>WNFT01002965.1_pt1 | contig 14616 bp, 11 predicted proteins | sample 5400191 | NCBI WGS metagenome assembly WNFT01 (sample SAMN13153359, study PRJNA577476) | soil metagenome | isolation source: 80 cm saprolite under Madrone tree | place: USA:California | collected 2016-06-14
CGTACTCCGGCTGGAACAGATAGGCCACATGCTTTAGCGGATCCACGCTGATGGTCTTGGCGCCCCGCATGGTGGCGACCGTGGCCACCACGCTGTACTTGTCGGGCGTATCCTCGTGCACCACGGTGACGTTGCTGTCGCGCCCCGCGGGGATGTAGATGAGCTTCTCCACCGGGTCCCACCCCAGGGCATCCACACCGTCGCCGTTGGCGATCGTCGCCACGATCTTCCCCGTGACCGGGTTCACCACCACCGACGTTTTGCCGCATCCCACGAAGATCCGGTTGGTGGCGCGATCGTAGGCGATTCCCGTCGGGCCCTCGCACGGCGCCAGCGGCCATGACGCCAACACCTTCATGGTCTTGACGTCGAGCACCTGCATGGTGTTCTTGCCTTCGTTGTTGACGAAGATCTTGCCCTTGCCGTCGCTCGCCGCGCCTTCCGGGCTGTCGTCCTCGAGCTGCGCTGTGCCGACGATGTCGCCGGTCTTGGGATCGAGCGCCACCGCGGTGCCGATGGGCCGGCTGTGATTGGTGAGGATGATCCGGTCGGAGAAATCCTCGTACATGATGCCGTCGAGACCACCGGTGGGGATGCGAAGCTTCTTGATCACCGCCAGGGTCTTGAGATCGAACATCGTCACCGTCGAGTCACCGCCGTTGGTGATGAATCCGCGGCCCGACTTGGGCGCCAAGGCGATGCCGTGCACGCGCGGCGTGTCGGGAATGTCGCCCACCACTTTGCCGGTGGCGGCGTCCAGCACCATCACATGCGTGCCGCGCGACACGAACACCCGTGCCGTGCCGGGCTCGGCGGTCAGGTAATCGGTGCCGCCGTCGCCGCCGATCGAGAACTTCGCGGCCTTGAACGTCTGCGCGGCGCCCGCGCGGGGCCAGGCCAGGGCGGGAACCAGGACCAAAGCGGCAACGACTAGTGTCGGTCTTCTCATACCATCCTCGGTGGTGGTGGCGGGCTGCCGCCTGCAAATCTACGCAGCGATCGGGGATCGTCTAACCCCGGTTCCAGGTCCACTTTTGAAACAATCTGACAGGTTCCTAACGCCCCGCGGGTCCCCGCATGATGGTCTGGCATCCATAATTATCGGACATGCTGCTTGCGGTGTGTCTCCTCCTCTGCTCGGACTCCACGAGCTACTCGGGCCGGGACCATGAGCTCGACGTGCGGATTCCGCGCCAGGAAGCCGAGGTGGTGATAGACGGCGACCTCTCGGACTCCGTCTGGGCCCGTGCCGCTCGGCTGACCGGATTCTCACAGTACTCCCCCAATGACGGCGTCCCGGCCGCGGACTCGACGCAGGTGCTGGTCTGGTATTCGGCCACCGCGATCTATTTCGGCATTCGCGCCTTCGAGCAGCACGGCCGTCCCACGGCGACGTTGGCGAATCGCGACCAGATCTTCGGCGACGACAACGTGCAGATCCTGCTCGGCACGTTTCACGACGCGAAGCAGATCCTGATGTTTGCGGTGAATCCGCTGGGTATCCAAGGCGATGGCTCCCTGATCGAGGGCGCCAACGTGACCGCCGGCGGGTTCATCGGCAGCGCGGTGGTGGGACGGGAGCAACCCGACCTGAGTCCAGACTTCGTGTTCCAATCGCGGGGCCGCGTCACCGATTGGGGATACGAGGTCGAGGTGCGCATTCCGTTCAAGAGCATCCGGTATCAGCCGCAGCAGCCGCAGGACTGGCGGCTCAACATCGTGCGCGTGGTCCAGCACTCCGGCTTCGAGGACTCCTGGTTTCCGGCGCGCCGCGCGAGCGCGTCGTTCATCGGGCAATCGGGTAATCTGGTCGGCCTGACGGGGATGCATCGCGGACTCGTCATGGATCTGAACCCGGAGGCGACCGGGAAGGCGAGCGGCGCGGCCACCCCCGGCGGCTATCGCTACGACGTGGGAAACCCGCAGCTGGGCGGCAACATCCGCTGGGGCATGTCGGAGAACCTCACGCTCAACGGCACCTACAAGCCGGACTTCTCCCAGGTCGAGTCGGACGCGGGCCAGCTCGTCTTCGATCCGCGGCAGGCGCTGTTCTTTCCGGAGAAGCGCCCCTTCTTCTTGGAAGGCAGCGAGCTGTTTCAGGTGCCGCAGAACCTGATTTATACGCGTCGCATCGTGCAGCCGGTCGCGGCGGTGAAGCTCGCCGGGACGACGTTCGGCACCGACATCGGTTTGCTCTCGGCGGTGGACCAGAAGTTCGCGTCCGCGACGGGGACGGACAATCCGATTTTCAACATTCTGCGGGCTCAGCGCAGCCTGGGCCGAGGCTCGCGGGTCGGGTTGGTGTATACCGATTGGATCGAGGGCGGCGATTACAACCGCGTAGCGGAGCTGGACAGCCGGCTGGTCTTCAAGGACATCTTCGGCCTCAACCTGCAGCTCGCGGGCAGCCGCACGCGGGTGGGCGGCGTGACCACCACCGCGCCGCTGTGGCTGGGCCAGTTCACGGTGCAGCATCGCGTCTGGGGTCTGCGCAGCTCGTTTGCGGGGATCTCGGACGACTTTCGCGACGCCAGCGGCTTCATCGGCCGAGCGGGTATCGTGCACTCGTATGTGGATCCGAGCTACACGACCTATGGAAAGCCCGGGGCGTTCCTAGAGCGGTTCACGGGCGACATCGTGGTGGACGGCATCTGGCAGTATCGGAACTTCATCCACGGGCGGCACCTGCAGGACAAGAAGCTGCACTTCAACGGCAACGCGACGCTACGCGGCGGCTGGAACGTGGGCGCGGGATATTTCGTGGAGTCGTTCGGCTACGATTCCGCCCTGTTTGCCGCCTACTATCTCAAAGTGCCCGACGGCAGCGGCGGCGTGAGGTTTGTCCCGTTTACGGGACAGCCGACAATCAAGAACGGCGAGTACATCGTCCAAATCGGGACACCGCAATGGAAGCACTTCAGTGGCAGCGGGTATTTCCTGCAAGGCCACGATGAGAACTTCTTCGAGTGGGCCTCGGGCGATTTACTGCTCTTGAGCGCCGATCTGTCCTATCGCCCCACGGAGCGGCTGCGCAACAGCGTCAGCTATTTCTGGCAGCAGGTGAATCGTCGCACCGACGGGAGCCTGGTGAATGTCGGTCGCGTGCTCCGGGCCAAAATCGAGTACCAGGTCTCGCGGCCGCTGTTCGTTCGGTTGGTGGGCCAGTACATCCAGGAGAAGACGGACTCGCTGCGCGACGACTCGCGGACCGGCGCGCCGATATACATCCAGGGGCCGGATAGCCTGACGCGCGCGGCTGCGTCGCGCAGCAATCTCTTCCACGCCGACCTGCTGCTCAGCTATCAACCCGTGCCGGGGACGGTCGTGTTCGCCGGGTATGGCAGCAACATGACAGACGAAGAGGCCTTCGAGTTCCGGGGCCTCCGGCGGACTGACGACGCCTTCTTCCTGAAGGTGAGCTATTTGTTCAGGCTTTGACGGTCGGTGTAGACAAGGTCCTACCGCGCTGATAGCTTCGCCGCTTCCTCACTCAAGCCCATGACACCTTTCCTTGCAGAAGTGCTCGGCACCATGCTGTTGATCATCCTGGGCGATGGCGTGGTCGCCAACGTCGTGCTCAACAAGACCAAAGGCCAGAACTCCGGGTGGATCGTCATCACCGCGGGTTGGGGGTTCGGCGTGGCGATCGCGGTGTATGCCGTAGGTGCCTTCAGCGGCGCGCATTTGAACCCCGCCGTGACCATCGGCCTCGCCTCCATCGGCAAGTTCGCCTGGGCCTCCGTGCCCGCCTACATCGCCGCCCAAATGCTCGGCGCGTTTCTCGGCGCCACGATCGTGTGGCTCGCCTACCTGCCGCACTGGCCCGTGACCGAAAGCCAGACAGGAAAGCTGGCCGTGTTTTGCACCGGCCCTGCCATCCGCAACCCGGCCGCGAACCTCCTGACCGAGGTCATCGGAACCTTCGTGCTGGTGCTCGGCGTGCTGGCGATCCTGACACCGAAGAATCTCAACCCGGTACATGGATGGGACGCGGGATTCGGTCCATTCCTGGTCGGCATCCTGGTGTGGGCCATCGGTCTTTCGTTGGGCGGGCCAACCGGCTACGCGATCAATCCCGCTCGTGACCTGGGTCCGCGAATCGCCCACGCGCTCCTGCCCATAGCCGGCAAGGGAAGCTCGGACTGGGGCTATGCGTGGATTCCGGTGGCCGGACCGATCATCGGCGGCCTGATCGCGGGGCTCGTGTACAAGACATGGTGGCCGGCGTGAAATACATCCTGGCCCTGGACCAGGGCACGACCAGCTCGCGCGCCATGGTGTTCGACCATAGCGGCAGCGTCGTGGCGTTGGCCCAGAAGGAATTCCGCCAGATTTTTCCCACGCCCGGCTGGGTGGAGCACGACGCGACCGAGATCTGGGCCACCCAGCTGCATACCGCCACAGAAGCACTCGGCAAGGCCGGGCTGACGGCCGCCGACATCGCCGCTATCGGGATCACGAATCAGCGCGAGACGACCGTGGTCTGGGACCGCGACACGGGCGAGCCGGTGCATCACGCCATCGTGTGGCAGGATCGCCGCACGGCCGCGCGCTGCGACCAGTTGAAGGCCCGCGGGTTGGCGCCCATGATCAAGCGCAAGACCGGCCTCGTGGTGGACGCCTATTTCTCCGGGACGAAACTCGAATGGATTCTGCGCAACGTCCCGGGAGCGCAGGCCAAGGCGAAGGCCGGCAAACTGGCGTTCGGCACGGTGGACTCATGGCTGGTGTGGAACCTCACGGGCGGGCGGGTGCACGTGACCGATCCGAGCAATGCGTCACGTACCATGCTCTTCAATCTCCGCACCGGCGATTGGGACGATGAGCTGTTGAAGCTGTTCGGCGTGCCGCACTCGGTGCTGCCGGCGGTCGGCTCATCCAGCGAAGTGTACGGCGACACGACGCTGCTCGCGGGGGGCAAGGCGGTGTCGATCGCGGGCATTGCGGGCGACCAGCAGGCCGCGCTGTTCGGCCAGGCGTGTACCCAGCCCGGCATGGTGAAGAACACCTACGGGACCGGGTGCTTCATGCTCATGAACACCGGCACGAAGCCAATAACCTCCAAGAACAATCTCCTGACGACGGTGGCGTGGCGCATCGGCAACCGGACCGAGTACGCGCTGGAGGGCAGCATTTTCATCGCGGGTGCGGTGGTGCAGTGGCTGCGCGACGGCCTCGGCATCATCGCCTCGTCGTCCGAGGTCGAAGCCTTGGCCGCGCAGGTGGAAGACACGGGCGGTGTGTATCTGGTCCCCGCATTCGCCGGGCTGGGGGCGCCGCACTGGGATCCCTACGCGCGCGGCTTGCTCGCGGGCGTCACGCGCGGCACGACCGCGGCGCATGTGGCGCGCGCCGCGTTGGAGGGCATCGCGTTTCAGGTCGCGGACGTGCTGCGGGCCATGGAAGCCGATGCTAAAATCAAGCTGAAGGAGCTGCGCGTGGACGGCGGCGCGTCGGCGAACAATTTGCTGATGCAGTTTCAGTCGCACCTGCTGGGCGTGCCGGTGGTGCGGCCCAAGGTCACCGAGACCACGGCGTTGGGCGCGGCCTACCTCGCGGGATTGGCTGTAGGCTACTGGAAAGACCAGAAACAGATCGCGGTGCAGTGGCAGGTGGATCGCCGCTTCACGCCCGGCATGAAACCCCCGCAGCGTAAGCAGCTCGACGCCGGATGGCGCAAAGCGCTCGAGCGGTCGCGTCGGTGGGTAGGGGAGGGCTGAAGCGTGGAAGTCATCATCCAGCGCGACTACCAGCAAATGAGCAAGGTGGCGGCGCAGCTCGTCGTCGACGTGCTCAACACCAAGCCGAATGCCGTACTCGGTATGGCGACCGGGTCCACGCCGCTCGGCCTGTATCAGGAGCTGGTGCGCCTGCACCGGGCGGGGCAGGTCGACTTCTCTCGCGTGACGACGTTCAACCTCGACGAATACGTCGGCCTGCCCGCGAATCATCCGCAGAGCTATCACCACTTCATGGATGAGCACTTCTTCCGACAGGTGAACATCCCGCGGCACAACATCAACATTCCCTCGGGCACCACCAGCAATTACCCGGCCTTCTGCCAATGGTACGAGGGGCGCATCGCGGAATGCGGCGGGATCGACGTGCAGATCCTCGGCATCGGCTCCGACGGTCACATCGCCTTCAACGAGCCGACGAGCTCCCTGAGCTCGCGCACCCGGCTCAAGACGCTGTCCAAGCAGACCATCGATGACAACGCGCGCTTCTTCGACGCCCGAGAGGACGTGCCCGTGTATGCCATCACGATGGGCGTCGGCACGATCCTCGATGCGCGCAAGCTGCTGCTGGTGGCGAGTGGAAAAACCAAAGCGAAGGCGGTTGCGCAAGCGGTGGAAGGCCCGGTGACCAGCATGGTGACGGCGAGTGCGCTCCAGCTGCACCGCGATGCCATCGTGATCGTGGACGAGGAGGCGGCGGCCGGTCTGGCCATGCGCGAGTACTACGAGTTCATCTACGCGGCCAAACCCGCGGCGCCGAGGACATAGCCGCGTGCATGCGTTCGCCGTGTTCCTGCTCCTGGTGCAGACGCCCGTGCTGCGCCAAGACGGGCTGGAGTTCAAGGATCTGAACCGCAACGGCGTGCTCGATCCCTACGAGGATTGGCGCCTCTCCCCCGCACGGCGTGCGCGCGACCTCGTCGGTCGTATGACCCTCGAGGAAAAGGCGGGCACGATGATGCACGGCACCGCCCGCGTCGTTGGTGGCCCGATGGCCGGAGCCGGTATGGGCGGCCGGTACGACACGGCAGCCATCCGGGTGTTGATCGACAGCGTGAAGGTTACGAACCTCATCACGCGTCTGAACGCCGACCCGGAAGCGCTCGCGACCCAGAACAACGTCCTCCAGGCGATCGCCGAGCGCACGCGGCTGGGCATTCCCATCACGATCAGCACCGATCCGCGCAACCATTTCCAATATCTGCCCGGCGCGAGCAGTCAGACCACGTTCTCACAGTGGCCGGAAGCGCTCGGCTTCGGGGCCATCGACGACACCGCTCTCACGCGGCGCTTTGGCGACATCGCGCGTCAGGAGTATCGCGCGGTCGGCATTCACATGGCCTTGTCGCCCCAGGCCGACCTCGCGACGGAGCCCCGCTGGCCGCGCGTCGCGGGTACGTTCGGCGAGGACGCCGACTTGGCCGGCCGCCAGGTGCGCGCCTATGTCATTGGGTTTCAGCACGGTGCGAACGGCGTGGACGCGACCGGCGTCGTGACTGTGGTCAAGCATTGGGTCGGCTATGGGGCAGCCAAGGACGGCTGGGACAGTCACGCCTATTACGGACGTTTCGCGACGTTCTCGGGCGACAGCCTCATGTATCACGTGCGGCCGTTCCTGGGCGCGTTCGCCGCGCACGTCGGCGGCGTGATGCCGACGTACTCTGTGCTGGAGCACGCAGCTTGGGATGGCCGGCCCATCGAGCAGGTCGGCGCCGGTTTCAACCGTCAGCTGGTGACCGACATGCTGCGGGGGCACTACGGCTTTCAGGGCGTGATCGTCACCGACTGGGCCATTACGTCGGATTGTGCGGCGCGGTGCAAGGACGGCGCGCCCCCCGGCGAGCGACCGACGTTTGCCGACGTCGGCATGCCCTGGGGCGTCGAAAACCTCTCGATGCGCGACCGCTTCGCCAAAGCCGTCGAGGCCGGCGTCGATGAGTTCGGCGGAACGGAGCGCGCCGACCTGCTGGTCGAGGCGGTCCGCGTGGGTCAGCTGAGCGTGGCGCGGCTGGACAGCTCGGTGGTCCGCATTCTCACCCAGAAGTTCGCCCAGGGGTTGTTCGAGCATCCATTCGTCAGCCCCGATTCGGCGGCGCGGCTGGTCGGGAATCCCGCGTTTCTGGCCACCGGTCTCGATGCGCAGCGCCGCGCGCTCGTGCTGCTCGAGAACAAGGGCGGAATCCTGCCGCTCAAGACCGTCCAAAACCGTCCGCTTCGCGTCTACGTCCATGGGATCGCGGCCGACGCGGTGACGCACGAGGGCTGGACGGTCGTCTCCGATCCCAAGCAGGCGGACGTCGCCATCGTGCGGCTGAGCGCGCCGTTCGAGCGACTGCACCCGCAGTACGTCTTCGGCCAGTTCTTCCATGAGGGCACCCTGGCCTTCCGCGACGGGGATCCCGACTACGAAGCCTTTAAGACGGCGAGCGCCGTGGTGCCGACAATCGTGACAGTCTACCTCGATCGTCCCGCGATTCTTACGCCACTCAAAGACCAGGCTCGTGCGCTGATCGGGAACTTCGGGGTGAGCGATGCCGCCTTGATCGACGTGCTCACCGGGCGGGCGCGGCCCGAGGGCAAGCTGCCGTTCGAGCTGCCGTCGTCGATGGACGCCGTCCGGGCGCAGCACTCCGACGTGCCGCACGACAGCGCGCGGCCGCTCTATCCATTCAGGTTTGGCCTGAGCTACTGAGGATCGGCATGCGAACCATATCCGGCTTCTTGACTCTGCTCTTGCTGGCTGGGCACGTCGATGCTCAGCGCGCCATCGTCTATACAACGGCGGACAGCACCAGTTTCCGGCTGACGCCCACCGATACCCTGGCGTTCAAGCCGTCCGAGCCGACCTCAGAAGGCAAGATCTATGTCTTCGTCGACCCGCGCAAAACCTTTCAGCCGCTGATCGGCATAGGCGGGGCGCTGACCGATGCCGCGGCGGAGACCTTCGCCAAGCTCCCCGCGGCCCGACAGGAAGAGCTGCTGCAGGCGTATTACAGCACGGACCGGGGAATCGGCTACACCCTGGCCCGGACCAACATCCACAGCTGTGACTTCTCGAGCGAGAGCTATACCTATGTCGATGAGGGGGACAGGGACCTCAAGTCCTTTTCCATCGCGCACGACCTGCGCTTCAGGATCCCGCTCATCAAGCAGGCGATGGCCGCGAGCGGGAACCGGCTCAAGCTCTTCGCCAGTCCCTGGAGCCCGCCGGCGTTCATGAAGGACAACAACGACATGTTGCATGGCGGCCACCTGCGCCCCGATTACGCTCAGGCCTGGGCGCTCTACTACGCGAAGTTCATCCAGAGCTATCGCAAAGCAGGCGTGCCGGTATGGGCGATCACGATCCAGAACGAGCCCATGGCCGTGCAGCGGTGGGAATCCTGCGTCTATCAGGCGCAAGACGAGCGGGATTTTCTCAAGAACCATCTGGGCCCGGTCATGGCGCAACAGGGGCTCCGCGACGTCCACATCCTGGTGTGGGATCATAACCGCGACCTGATCATGCAACGGGCCCAGGCGATCTTCGACGATTCCGCGGCCGCGGAGTATGCCTGGGGGATTGGATTTCACTGGTATGAAGATTGGTCGGGCGGACAACAGATGTACGAGAACGTGGCCCTCGTGAATCGCCTCTACCCAAACAAACACATCCTCTTTACCGAGGGCACGCCGGCGACGTTCGATTCGACGGGTTATGGAAGGTGGGCCCTGGGAGAGGCGTACGGCCGTTCCATGATCCACGATTTCAATTCGGGCACCGAGGGATGGACCGACTGGAACATTCTGCTCGATGAGCGTGGTGGCCCGAACCACGTGGGGAATTTCTGCTTCGCCCCGATCCACGCCGACACGCGCACCGGCAAACTCATCTACACCAATTCGTACTACTACATCGGCCACTTCTCCAAGTTCATCCGACCCGGTGCGCGACGCATCCTCGCGTCACCCAGCCGCAGCATGCTGCTCACCACGGCCTTCGTCAACCCAGACGGCACGGTGGCGGTGGTGATCATGAACCCGACACCGAAGGGTGGGCAATACTTCCTGACCGTCGGGTCTGCGTCGGTGGAGATCAGCGCGCGGCCACACTCGATCCAGACGGTGGTCTTCAAGGCTCCGTGAGTCCGGATGGCGGTCACGGTTCCCTCTCGAGAAACGCTTTCAATCGGTCAGCCGCGGCGTCCCATTGGGCGGCGATGCGATCGAGGTACTGCTTCGCCTTTTCCAGGCGCTTCAGGTCGAGGTCCCAGACCCGCTCGCGCCCCCGGCGGGCATGGCGCACCAGGCCCGCCCCGCCGAGGGCATAGAGGTGCCGCGTGATTGCCTGACGCGTCACGCCGGTCCCCTCGCTGAGGCGCGTAATCGAGAGCGGTCCCTCGACCGACAGGCGCCCCAGGAGGCCGAGCCGTGTGGCGTCTGCCAGGGCGGCAAACACCGGCACGGCCTCGGTCACCTTCAGAGCGGCCGCGCCGCGGTTACGAGACATAGCGCGTGAGGTTCTTGATCTGCCCGGCCCACCCCGCGTCGTTCATGCGGAACGCCTCGGCCCGGCGCGCGAGCGGGATCCGATCAAACCCGGATTCGACAATCGTGAGGGCGGTGCCCCCCTCGGTGTCCTCGAGCGTGAACTCGACCAGCGTGGTGGGCTCAGTCGAGTAGTCCGCCGCGGGGTCGATCGCGTACGGATGCCAGCGATACGAGAGATAGCGCTCGGGGTCGATTCGCTCGACCAGCATGTCCAGCGTCACATGCTCGTAGCCCGGAGCGGTCACCCTCCCCCGGATGGTCGCGCCCTCGGCAAACGCGCCGTCGAGGTTCATCCGGAACCACGATCCAAACTCCGCCGCGCTGGAGATGGCGCGCCACACCCGCGAACGCGGAGCGCGCAGCACCACCCGCTTCTCGATACGGTCCGTACTAGTCGTGGCTTGAGCCTTTTCGACGTTGGCAGTCATGGATGATACCCTCTCCTGTAAGGTGCTTTAGCCGGACTGCGTGATTACGCAACGTTCTTGTTGCGTATCATAATACGGGGTCACCATAAATGCAACAGTGGTGTTGCGTGTTCAGGCTATCACGAAGTGGATGGATGGCTTACGCTGGGCCACGGTACGGCCCTCCCGGTACGCCCCACCCCCACTGCGGCATCGGCGCCTTGGGATCGACGCTGGCGCCCGGCTGCGAATTGAGCACGGCCAGGCGCGATCCCCATTCGAGGTAGGCCACCAGGGCCGAGCGGAACTCGGGGTCGTCCGGCAGGCCCGCCTCGTCGGCCGCCTCGAGCAACAGGCGCACCCACTGGAGCCGCTGCGGCTGCGTGAGACGGCGGTTGAGATGGCGGGATATCATGTGCGGATGCCCGCCGCGCTCCTTGCTGTACGACGCCGGCCCACCGAGCACCTCGGCGACGAAGTGAGCGACGTGCTGGGGGTGTTCCACGCTCATCTGGGCGAAGATGGGCGCCAGCAAGGCATCTGCTCGAACCTTCTTGTAGAATAAGACCATCAGCCGTTCGATCGCAGGCATGCCGCCTGCCCATTCGAACAGGCTGGGTGGAGGTTGCGGTGGCATCGTGGTCGGGGTGTGCGTCCTTACCCGTGCAGCACCTGGTGGACCGCGGCGATTGCGATCGGTCCCTCGCCCACCGCGGAGGCCACGCGCTTCAGGCTCCCCGAGCGGACGTCGCCGATCGCGAAGACTCCGGGGCGGCTCGTTTCGAGCAGCTGGGGAGGGCGGGCGAGCCGCCACTTCGCGGTGGCCAGGTCCTCCGGCGACAGGTCCGGTCCCGTCTTGATGAACCCCTTGTCGTCGAGCACGAGGCAATCGGCCAGCCACTGAGTGCTGGGCACCGCGCCCGTCATGGTGAAGACATGCCGGATGCCGTGCGTCTCGACTAGCCCGGTCTGGTTATCGCGCCAGCCCACGCGCTCGAGGTGACCGTTGCCCTCGAGACTCACGATCTCCGTCTGCACGTGCCGGAGGATGGCCGGATGGTCTTCGATGCGACGGATGAGGTAGCGCGACATCGTGTCGGCGAGGCCGGCCGAGCGGATTACCATATGCACCCGCCGGGCGGTCTCCGCCAGGAACACGGCGGCTTGGCCCGCGGAGTTGCCGCCGCCCACGACGATCACTTCATCACCGGCGCACAGCTGCGCTTCCATGAAGGTGGCGGCGTAGTACACTCCGGCGCCTTCGAACTGCGATAGGTTCTCAATCGGGAGCCGCCGATACTCGGCGCCCGTGGCGATGATCACGGCGCGTCCCGGCAGCCGCTGCCCGTCCCCAATGTCGAGCGCGTACGGGGCGCGGTCGCAGCCCAGGCCTCGCGCGCTCCCGATCATCAGCTGGGCCCCGAACTTCTGTGCCTGGCTCGTGGCGCGTGAGGCCAGCTCCAGACCGGTGATCCCCGTGGGGAAGCCGAGGTAGTTCTCGATCTGGGAGCTCGAGCCGGCCTGGCCTCCAGGCGCGATGGACTCCACGAGCAGAACATCCAATCCCTCCGACGCCCCATATACGGCCGCGGCCAATCCCGCCGGTCCCGCGCCGACGATGAGCAGGTCCCGCACCTGAGTCTGGTCGACCGCATCGTTGAAGCCGAGGGCGTCGGCGAGCTGCTGATTGGTCGGATTGCGGAGCACGACCTCACTGCAAGTGATCACGACCGGGATATCAGCGTCGGTGACGTGGAAGCGATCGAGCAGCTCCTGGACGCCCGCGTCGCGGTCCAGATCGAGCATCGTGTGGGGATGCCCGTTGCGGGTGAGGAACTCGCGGACGCGGAGCGTTCCCTTGCAATGCGGGGACCCGAGGACCACGACGTCGCTCACGCCGCGGGCGATCAATTCGAGCCGACGCAGGATGAAGGCGCGCATGAAGAGGGTGCTCAGCTCACTGTCGGTCTGGATGAGGGCCAGCAGGTCGTCGCGACTGACTTCTATGACTTCGCCGGCTTCTCCTGCCCGGACCTGGGCGAGCCCGCGGCGGCCCGACAACATTGTGGCTTCGCCGGTGAACATCCCTGGGCTGAAGGATATCACGACCTCTTCGGTGGCCGACGGGCGGATGACGTCGATCCGGCCCGCGAGGACGACAAAGATCCGCGCTACACTCTCCCCCGCCTGGACCAGGACTTCGCCTTGTGCGACGTGGCGTGGGTGCCCATGGGGCGCGATGCGCGCGAGCTGCGCCGGCGTAAGCGTCGGATAGAGGCGATCGGAACTCGAGGCGAGGAGCGGCGAGGCAGGGGCTGCGGTCATTGGCTACCCTCGATCAATAGCCGTCGACTTCGACGACGGCGTCGGCAAACGGCTGTTGAGCTTCGCGAAGTGGTGCGGGTACATCGAAAAGTAATACCATGCTCATCTTGACTGCTCCCATGGCCATTGATCACCCGAATGTGAAGCAAAAGGCCTCAACCCCGGGATCGAGGAACGCGATCTCGAACTGTCGATCGGCGATGGGCTTGGGTTGTCGGATCAACTGATACAACCGCTGCTCGGTGACGGTGCCGTTGCCCTGGTCGTCGACGTCACCGCCGTGGGCAGCGCCCGCCGGCTGTCCATCGATGAGCACGTGAAACCGCACGGACCTTGCTCGCGCAGCCGGTCCCATGACGAGATGCAGATCGCGGGCGTGAAACCGATACGCGATCCGCCCGTTGGCCTGGTTCAGCCGCGTGGCCTGTTTCCCGACCGTCCAATCACCGGAAAGCGCCCATTCATTGAGCCTCAATCGGGCGGGGACGGCGAAGACGCGGCGCGTGTCCGATGCCGCCCCACCGGGAGACGCGAAGTTCTCCGTGCGGGCAGAGCCGAGATAATTTTCCGGAGACTGCAAGTTGTCCCAATCGGCGGCAGCCTCGATACCACGAGCATCGACCGCAACCAGCTCGTGCCCGACGCCGCCGCCCCCGGCAAGCAATTGTTGAATCATCCGCTCCGACTGTTCGTATGCTCCCTCGCCGAAGTAATGATGTCGAATCTGCCCCTGCCCATCGACGAGATAGAGGGCCGGCCAATACTCGTTGTTGAAACCCCGCCATATCGCATAGTCGTTATCGATCGCGATCGGATAATCCACCCTCATGTCCCTCACGGCTCGGCGAACGTTCGTGATGTCTTGCTCGAAGGCGAACTCCGGCGTGTGGACGCCGATCACGACCAATCCTTGATCCTTGTATTTCGCGGCCCACGCCCGGACATAGGGCAGGGTGCGCAGCCAGTTGATGCACGTGTACGTGCAGAAGTCGATGAGGACGACCTTCCCTCGCAGCCCGCCCGCCGTCAATGGCGGTGAGTTGAGCCATTCGGTCGCTCTGCCGAGCGAGGACAGCTCTCCCTCCTTGTGCGGTATCAGTCCTTTCGCCGAACCGAGCGTGCGGAGCTGCGTGGCCGCCAGGGCCGTGGCCGTAGTGCCCAGGAAGCGACGGCGATCCAGGCCGCGCCGGGCGTGCACTACTTCACCGTGCTTGCTCGCTTCGGCCTGGATCAGCGCCGTCATGACAATGCTCCTATGCCGTACGCAGCGACTTGAAACCGGCGCGTAGCTCTGCCACGAACGTCTCCGGTTGCTCCCATGCGGCGAAGTGGCCACCCTTCTCGACCCGGTTGTAATGAATCAGCTTAGGATACGCTTTCTCGGTCCAGCTCTGCGGCGCCTGATAGAGCTCGTCCGGAAAGGCGGTCACTGCGGCCGGGATCGGGACGTTTTTCGGCGCAAAGAACGCGAGCTTGCTTTCCCAATACAGACGAGCTGAAGAGACCGTCGTGTTCGTGAGCCAGTACAGTGTGACGTTGTCGAGGATGTCGTCGCGCGTAAGCCCCTCACGCTGACCGTCGAAGACACGCGACATGAGCGCCATACTGCGCGCGTC
>WNFT01004073.1_pt1 | contig 14616 bp, 12 predicted proteins | sample 5400191 | NCBI WGS metagenome assembly WNFT01 (sample SAMN13153359, study PRJNA577476) | soil metagenome | isolation source: 80 cm saprolite under Madrone tree | place: USA:California | collected 2016-06-14
GACGATCAGGCGACGAGCGGCCTTGGCCTGCTCTTCATTTTCCCAGCTCGGTCCGTCGATGCGGCAATTGCCCTCGGCATCAGCCGATTGTACATGCACGAAGGAAACATCCGGCGTCAAAGCGGTCATTGCGAGATAGGCTTCGCCGGTGAACGGGCATTGCATTGGGCTGAGCTCGCGCTTGGCGCTGCCCCGTTCGAGCCGCTCGAGAATTTCGGAGGCGAGCAGCGATTTAATCGGAATGAAGGAGAGGCCGAGCGCGCCAGCGAGATAGCGAAAGCAAATCGACAGGCTGGTCCAATCCTCGAAAGCCAGCGAGCCCGCCTCGCGGGCGCGGTTGATGCAATGAACCGGACCAAAGCGGTCGAGCGATCCGCCGCCGATGATCAAGCGGCTGACCAGACCGGCGCCCACGAGGAGGTCGGTATCGAGACCCGCGACGCCCTGCGACACGGTGAGATTGCTTTTTTTCTGGCGGATCAGCTCATGGACAATTGCGATCACATTGCGGGCAATGGCAAAGCCGCCCAACGCGATATGCGAACCGTCGGGAATGGTCCGCACGATGTCCGCCGCGCTGGTGATTTTTTGAGCCACGCTAGATGCTTAACCCCACCAATTTAGCGCATTGCTTCGCGCTCCGCAGCTTGGCTATTAGAAGCAAAGCCAACGCCAAGCAAGATGCGGAATCGATGTGATTTTGCCGCTATTTGAGCGGGACGAACCTGTTAGAGTGACGCTCAGTCACTGTCGGGAGGAGTTCATGGCAGAAGTCAAAATCCCACGCCGCGATTTCTTGAAAAGCGCGGGCGCGGCCAGCGCCGCGGGGGCGGCGATGGCCACCGGCATCGCCGCATGCAGCCCGGATGCGAAAACCACCGCCAATCCGGCGCCCGAACCCGAGATCAGGCTGACGCTGACGCAGACGGAGTGGGCCTTCATCTCCGCCGCCGTGGATACGCTTATTCCCGCCGACGAGCTGACGCCGTCCGGAACCGATGTCGGCCTCGTGGTCTTCATCGATCGCCAGCTCGCGGGCGCGTATGGCAACGGCGCGCGGCTTTATCGCCAGGGCCCGTTCCTACCCGCCAAGGCCGAGCTTGGTTACCAGTTGTCGCTGACACCGCGCGAGTTCTTCCGCGGCGGCATCGCGGCCACCAACGAATGGACGACCAAGACCTACGGCAAGGATTTCGACCGCTTGAGCGAAGCGGAACGTGAGGAAGCCTTGAAGGCGCTGGAATCGGGCAAACCGGAATTTGCCGGTTTCAGCAGCGCAATGTTCTTCGACCAGCTGCTGACGATCACCATGGAAGGCTTCTTCGCCGATCCGGTCTATGGCGGCAACAAGGACAAGGTGGCGTGGAAGATGATCGGCTTCCCCGGCCTGCCTGCGAGCTATCGCGAAGAGATCAAGACCTATTTCAATAAGAAATACGACAAGCCCCCGCAATCGATTGCGGACTTCAGTTAGGGGAGCGCGACATGGCAACGACACTCAAGGAAGTCGACGCTGTCGTCATCGGCATGGGCTGGACGGGCAGCATTCTGTCGCGCGAACTGACCAAGGCGGGGTTGAACGTTGTCGGTCTCGAACGCGGCGCGATGCGGAGCCCGCGCGAGGACTTCGCCATCCCGAGCATCCGCGACGAGCTCAAATATGCAAACCGGCACGAGCTATTCCAAGACACCGCGCTGGAAACGGTGAGCCTGCGCCATTCGCGGAGCGAAACGGCTCTGCCGATCCGGCGCTTGGGCTCGTTCCTTCCCGGAAACAATCTCGGCGGAGCAGGGTCGCACTGGAACGGCGCGACCTGGCGGCGGTTGGAGACGGATTACGTCTTGCGCACGCATGGATTTCGGCGTCACCTATGCGGAGCTCGAGCCTTATTACGACAAGTTCGAGAAGCTGTGCGGCATTTCGGGCAAGGCCGGAAATCTGAAGGGGCAGAAGATCGACGGCGGAAACATCTTCGAGGGGCCGCGCAGCAGCGAATATCCCAACAAGCCGCTGGCCCGTAATTTGGCCGCCTCGATGTTTGAAACCGCGGCGAAGAATCTCGGCTATCACCCCTTCCCGCAGCCTTCGGCCAACGCCAGCGCCGCCTATACCAATCCCGAAGGCGCGACCATGGGCGAGTGCGTCTATTGCGGTTTCTGCGAGCGCTTCGGCTGCGAGTCTAACGCAAAAGCCTCGCCCAATGTCAACGTCTTCCCGGTGTTGCTGCCCGATCCGAAGTTCACGCTGCGCACGCACGCCTATGTGAAAAATCTCGTCTACGACCGCCAAGCGAAAAAGGTGAAGTCCGTCGTCTATGTCGATACGCGCACGGGCGAGGAATACGAGCAGCCGGCCGGGATCGTCATTCTCGGCGCCTATGTCTTCAACAATACGCTTCTCATGCTCGTTTCGGGCATCGGCACGCCCTACGATCCGGTGACCGGCAAGGGCTCCGTCGGCAAGAATTATTGCTACCAATACACGGGCTCGGGCACGACGCTCTTCTTCGAGGACAAGGAAACCAACCCCTTCATGGCGGCCGGCGCCTTCGGCTCGATCATCGACGATTTCAACGGCGACAATTTCGACCATTCGGGGCTCGGCTTTGTCGGCGGCGGCCACATCTCGGCGGGTCTGTCGAACGGGCGTCCGATCGGGACGCGCGCGCTGCCGCCGGGCGTTCCGCGTTGGGGCAAGGAATGGAAGAAAGCGACGGCGAAATGGTACAATCGCTGGTTCAACGTCGACGGCACGGCGTGCGATTACGCTCACCGCGAGAATTATCTCGATCTCGATCCGACCTACAAAGACGCGCTAGGGCGTCCGCTCCTGCGCATGACCTATAATTTCAGGGACAACAACTACAAGATCGGCGCTTTCCTGGCGCAGAAATGCGGCGAGATCGCAAAATCCATGAACCCGACCGTCATGACGGAGCCGCGTTACCGCAAAGGCGACTATGACGCCCGGCCCTATCAGTCGACGCACAACACCGGCGGCACGATCATGGGAAGCGATCCCTCGACCAGCGTCGTCAACCGTTATCTCCAGGCCTGGGACGCAAGCAATCTCTTCATCATGGGGGCTTCCACCTTCCCGCAGAACCAAAGCTACAACCCGACGGGGCCCTTGGGCGCGCTCGCTTATTGGTCGGCCAACGCGATCACGACGCGATATCTGAAGAACCCCGGGCCGTTGATGCACGCATGATGCAGACGCTTGCTTTGGTCTTGTGTGTTGCGGGTGCGCTTTGCGCGGCAGGCGTCTTGAGCGCTGCACCCGCTCCCAAGTCCGAACCCGTGACGACGGCCGAGTTCGTCGCGCGCTGCAAGAGCGAGTGGGAATTCTGCCGCGTGAAAATCGTCGCTGCGATGAACGAGCTCAACGCCGTCCGCGAGGCCTGTATCCCGCGCGGGATCAAAACGGATACGGCGGCGGTTCAGGTCGCTTACACGCTTGAAGAGGCGCTGGAGGAAAGCCCGGACATTTTCGAAGCGGGGAATTACAAGGGCTATCTCGCCCAGATCATCGCGCTGATCTGGCCCTGCGGGGTGGTTTCCTAAGCGAATCAGGACGGCAATCCCCTTTCCGCTGGCGGTCGATTCGGACTAAACTTAAACGAAGTCAGACCGCAACGCGCACGCAGGAGCGCAGCGGCTCAACCCTGCAACTCGATACAGCGCCTTTTCCCAGGGAGGGAACCATGGCCGACATCAAACTTCCACGACGTGAGTTTCTCAAGAGCGCAGGCGCGGGCGCCGCAGGTGTTGCCGCGGCCGCGACGGGCCTCACCGCCTGCGCCCCGGAGGCAACGACGGCGGCGAAGGCTCCGGCCACACCGGATGCACGCCTCGTGCTCACGCCCGAGGAAGACGCGTTCTTCACCGCGGCCTTGGACACGATTATCCCAGCCGACGAGCTTTCGCCGTCAGGCTCGGACTGCGGCTGCGTGACGTTCGTCGATCGCCAGCTCGCCAGCGCCTGGGGCGGCGGCGCCAAGATGTATCGCTCCGGCCCGTTCCTCAAAGGCACGCCCGAGCAGGGCTACCAGCTCGCCTTGACGCCGCACCAATTCTTTGTCGCCGGAGTCAGGGCGGCGAACGATTGGTCGAGCAAAACCTACGGCAAAGCTTATGCGGCGCTGACGCCGATTCAACGCGCCGAAGCGCTGAAGGCCATGGAGGACGGCAAGGCCGAATTCGACGGCTTCGATTCGAAGCTGTTCTTCCAGCGGCTGCTCACCATCACGATGGAAGGGTTCTTCTCCGATCCCATCTATGGCGGCAACCGCAACAAGGCGTCGTGGCGCATGCTCGGCTTCCCCGGCCTGCCCGCAACCTACGCCGACAAAGTCGACGAATTCCGCACCAAACGCTACGTCGTCGCCGAACCGCAATCCATCGCCGACTTCAGTTGAGGAGAACCCAGATGGTCACGAAACTCAAAGAAGTCGATGCGGTGATGGTGGGCATGGGCCTGACCGGCGCCATCCTCGCGAAGGAACTCACGCTTGCGGGCCTCAACGTCGTCGGCTTGGAGCGCGGTCCCGACCGCAAGCCGCAGGAGGAATTCGTCCTGCCGCGCATTCGCGACGAGCTGAAATATGGGGCGCGGATGGAACTGATGATCGACAACTCGATCGACACGGTCACGTTCCGCAACCATTCGGACGAGACGGCGCTTCCGATCCGTCGCTGGGGGGCGTTTCTTCCCGGCGAGGGCGTGGGCGGCACCAGCAATCATTGGGGCGGGCTGCATTGGCGCTTCCTGCCGACCGATTTCCGCATCAAAAGCGAAGTCACGCAGCGTTACGGCGCGAAAATCATTCCGGCCGACATGACGATCCAGGACTGGCCCGTCAGCTATGACGAGCTCGAGCCCTATTACGACCGCTTCGACAAATTGTGCGGGGTGTCCGGCAAAGCCGGAAACTTGAAGGGCCAGAAGATCGACGGCGGCAATGTTTTCGAAGGGCCGCGCAACAACGAATATCCGAGCCAGGCGCTCAAATCCTCTCCCGGCGGACTGATCTTCGCGGACGCCTGCAAGAGCGTCGGCTATCATCCCTTCCCCGCCCCGTTCGCGGCACCGAGCAAGCCCTATACCAACATCTACGGCGTAACGATGGGCGCTTGCGAATATTGCGGCTTCTGCGGACGCAATTCCTGCGAGGCGAACTCAAAGGCATCTTCCACCCTCAACATCATGCCGGTGCTGCGGAACGAGCCGAAATTTACGCTCCGCGTGCGCGCCTTCGTGACCAAACTGATCTACGACAAGCAAGCAAAGAAGGTCACCGGCGTCCTCTACACCGACATGAAGACCGGCGAAGAATACGAGCAGCCGGCAAATCTCGTCATCCTTTCCGCGTTCGTCATGGGCAACACCCACATGATGCTCTATTCGGGCATCGGCGAGCCGTACGACCCCAAGACCGGTAAAGGCCTCGTCGGCAAGAATTATTGCTATCAGTTCGAAGCCAACGGCACGGCCTTCCTGGAGGACAAGGAGCTCAATCCCTATATGGGCTCGCCGGGCGACGCGGTGATCTTCGACGATCTCAACGGCGAGACGTTCGACCATTCTGGCCTCGGATTCCTCGGCGGCGGCTACGTCAGAGGCGGCAGCGGCGCGGCACCGCCGATCGGGGGGCGCAATATTCCCGCGGAGGCGCCACGCTGGGGCTCGGAATGGAAGAAGGAGACAGTCAAGTGGTACTACCACGTGGTCGACTTCAACACGCAGGGCTCGGTCTACGCCAATCACGAGAACTATCTCGACATCGATCCGATCTATAAGGACTCGCTCGGCCGGCCGCTGCTGCGCATGACCTATAACGGCACCGATAACGACCATAAGATGTCGCGTTATCTGCTCGCGAAGCTCGAGAACGTCGTCAAGGCCATGAACCCGACCAAGTACGAGCTGCGTCCGCGGCCCAAGAACTTCACCGTCGTGCCTTATCAGTCCACGCACAACACGGGCGGGACCATCATGGGCCCGAATCCCGGCAACAGCGTCGTCAACCGTTACCTGCAGGCATGGGACGCGCATAATCTTTTCATCATGGGCGCATCCGTGTTCCCACAGCAGCACGGCTACAACCCCACCGGCACGGTGGGCGCGCTCGCCTATTGGTCGGCGGAGAAGATCAAGAACGACTATCTGAAGAACCCCGGCCCGCTGGTGCACGCATAGATCCGCTTTTAGGGAGAAACATCGTCATGGGATTTGCTTATCGGGGCGCCGGCGTCGGCGCCCTCCTTTTGGGCGCGGCGCTCGCAGCACCGGCCTTTGGCGCAGACGCAAATCACGGCAAGGAAATCTTCCTCGCCTGCGCCGCGTGTCACACGGAAAAGGCGGATGCGCTCGGACCGAGTCTGAAGGGCGTCGTCGGCCGCAAGGCAGGTTCGTTGCAGGACTTCCGCTATTCCGCCGCAATGAAGCGCGCCAATTTCAACTGGACGGAGGCGAACTTGCACGATTACCTGACCGACCCGCAAGGAAAGGTGAAAGGCAACCGCATGCCGTTCTCCGGCCTGCCCAATGCCGGTGACGTCAACGACGTGATCGCCTATCTGGTGACGCTGAAATAAAGCCGAGTCCAAAGAAACTTTACGCGCCGTCGAGCGCGACGTTGATGGCGACCGAGATGCGCGTGCCTTCGCCGTAGAACGGATGCACGCCGTGCTCGATCCAGGCGGGAAAAACGATCATCAGACCTGGCTGCGGCCGAAGCAAAATCGGTTGGCCGCAGGTGAACCCGGGCATGCGCGCGAACTCCGCCGCCGGACGCGGATCGCGCAGCTCCAATCTTCCGTTCAGTGCCGTGTCGGGATTGGGGGTTCCCGTCGCCACGTAATAGACCACCGACCATTGATTGCCGGGGTGCATGTGCAGCGTGTTGTAATGGCCCGACTGGTTCACATTAGCCCAGCCATAGGCCTTGTACGCCACGCGGGTCTGCGGATCGTTCTGGCGTGCCAGCATCGCGGGCATGGCATTGATCTGCTGTACGGAGCGGTCGACCTCGGCAGCCAGCAGCTTCACTTCGGGCTCGGGCCAATCGAGCAAATCGGGCAAAGACTGCCAGCCCCCCACATTGCTGATTCGGTTGGCTTGGCCGCGTTCGCGGCACGCAAGGATTGCCTGTTCGAGACCGGGGTTAATCTCGCTCGCGTTGCCGACACTACGCACCGAAAGCGGCGTTCCGAATACGACCGAAAGTTCTGGTGCGAGCGGAACAAAGACCACGGGTCGCCTACTTCGGCAATGCGAGCTCCGTGGAGCCGGCCTCCGCGCGCGTCGCGATAAACGCGAGCGAGTCGACGAAGCGTCCCATGTCGGGGGTCTGATAATCGCCATTGGCCGGAAGCACCGTGGCCTGAAGCGAAATCAGACGACCGTCAAGGAAATAGAACGCCGCCAGTGTCCGCCCGCCACTGTTGGGCTGATCGACGGTGAGCTTGCGTCCGTATTTGCCGTCGACGCGGCCGAACGTATCCATCAGGAGCTTCTTCTTGTCCTGGAAGAAGAAGGTCGCCTCGCCGAGAAGAATGGAGCCATCGCCGACGCGGTCTTTGAAGTCCACCACGGTCACTTTGTATTCGATGTTGTCGTCGACCGAACGATAGACGACCATGTCGCGCTTGCCCGCCAGTTGGGCGTCATAAGTGCCCTTCTCGGTTTTCAGCTCGCCGGGCGCCTCGAAGGAGAAGCCCATCGTGCGGCTGATGTAACTTTTCCAAGCTGCCTCGGCCGGCACTAGCGTCAGCGCCAATGCAGCACCCACCAAGCTCGCCAACACCGTGAACCGCATCTTATCCTCCCAAGTTGTCCGCTTTCGGGCGTGACACTGCCGCGAGCTTAACGCGTTTGCCTTCGCCGGTCACTTCTGTTCCTTCAAAACCGCATAAGGCGCGGATTTCGAAGACCTTGTCATCAGGGTTTCGATTCCGCAGGTAGCGGCAGGGCGAATATCGAGTACTTGCCACTTTCTCCCTGAATCACATCCAGAGTCATGGAGCCGACGCGTTCGAACTCGATTTTCACCTTATCGCCGTGCCGTATCGGACCCACGCCCGCCGGCGTCCCGGCGGCGATGATGTCGCCCGGATAAAGCGTCATGACCGAGGAGGCCATCTCGATCATGGCTGGGATGTCGAGGATCAGATCACGCGTGTTGGCGTTCTGCTTGAGTTCGCCGTTGACCCATAGGCGTCCTTGCAGATGCTGGGATGCATCGCCGACTTCATCGGCGGTGACGATCCAGGGGCCGACGGGACAGAACGTGTCGAATCCCTTCCGCGTCACACGCTCTTCCTTGCCGCGGATCACCGCATCGATCAGGCAGGAAAAACCGAAGACGTAATCACGACAATCGTCGCGCGCGATATCGCGACCCTGCTTGGATATGACGATGGCGAGCTCGCATTCGTGATCGATGCGCCGGGCCGCATTGACGGGAAGGATGATCGGATCGGACGGCCCGCTGAGCGCCGATGGCGGCTTGAAAAAGAAACCCTGATTGTTGGCGCGATAGCTCGAGCCCATCTCGATCCCGTGCTCATGATAATTCACCGGATAGGCGATAATTTTGTTGGGCCACGGAACGGGCGTCAGAAGCTTGACCGTGCCCAGGGGCTTCCCCTTTCCGCGGGCCGCCGTCTCGAGCTTGCCGCGAAATTCGGCAAAATTCGCGATCAGACGATTCATCGCGACGGGCGGCCACTCGCCGGGGCGGCCGTCGACTACATCGGTTACGTCGATGATGTCGTCGTCGCGAACGATGCCGATCCGATTGTCATCGAAGCGGGCAAGTTTCATGGCCGGTCCTTTCGTGAAATCGACTGCAAGGATAGTCCTTGTTGGCGCCATCGTCGCTTGAGCTTGGCGCTTTATATTTTACCGGGCTTAGGCACGGAAGACCGTCCAAGACGTTTGGACTGAAGTCGGTTCAGCGAAGGAGGCTGCCATGAAGGTCAAAGATGCCATGCATACAGGCGTAACCTGGGTTCAGCCCGAAACTCCGATCGCGGAAATCGCAAAAATGATGCGCGATGACGATATCGGCGCGGTTCCCGTCGGCGAGAACGACCGTCTGGTCGGCATGGTCACCGACCGCGACATCATTTGCCGCGGCTTGGCGAACGGCGGCGATTGCAACGGTCTTACCGCCGGCGATGTGATGTCGAAGCCGATCGTCTATTGCCGGTCCGACGAGTATCTGGAAGATGCGCTTCGCATCATGGAGAAAAATCGCGTTCGCCGCCTGCCGGTGATCGACGAGAACAAGCGTTTGGTTGGGATGCTGGCGCTCGGCGATATTTCGGAAAAAGGCGGGCGCGACCTCGCCGGCGAAGTGATGCGCTCGGTGGCCGCTCACCACGCGTGAGCCAAAACTCTACGCTGTGAGCTGCCGCGCGAGGGCCAATTTAACGGCCTGCAAGAGGACATGGGGCAAATAGGGCTTTGCCACCAAAGGGAGATGCCGGTGGGCAGGGGGCAGTTTCTGCGCCGTGTGCCCGGTCAGGAAAATGATCTGGGTCTTGCGTTGTGCAAGAACGTTGGCCACTCCGAAAACATCCGAGCGGCCGAGATTCACATCCAATAACGCAACATCCGGTTCGTCGGAGTCGAGAAGAGCGAGCGCGGCCGCCGAGGAATTTGCCGGACCGAGCACGCGGTATCCCGCCTCTTCCAACAGAGCCTGCAAATCCATGGCAATGAGGGCTTCGTCTTCGACAACGAGGACCATCGCATTGGCGGCGGACGTCATTGCGCAATCCCCTGCGTAAGCTGAGCTGATGATAGAGGGCTCCCGAGCGGGAAACCCAATGTGACCTTGAGACCGGCCCGATCATAAATCAATTCAACTTCGCCGTTCAGCTCATGCGTCATTTCGAGTTTGATCAGCCGGCTGCCAAAACCGGTTCCGGTGGGGGGCGAGACTTCGGGGCCCTTGTCCTCCTGCCACTGCAAAGCCACCGCTCCGTCGCCGTTGCATCCCCAGTTCACTTCCACGGTGCCGTCCTGATTGGAAAGAGCGCCGTGCTTTACTGCGTTCGTGGCCAGCTCATGAAACACGATGCCAAGAGCGAGTGCGGTTTTCGGATCGAGCGCAACGGGCGGACCGTTCAGAAGCACCCTGTTCTTTTCCTCAACGAGGTAGTGCTCCAGGGACTCGCGTGCGACATCGCACAATTGGACGTTGCCCCATTGCTGGCGCGAAAGCAGCGCGTGCGTTCTGCCCAGAGCGTCGATACGCCGGATGAACTTTTCGGCGAAAATCTCCGGCGACGGCGTGGAAGCAAGCGTCTGGCGCGCCATCGCGTTCACCACGGTGAGCATGTTCTTCACCCGGTGATTGAGCTCCTCGATGAGCATGCGCTGCTGGGCTTCGGCCTTCTCCATTGCTTCCTGATGTTCCTGGCTCCGGCGAAGAGCCTGCTCGGCGCTGAGCTTCTCGGCGCGAACGCGGAAATTCTCCTCCTGCAAGTGGTGCCTTAGCTCGGCTTCGCGTTGGATCTCAGCCTGCTTGATATAAAGGTCGACGAAGACAGAGACCTTGGAACGCAAGATCAGCGGATCGACCGGCTTGAACACCATGTCCACGGCGCCCGCCGAATAGGCCTGCAGCAGATTGCTGTCGTCGCGATACAAGGCGGTAAGAAAGACGATCGGGATATGACGCGTTTTCTTCCTGGCGCGGACGAAGGAGGCGACTTCGTAACCGTCCATGCCGGGCATGTTGACATCGAGGAGAATGACGGCGAAGTCGCTGTCGATAAGTCGATAAAGAGCCTCCTCGCCCGAATGCGCCACGACCAAGGTCTGGCCCAGCTGCTCCAGCGCACTCCACACGGCCATGGCCGTCCGCTCGTCGTCATCGACGATAAGAACCTTCGCCTTCGGCGCGGGTTGTGTCCGCGAAGGAGGGGTTGGTTCGGCGGGCGGCGCCGGTTCGGGCATTGCTTGTGCGGTCAAGTCTGGCCTACCACCGAACGGAACGTGAGGACATTACCGGCAGTTGCGCCGTTCGCGGGCCGACCCTGTTCCGCGCGCTGAAACCAGACGCGAAGGACCGAGACAAGCTGGTCGATGTCGACAGGTTTGGCGACATAATCCGAGGCGCCGGCTTCGATGCATTTCTGGCGATCGCCTTTCATCGCCTTGGCGGTGACGGCGATCATCGGAAGCGTGGCAAATCCCGGCATGGAACGGATTTCCTGCATAGTCTGATAGCCATCCATCCCGGGCATCATGATGTCGACAAGCACCGCGTCGGCATCCGGCACTCGCTGCAGGATCTCGATGCCGGATCGACCGCTTTCCGCGTAATGCAGCTCCACGCCATGCTCTTCGAGCGCACTGGTCAAGGAGAAGATGTTGCGGATGTCGTCGTCAATGACAACCACCTTGCGCCCCGAGAGCAGGGGATCGCAGCGACGGAGCTGCTGCAAGGCCGCTTGCGCGTTCAAGGGCAGATTTTCGAACGGACGATGCAGAATAAGCGCGATATCGTCCTGCAATTGCGCCGTGCTCGTGGCGATGCGGGTGCGTTCAGCGCGCCGCCCCAGTTCGTTCAAGTGCTTCTTCTCTTCTTCGCTCGGATTGCGCGGCATGAAGACGACCAGAGGTTCGTCGGAATCGCGCAACGCCTTCACGAGATCGGTCAAGGGCTGTTCGGCCGGCGCACTCAGATCGAGCACGACGCAATCAAAGCCGTTCTCGGATATGGCGTCCTCGCCTTCCGGTATGCTTGAAACGCTCTCGATCTCGACATCCTCCTCGCCGATCAGATTGGAGAGCGAGCCCTTGGAGACCGCCGGCTCGATCGCAAGAAGCCGTTTGGGACGGCGGCCGAAGGATTTCACCTCGTCGAGCGTCGCCAGAATTGAATCGCGCTCCACCGGTTTGCCGGAATATCCATAAGCTCCCATGGAAATCCCGAGCCGGGTCTGCTCATCGGCCGAGATGACATGGACCGGGATATGACGTGTTTCGGGATTGCGCTTCAGGAGATCCAGAAGCGCATAGCCGTCCATATCGGGAAGCCCGATGTCGAGCGTGATCGCATCGGGCCGGAAGCGCTTGGCCAGCGGCACGACCGCGGACCCTTCGCCGGTCACGATGCCTTTGAACCCGGCCTCCCGCGCCATATTCAATAGAATAGAAGCGAAGCGCTGATCGTCCTCGACGACCAGAACCACGGCATCGCCGCGACTGATGGCATCGCGATCGTCGATAAGCGCTTCCTGGGGAGTATCCTGCGCCACGGCACGGACCTGCGTGATTCCGGGGCGGGCTGCGGCCTGCACGGCGGTCGGGACATAATGCAACGGTAGATAGAGCGTGAACGTGCTGCCCTTGCCGAGTGAACTGGTGACGGTAAGTTCACCACCCAAGAGACGCGTGATTTCGCGGCTGATCGAAAGACCGAGACCCGTGCCCCCATATTTTCGGCTGGTGGTGCCGTCGGCCTGCTGGAACGCTTCGAAAATGATGCGCTGCTTCTCGTCCGGAATGCCGATGCCCGTGTCGACGACAGAGAACGACAGCACGGGGCCGCCCTTGCTCAAACGATCGTTGCTGATCGACCAGCCCGATTGAGCGCGCGCGATCTTCAACCGTACGGAGCCCTTTTCGGTGAACTTGAACGCATTCGACAAGAGGTTCTTGATGATCTGCTGCAGGCGCTTGTCGTCGGTGTACATGGCGCGCGGCAAGGCCGGATCCAATTCGACCGAGAACTCGAGCTTCTTGTCCTGAGCGATCTGCGCGAAGGTGCGGTCCATATGATCGCGCAACGAAGTGAACGAGGTCTCGCCGATATCGAGCGTGACGGTGCCCGACTCGATCTTGGACAGATCGAGAATGTCGTTGATCAGGCCCAACAGATCCGAGCCCGCGTGATGGATGGAGCGGGCGAACTCGACCTGCTTGTCGGTCAGGTTGCCCTGGGTGTTTTCCGATAAGAGCTTGGAAAGGATGAGCAGGCTGTTCAGCGGCGTGCGCAATTCATGGCTCATATTGGCCAGGAATTCGGACTTGTACTTCGAGGTAAGCGCAAGCTGTTCGGCCTTTTCTTCGAGGTCGCGCTTTGCCTGTTCCACTTCGCGGTTCTTTGCTTCCACCTGCATGTTCTGCGCCGAGAGGAGACGCGCCTTGTCCTCGAGTTCGGCGTTGGTCTGCTGCAACTCGTCCTGCTTGGAACGCAAGAGCTCTTCCGACTGACGAAGCGTATTGGCCTGGCTCTCCAGCCGGTCGTTGGTCTTTTTCAGCTCTTCCTGCTGCGCCTGCAGTTCGGCGGTGAGCAACTGCGATTGCTTCAACAGGCCCTCGGTGCGCATGTTGGCGGCGATGGTGTTGAGCACGATGCCGATCGATTCCATCAGCTGATTGAGGAAGGACTGATGGGTCTCGCTGAATCGGCTAAACGAGGCGAGCTCGATTACGGCGTTGACCTCACCCTCGAAGAGGGCCGGTAACACGATCACGTTCAAGGGCGGCGCCTCGCCCAACCCTGAGCTAATCTGCACGTAATCGTTCGGTACGTTGGTCAAGAGAATGCGCGACTTCTCATGCGCGCATTGTCCGATCAGACCCTCGCGCAGGCGGAACTTGTTCGCCAGATGCTTGCGATTGCTGAAGGCATAACTTGCCGCGAGAGACAATACCGTGTTGCCGTCTTCGTCCTGATCGGTGACGTAGAACACGCCGTGCTGCGCGTTCACAAGCGGCGCGAGCTCCGAAAGCACCATGTTCGACACTGTGGTCAGGTCGCGTTCGCCCTGCAGCATGCGGGTGAACCGGGCAAGGTTGGTCTTCAACCAGTCCTGCTCGGTGTTTTTCAGGGTCTGATCCTTCAGATTGCGGATCATCTCGTTGATGTTGTCTTTCAACGCGGCCACTTCGCCTGAGGCTTCCACCGTGATGGACCGGGTAAGGTCGCCCTTGGTCACCGCGGTCGACACTTCAGCGATGGCGCGCACCTGGTTGGTCAGGTTCGCGGCCAGCTGGTTCACGTTGTCGGTCAGATCGCGCCACAAGCCCGCGGCGCCCGGCACGCGGGCCTGGCCGCCGAGCTTGCCCTCGATGCCCACTTCGCGCGCCACGTTGGTCACCTGGTCGGCGAAGGTGGCGAGGGTGTCGATCATGTCATTGATGGTGTTGGCGAGAGCCGCGATTTCGCCCTTCGCGTCCACCGTCAGCTTGCGCTTGAGGTTACCTTGGGCGACGCCTGTCACCACGTCAGCGATGCCGCGCACCTGGTTGGTCAGGTTGGCGGCCATGAAGTTCACGTTGTCGGTCAAGTCCTTCCAGGTGCCGGCGACGCCGGGCACGTTGGCCTGACCGCCGAGACGGCCTTCGGTACCCACTTCGCGGGCCACGCGCGTCACTTCGGAGGCGAAGGAGTTCAGCTGGTCCACCATGGTGTTGATGGTGTTCTTCAGCTCGAGGATTTCGCCGCGCACGTCCACGGTGATCTTCTTGGACAAGTCGCCCTTGGCCACCGCGGTGGTCACTTCGGCGATGTTACGCACCTGGCCGGTCAAGTTCGCGGCCATGAAGTTCACGTTGTCGGTCAGGTCTTTCCACGTGCCGGCGACGCC
>WNFT01004081.1_pt1 | contig 14614 bp, 17 predicted proteins | sample 5400191 | NCBI WGS metagenome assembly WNFT01 (sample SAMN13153359, study PRJNA577476) | soil metagenome | isolation source: 80 cm saprolite under Madrone tree | place: USA:California | collected 2016-06-14
GGGGGGGTGGCAGGTGATCAAGGTCGGACGTGGGTTCAGATTCCTTCCCCCCGAGCGCGTCGCCATGAGGCGCGCGCGGGGGCCGGCGATGCGCTGGGCCGCTTAGGCCCGGGTCGGCGCGCCTCTGAAGATCGGGTTCTGTGCCAGTTCGTTCTGAAGGCTGGTCGCGGGTCCATGGCCTGGGTACAGCGCGGTCGTGAGCGGCAGGCGCAGCAGCTTGGTGCCGATGCTCATCATCTGGCGTCGTAAGTCAGTCTCTGGCGTTTGCTTGCCGATGCCTCCGGCCAGGATGGTGTCGCCCACGAACGCGTGGTTCGCGACGATGAGGCACACGCTGCCCGGTGTGTGTCCTGGAGTGTGCATGACCGACATCTTGAACTCGCCGAACTCGAGCTCATCGCCGTCCATGAGATAGCGGTCGGCCGACCGCAGGAACTGCTTGGCGTCGGCCGAGTGAATCGCGGTCTCGCCGCCGGTGAGCTCCTTCAGGTCGTCCTTGCCGGCGACGTGGCCGGGATGACAGTGCGTAGCCACGATGTACTTCACCGTCAGGCCCTTCGTCTGCTCGGCAAGCTTGTCGATCGGAAGCCCAGGGTCGATTACCACAGCCTCCTTGGTGCTTGCGCAGGTGAGGACGTAGCCGTTGACCTCGCCATCCAGCCTGACCTTGACGATTCCCAGCTTCGCCATCAGATCAGTATTACCGCAATGCAGCGAGAGGCCGTGGTCGTGTTCGGTGCCGCCTTGGTTCTGGTGTGCCTGTACTGGACCTACGGCTACTTTCGCCGCCGGTCGAAGAAAAGGTACTAGTCGGTCGTTTCGCCCTGGACCTTGATGCGAAGAGCGTCCAGCGCATCGAACTTGTCGAGTGGCTGCTTGGCGCGCACTCGGTCGGGATACTTCGCGGTCTGGATCGCCTCGATCAGAAGCTCGATCTCCTCCGGGGTGAAGTTCAGCGTCCGGAGCACGACTTCTTTCACCTTCTCGTGACGGTCGACGGCGCCCCGTATCACCTCATCGGTGTCGGTGACGACCTGCGGCCGAGTCGGCCGAAACAGCTCTTCCGATCCCGCGAGTGAAACGCGCTTGAAAGTGGTCATGGCTGTCTGTGATTCTCCAATACCCGTGTTGCCAATGCACGATACGCCCGCGCGCCGTCCGAGTCCTTCGCGTATTGAAGGATCGACATTCCGGCGAGGGGCGTCTCCGCAAATCGGATCGAGTCGGTGACCCCGAAGTCGTAAACCTTGTCGCCGTACTTCTCCTTCACCGCGGCGAGCACCTCTTGCGAATGCAGCGCGCGCGACTTGTAAAGCGTGGGGAGGATGCCGATCAGCTCAAGGCGCGGATTGAGCCTGCGCTTCACCCGCTCCATCGTGATCAGGAGCTCCTGCATGCCCTTCAGCGCGAGGAATTCCGCCTGCAGCGGCACGAGCACCTCGTCGGCCGCCACCAGTGCGTTGATGACGATCAGGTCGAGCGAAGGTGGGCAGTCGATGATGATGAAGTCGTATCGCTTCTGCGCCGCCTCGAGCTTGTCGCGGAGGATGCTCTCGCGGCCGATCTCGTTGATGAGTTGGTTCTCGGCGCCGGCCAGCTCCACATCGGCAGGGATGTAGTGGACGCCCATTTGCGGCGCCTCCTGCACCACGTCGGTCACCGTCGTGTCGGGGTCGACCAGGAGGTGGTAGATGGTCTTGTCCAGCTCGGCGGGAGGCTTCATGTACAGCGTCAGGTGGCCCTGCGCGTCGAGATCGATGAGCAGAACCCGTTGCCCGATCTCCGCGAGTGCTGCGCCTAGGTTGACGGCGGTGGTGGTTTTGCCCACACCACCCTTTTGCATGGCGACGGCTATCGTTCGGGCCAAGAGTGACCCGAGTCTAACCGAAGCCGAGCGAGATCGCCCGCGCGGGACCGCCCTCTATCATTGGCCGCGGTGTTCGTTATCCCCCTGATCTCGGCCGTTGTCGGCGCAGCCTTCGCGGTGGTCGTCGCCAGGCAGTATTCGGCCCGCCGAAAGCCCTACCAAGCGGTCTGGGCGCTCGCCCTGGCCATGTTCGGCGTGGCCGCCGCGTTCGAAGCGGTCGGCCAGTTGGCCGGCTGGTCGGATGCGACCTACAAGGGCTACTACCTTTTCGGCGGGATGCTCAACGTCGGATGGCTGGGAATCGGCTCGCTCCTGATACTGACGACGCCTCGTGTAGGACGAGTGGCCGTAATCGTGATGGCAGTCATCTCGTTGTTATGTGTCGTGACAGTGCTCGCATCGCACACCAGCCCAACATTGCTGAAAGCTCAAGTGCCGGCTCGCGGGGCTATTGACGTTCCCGGCGTGCTGCCTCTCATCACCAACGTCGGCGGATCCCTGCTGCTCGTTGGTGGGGCGGCGTGGTCGGCGTGGAAGTCCGCGCGAGCAGGAGCTCCGCGGAACCGGGTGCTCGGCCTGGCCATATTGGCTGCCGGGGCTTTCATCGTCGCCGGCGGTCACACCTATGCGCAAACGAAAGGCGTATATGTCGCCCAGCCGCTGAGCGAAGCGCTGGGCATCGTCGCCATGTTCGCCGGCTACCTGGTCATCGAAGCTCGGCGCGCAACGGCGCCGGCGAAGCCGAGGATCGCATGATCGTCGACATCGCCATCGTGCTGGTGCTGCTCCTGGCGCTCGTGCTCGGATATCAGCGTGGCGTGATCCAACCGTTGATGGCCGAGATTTTCTTCTTTGGCACGCTTCTGGTGATCTTCCGGTTCCACGACACGTACACGAACGAGATGCAGAAGCTCCTCCACCTCAACGCCGTGCTGAGCGTGTTCGTGGCCTTGATCCTGGCGGTCATCATCGGCGCGATCGGAGGCGCGGTCGGAGGCGCATTCCACCGGCTCGAAGCCATTCGCGGCGTCGATGGTTTGCTGGGGATCTTTGTCCACGTGGCCGTGACGCTGGTCGTGATCTACCTGGGCGTCGCCGCACTGGTCACCCTCGACAACGCATTCGAGCCCACGCTGAAGACGGCGACCCTGACACTGGCCCAGGTCAATCAGCTCGAGAACTGGATTCTTTCCAACCCGATCACCGCCGCGATGGTGTCCAAACAGGATCTCGCGGCGCTGAAGACGGCCGCAGCCAAATCAACGGGCGCGAGCGTCGACTCGGTGGGCGGCATTCACCAGCTGCAGCAGATCTACGTCGACTTCCTTCAGCCTCAGCTGCACAGCTCGAGGGCGGTGCCGGTCATCCTCTCCGTCGGATCTCATATCCCGATCATCGGCCACGTCGGACCAAGCGACCTACACCCGATCCCGACGCCGGCGCCGTCGCCGAAGGTGAGCCCTTCACCCAGCCCAAAGCACTCGCCTTAGGCGATCAAAGTGCTCGACCTCGCGCTGACGCCTGACCAGGAGCAGCTCGTTGCGACGGTGCGGGACTTCTGCGCAAAGGAGTTCGCGCCCACCATCGCCGCCAACGACCGGGATGGCCGTCACGACCCCAAGATCTTCACCAAGCTCGCGTCGATTGGGTTGCCGGGCGTGTGCTTTCCGCAGCGCTATGGCGGTCACGGGCTTGACTACCTGTCCCTCGGCCTGGTCTGCGAAGAGCTCGAGTACGTCGACACCACGTACCGCACCGTGCTTTCGGTGCATGTCGGCCTGGTCGGCATGGGTCTGTATACATGGGCGGACGATGATCAGAAGCAGCGATGGCTCGTGCCCATGGCCTCCGGCCAGAAGCTCGCCTGTTATGGCCTCACCGAGCCGAACGCAGGGTCGGACGTGGCTTCGATGCAGTCGACGGCACGCCGCACTGGCAGCAGCTATGTGCTGAACGGACAGAAGGTCTGGGTCTCCGACGCGGACACGGCCGACTTCCTGCTCGTCTTCGCGAAGACCGATCCCAAAGGCGGGAGCCGCGGCGTCACCGCTTTCATGCTGGACCGAGCTGCCTGCGGGAAGGCGCTGCGAACCGAGCCGATCACGGATCGCCTCGGCATCCGCGCCGGCGACGTGGGCTCGATTTTCATGTCCGACGTCGAGGTGCCCGAGCGGAACCGGATCGGCGACGAAGGCGATGGGTTCAAGATCGCCATGAGCTGCCTCGACAACGGCCGCTTCACCGTGGCCGCGGGCGCCGCCGGCACTGTCCGAGCCTGCCTCGACGCGTCGGTGAAATACGCTCGCGAGCGCAAGACGTTCGGTCAGGAGATCGGGCGCTACCAACTGGTCCAGCAGATGATCGCCCGGATGTCGCGTGACTACGAGATCTGCCGTCTCCTCTATTTCAAAGTCGCTTGGATGAAGAACAAGGGCCTTCGGCATACACGCGACGTTTCAATGGCCAAGCAGTACGCCACTGACGCGGCCTTCAACGCCGCCCACGACGCCATCGAGGTGCACGGCGCTTACGGGTATTCGGCCGAGTACCCGGTCGAACGGTTCCTGCGTAACGCGCGCGCCCCGATCATCTATGAAGGCACGCGCGAGGTCCATACGATCCTGCAGGGCGAATACGCGCTCGGCTACCGCGAGGACCGTCCAGTCAAGAAGTCGCTTCCGCCCTACGAACCCGATTGACCGCGGTGGCCGTCCGCCGCTCGCTGTCGCGGCTGACCCAGGTCGATTTCGTCCTCCTATCCATCTACTGGATCGCCATCGGCTACCTGTGGTCGAGCCTCGGCGGCTTGATCCTGCCCGACCTGGTGGAGCACCTGGTGGGCAACGCACACAAGGGACCGGCGCTGGGAGTGCTCGAGGGGGTCGGCTCACTGATGGCCGTCGTCTGGCAGCCGCTGGTCGGGTCGTACTCCGACCGGACCCGCACGCGATTCGGCCGGCGCCACCCATTCATCGTTGCCGGCACGGTTGGCGACGTGATCTTCCTGATCGGGATCGCGCTGTCGGGCACCTACTGGATGGTGCTGATCTTTTACTTCCTGCTGCAGACGGCTTCGAACACCGCGCAGGGTCCCTACCAGGGGCTGCTGCCGGACGTGGTGCCGGAGGATCAGCGTGGCACCGCATCCGGCTACTACGGCGCGGCGAACATCATCGGGCTGCTGGCCGGAACCGTGGGCGGCGGCTACATCCTCTCTCATTACGGACGGACCGCAGGCATCGTCAGCATCTGCGTGCTGCTCGTGGTGACGATGCTGCCCACAGTCCTGTTCATTCCGGACCGCGCGGAGCCCACCAAAGGCCAGTTCACGAATCTCAGGGACGCTGTGACGAGCACGTTCTCCCGGCCCCTTGCCTACCCGAGCTTTCTATGGCTGATGGCCTCGCGTCTTTTGATCTTGATGGGGCTTGTCGGGCTGCAGAGCTTCGTCCTCTATTACTTCAGTGATGTCTTCTATCACGGTCACATCGACGAGGCCGTCACTGCGGCCTACACGCTGCAGGGCCTGGTGATTGTTTCGGCAGTGGTGATCTCGCTGCCCGCGGCGCGGGCGTCAGACCGCTTTGGCCGGCGGCCCTTGATCCTCATCGGCGGTCTTCTGGGCGCGGCGGGGGTCCTGATCCTCGTGTTCAGCCACTACCAGCTGCTGCCCGCGTCGGTGGTCGAAGCGCTTGCCCATTCGCTCAATGTGCCGACGCTGGCGGCGCAGGCGACCCTGGTCGGCGTTCTCATCGGGATCGGCTACGGGCTCTTCTTCTCGGTCGACTGGGCGTTCATCCAGGACATCATCCCGCCGGGCGAAGCCGGCCTCTTCATGGGTTTCAGCAACATCGCGACCGCAGGTTCGGGGGTCATCGCCCGCTTCGTCGCGGGTTTCCTGCTCGAATTCAACAACGGACCGAAGCTGCTTGGCTTGCCCGGTGGATACCCGGTGATATTCACGGTGTTCTTCATCTGGTTGCTTGCCGGCGGACTTCTCATCCTGAAAGTTCCGGAGATGCGTAAGAAATGAAAGAGATGAACCTCGCGGGGCTCGCGCCCTGGGGTGGGCTCGCCGGCCATCCCATCGACTCCGCCGACGTCATCGTGGCCGGCATCGCCTACGACGGTTCGGCGGTCTACCGCAAGGGAGCCGCTCGGGCGCCGGTGCGCATCCGCGACCTCTCTGCTGTCATGCCGCCGGTCACCGAGGACGGTCGCCCGCTCGATGGGCTGAAGGTGCACGACCTCGGCGACCTCGACGCGGGGCCTGAGATCGAAACCGGCTGGTCGAACGTGGCTGACCAGCTGGCCGCTTTGCCCGCTTCGGCCCTGCTCACCGTCTTGGGCGGCGACCACTGCACCGCGATCGCGACCCTGGCCGCGCAAGCTCGAAGGCATCCGGATCTCGCCGTACTGTGGGTTGACGCGCACCCGGACCTGTGCGACTTCTCGCGTGGCGGGCGCTGGACCTGCGGCTGCGCGATGCGCAGGGCGCTGGAGGTCTCCAGCATCGGCCCGGCGCGAGTTGTCATCGCCGGCGGGCGCGACTACGACCCTGAGGAGCTGGAGTTCATACGCGCCCGCGGCATGCTCCTGGTGTCGGCTTCGGAGCTGGCCGGCGACAGCGGCTCGGCACGAATGGTCGCCGACGCTCTCGACGGAAAGAGCCTGCACATCTCGTTTGACATCGACGCTCTCGACCCGGCCTTCGCGCCGGGCACTGAGATTCCATCGGCGGGAGGCCTCTCGACTAGACAAGCGCTGGACTTCCTGCGCATCGCCACCGCCGGTTCGAAGCTGGTGGGACTGGACGTCGTCGAAGTATCACCGCCATTCGACAATGGGGACATCACAACCCTTGCCGCCCTGAAGCTGATCTTTGAGTTCTGGGGATTGTTCTGGCATGGAAAGCGCTGACGTCGTCATCGCGGGCGGGGGGATCATGGGCTGCGCCCTGGCCTATCAGCTCAGCAAGCGCAACGTGGACGTGCTCCTCGTGGAGCGTGAGACGCTGGGCTCGCAATCGACCGGCAAGTGCGCGGGCGGCGTGCGCCAGCAGTTCTCGAACGAGGGCAACGTCAGGTTGCAGCGGATGTCGGTGTCGATGCTCGAGCGCTTCGATGAGGAGATCGGGCACCCGGCGGACTTTCGGCAGATTGGCTACTTGTTCGTGCTCACGCAGCCGCAGCAGGTCGAGGACTTCCACCACAACATGGAGATGTGGCACCGGGTCGGGCTGACCGAGGCCCGATGGGTTGACCCGAGCGAGGCCGCGCGTATGGTGCCGATACTCAACGTCGAGGACGTCCTCGGCTGCACGTTCTGCCCCAGCGACGGCATCGCGAGCCCAGCCGACGTCACATCGGGCTACGCGGCCGCCGCTCGCCGCCTCGGCGCGCGATTCAAGGAAGGGGTCGCGGTCACGGGCATCGATGTCGCGTCGGGACATGTGCGAGGTGTTCGGACGACGGCGGGCGACGTGGCCACGCGGCTTGTGTTCGACTGCGCGGGGGCGTGGGCACCGTCGATCGGCGGCATGGCCGGTCTCGAGATTCCCATCCTGCCGTATCGGCGGCACATCGCTGTCACGGGTTCTTTTCCGGCGGTGCCGCGCTCGAATCCGATGACCGTCGACTTCCAGACCTCGCTGTACTTCCACCCGGAGGGCGATGGCGTCCTGATCGGCATGAGCGACCGCGAAGAGCCGCCGGGCTTCGTGGAAGACGTCAACTGGGAGTTCCTCGAGAAGATGTTCGCGCAAGCCGCTCGACGAGCCCCGGCGCTCGCGAGCGCCGGCGTGAAGACGGCGTGGGCGGGCCTCTATGAATCGACGCCCGACCACCAGGCGATCCTCGGGCCGATCAGAGAGCTGGAGGGCTTCTGGTGCGCAGCGGGGTTCAGCGGCCATGGATTCATGCAGGCGCCGGCTGCGGCGCTGCTGCTCACCGAGCTGCTCCTGGATCAAACGTCGGAGGTCGACATCTCTTCGTTCGCTTACGACCGGTTCGCCAAGGGCTCCCTGGTCAAAGAAAGAAACGTGATCTAGCGCCGGAGAAGAAGCGCGAAGACGATCAGACCCAAGCCCCCGATCACGAGCACACCCGAGCACCCAGCCTGCACGACCGTGTAGACGATTCCCCCTGTGGCGCCATACGTGGCGGCGATCTCCGCCCGGCGCCTCCGCGTGCGAATCGCGGCCGCGATGCCTCCCGCCCCGATCAGCACGGCGAACGCTCCCATGGCGATTCCACCCGCCTCCTGGCCGCTCACCGTTACGATTCTGACCCGTGGCCAGGGTTCTCCTGCTTGGATCGACCGGCTTTTTCGGCCGTGGAGTCGCCCACAAGCTGATCGACGGCGGGCATCAGCTCAGGGTTCTCGTCCGCGATCCGATGAAGGCGGCCGCCTTCAAGGCTCGAGGGGCGCAGGTCCTGGTCGGCGACGCACTGAACCCCGCGGCTGTGGGTCAGGCGGCCCAAGGCACGGAGCACATCATCAGCCTGGTCGCGGTGCGCCGCAACCGGCCGCAGTCGTTCCTCGAGGTCAACGTCGACGGGCCGCGGATCATGGCCGAGGCGGCCAAAGCCGCGGGGTCGAGGTCGGTGGTGCTCGTGAGCGCGATCGGCGCGCGCCTCGATCCCCACTACAAGTACTTCACGTCGCGCTGGATGGGCGAGCAGGAGATGGCGAAGACCGGCGTGGCCGGCACCATCCTTCGCTTCTCGTTCGTGCTGGCAGAGGAAGGAGGGATCCTCAACGATTTCGAACGTGCCGCCAAGTTCGGTCCCTTTCTCATCATCCCGGGCGATGGCCAGACCAAGCTGCAGCCAATCCTGCGCGAGGACGCGTCGCGCTGCGTGGTGGAGGCGATCGAGAAACCCGACCTGCTGGGAAAGATCGTCGAGCTGGGCGGACCGGAGGTGGTGACCTACGAGACGCTGCTCGATTGGTTCATCCAGGGTCGCGGAATCCGGAAGCCGAAGTTGAAGCTGCCCGCCGCATTGCTCGTCCCCGGTGCCGCGATCATGGAGACCTTGTTCAAGGATCCGGTCGTGACGCCGGACGAGATCAACATGATCCAGGTCGCGAACGTCGCCGACGGCATCGACTCGGTGAGCACGCACTTCGGGTGGCGGCCGACCGCCCCCAGCTCGTGGGTGCCGGCGCATTGGACGAAGGCGCCGGCGCGGAGGTAGCGGCCGCAGAACGCATCCGGGCGTTCTTCGGGTTGCCGGTGCCTGAGGCGCAGCGTTCGGCCCTTGGCGCCTTTCTTGCGGCGAGCGCGGAGGTGGCGCCGCGCTTTCGTTGGACACCCGCCGACAACTTGCATCTGACGGTCCGATTCATCGGCGGCGCCGATCGCGGTCTCGTCGAAGGGATCGCCGATCGGCTGGTCGACCTTGGCCTGAGCGCCTTCGAACTCGAGCTCGGCGACCTCGGCACGTTCAAGCGAGGGCGGCTGGTGCGCGTGGTATGGCAGGGGCTGCGTTCGGGCGCGGGGACGCTGACGGCGCTTGCCGGCCAGGTTGACGCCGAGTGCGAGGCCGCCGGATTGGCGGGCGAGAAGCGCGCGTTTCAAGCGCATCTGACGCTTGCACGCGCCCGCGCACGTGACGGGGCAGAGCTGCCATCGCTGCCGCCGCCACCCGTGGTCAGCCCGTGGCGCGCGAGCGAGCTTGTGCTCTACGCAAGCCGCCTTAGCAAGGCCGGCGCTGTTTACGAACCGCTACGTGCCGTGCAGCTCAATTGACGCGAGCCCGGACAAAGCGCACTCGAGGTCCTGCTCCGGGCGCGCCCCGCTGACGCCGACAGCGCCGATCGTCATGCCGTCCCTTTTGATCGGCATGGAGCCTGGGCCCGGAATCAGCGGCATGCGGACGAGCCGGTCCACCGCGCTGAAGAAGCCTGGACGGTCCACCGACATCTGCAGAAGCGACCCGCCGTCGCGAAGAAGCATTGCCGCCCCGACAGCCTTCGATTCGGCGATCTGCGGCGACAGCGGCGGCGCGCCGTCCATTCGCCCCAGGGCGATGAGATGGCCCCCTTCGTCGACCACCGCCACGGTCACATTGACCCCGATCTCGGCGGCTTTGACGTGAGCGTTGGCGACCACCTGGTTGGCGTCTTCGAGGCTCAGTGGCATTTGCGGGAGACTTAGTCTCGCATGGACTTGAACGGCAGGGTGGCGATCGTCACCGGCGGTGGGACCGGCATCGGCCGCGCGGTATGCCTCCGGCTTGCCGAGGCCGGCGCGGCCGCGGTGATCGTCAACTACTCACGCTCCGAGGGCGACGCCAAAACGACCGCGAACGAGGTCGAAGCTCTGGGCGCCAAAGCAGTCGCCCATAAAGCCGATGTCGCCGATGAGGCCCAGGTCGTAGCCATGATCCAAAGCACCGCGAAAGAGTTCGGCCGCCTGGACGTTCTCGTCAACAACGCCGGCACAACCCACTTCATCCCACACGCCGACCTGGATGGACTCACCGACAGGGTCTGGGACGACATCCTCAGCGTCAACCTCAAAGGCACGTTCTTTTGCTGCCGGGCGGCTGCGCCCGAGCTCCGCAAGGTCAAAGGCGCGATCGTCAATGTGGCCTCGGTCGCCGGCTACAGGGCGGCTGGATCGTCGATCGCCTATGCGGTGTCGAAGGCGGGCGTCCTGCAGCTGACTCGCGCGCTGGCGCTCACGCTGGCGCCCGACGTGCGCGTCAACTCGGTGTCGCCGGGCTTGGTGTCGAGCCGTTGGTTCAGACAGCGCTTCGGCGACGACGCCACCGCGGCGCTCGAATCATCAACCGCCGAAAGCACACCGCTGAAGGCGGTCGCGACGCCAGACCATGTGGCGCAGGCCGTGATGGCCCTTGTCGAGAACGACCTCATCACCGGCCAGGACGTGGTCGTCGACGGCGGAACTATGGTCAAGTATTCCTAAGGCCTCGTTTGGCTACTGATGGTGGCTTGGCGGCGAACTGACTTTCGGGCTTGCGTTCGAATAGGACCACCCTTACTGTTGGCAACGGCCCCGAGGGAAACGTTCGAGAGGGCAGGAACATGCCGCAAGGCAGGTACCAGCGCTCGAGAGGCGATCCGTCGGGGTCACTTCTTTTTCAGCCGAAATGGCAAGCCGGCTGTGTGCATCGCCGTTACCCTCTAGCGCAATGAAAGTCGCGCGGCGCCCAGCCTCGCCGGTTCAGAACGCTCCGGTTGCGGTCGAGGTCTCGATCGTGATGCCCTGCCTCAACGAGGTCGAGACGCTGGCCGCCTGCATCGCCGAAGCGCGCGAGGCGATATCGAAGGGCGGTTACACAGCCGAGATCATCGTCGCCGACAACGGCAGCACTGACGGCTCGCAGCTGGTGGCGCGGGAGCTGGGAGCGAAGGTTGTCGACGTCCAGCGCAAGGGCTACGGAAGCGCCCTAATCGGCGGCATCGATGCGGCGCAGGGTCGTCTCGTGGTCATCGGCGATGCCGACGCGAGCTATGACTTCGCGGCCATCGCCCCTCTCATCGCCAAGCTTCGCGATGGCTACGACCTCGTCGTCGGCAATCGCTTTATCGGCGGAATCGAACCGGGCGCGATGCCCTGGTCGCATCGATGGCTCGGCAACCCGGTCCTCTCGAGCATCAACAAGATGTTCTTCCACGCACCCGTCGGCGACACCCATTGCGGGTTGCGTGCATTCAGCAAAGGCGCTTACGACAATATGCGCCTGCGCGCCACGGGCATGGAGTTCGCGAGCGAGATGGTCATCAAGGCATCGCTGAAGGGAATGCGCATCACCGAAGTTCCGGTGGTGCTTCGGCCCGATGGCCGGTCTCGGCCGCCGCATCTGCGCACATGGCGCGATGGCTGGCGACACCTGCGCTTCATGCTGCTGTTCAGCCCGCGGTGGCTCTTCCTCTATCCGGGACTGGCACTGCTCGTTGTCGGGCTGGGCCTGTCGGCGCTGCTGGTCGCGGGTCCGCTGCGCGTCGGCGCCGTACGGCTCGACATCCACACCATGCTGGTGGCAGGCTTCCTCGCCTTGCTCGGATATCAGCTCGTCCTGTTCGCGGTCTTCACCAAGATGTTCGCGATCCGCGAGGGATTCCATCCGCCTCATCCCGCCCTTCAGACGCTGCTTCGATATATCACGCTCGAGGTCGGCTTGCTGGCCGGGGCGCTGATGGCTTTGGGCGGACTCGTCGCACTTGTGCTGGCTGTCACGAGCTGGCAGTCGGTCGGATTCGGAAACCTGAACCCGTCGACCACAATGCGTGAGGTGATCCCGGCTGTCGTCCTGCTTTCGCTCGGCACGCAGACCATCTTCGCGAGCTTTTTCATCAGCATCCTTTCGATCGACCTCAGCTGAAACGCCGATCCGCGCTGGCGGTGGGCGGGACGACCCTGATCTTCGCGCCGGTCGGCTACCTCGCGATGTTCAGCGGATTTCACGCGTATGACGATGAAGGGATCTTTCTCGTCACGCTCCGGGACTTTCTATCCGGGCACCCCCTGCTCACGCCCAACATTCCTTACTACGGGCCGTTCTTTTACGAGACCATTGGCGGCCTATTCAAGCTGCTGGGCATTGCACCGACCAATAACAGCGGCCGGTTGGTGACTCTTGTGTTCTGGCTGATCGCGAGCGCGGTGGCCGCCTTCGCCGCTTACCGGCTAACGCGAAACGCATGGATCACCCTCGTGGTCCAACTGGTCACATTCATCCTCCTGACCGCCCTCACCCGCGAACCGATGACCGTTTACGGCCTCCTCAGCATTCTCATGCTGGGACTGGTGGTAGCGGCAAGCTTCGCTTCCATGAAGCCTCGGGCCGCCGCTATGGCCATCGGCGCGATCGTGGCCGCTCTATGTCTGGTGAAGATCAACGTCGGAGCGTTCGCCGCGCTATCAACGTCGGAGCGTTCGCCGCGCTTGCCGTCGTTTTCGCCTGGGCCGGCGGCCTCACACCGAGGTGGCGGCGATTCGCCCTGCCCGCCATGGGCCTGGTCATAACGGTCGCACCGTTGCTGCTCATGGCGAATCTGCTGGCGCGCACATGGGTGCTCGAGTTTGCCCTTGTGGCGAGCATGTCGGCCGCCGCGGTGAGTCTCGCGTGGATTCTCGCTCCGCCCCCGAGAGTGACCTCGCCGTCGAGCGCGTGGTTGATCCTCGGTGGCGTGACCGCGGCCGCGCTCACGCTGGCGGTGGCGCTGGCCGGCGGCACGCACGTGGCGGACATCTGGAACGGGCTGGTGGTGCGCTCGGTCCAGTTCTCTCAGCTCTTCACGTGGCCTGTCGACGCCAATCCCGTCGTCGTCCTGGGTGCAGCTCTTTCGCTGGCAGCGTGCGTTGTATATTCGCGGGTTCGAGTTTCCGACTCGACGGCCGATCTCGTCCGCATCGGTGCAGGTCTGTTCATCCTGCTGTCGATCCTGCTACTGCCGAGCTCGCTCTGGCTCTTGGGCCTATCCCTCGCATGGATTGCCACCCGGGCCCGGCGCGATGAGCCCAATCAGTACGTGCGGCTGCTCCTACCGGCGCTGGCCGTCCTGGAGAGCCTCCAGGCGTATCCGGTCGCCGGCACGCAGCTCTCGCTCGCGGCGCTCCTGTTGATCCCGGTTGGGGCGGTTGTTCTCAACGATGGAATATCGGGCGTTCGGGCGCGAGGTGCCGCGCGTATTGGTTCAGTCGCGCTGATCGTCGCCACCGCCGTGCTTGCGCTCGACGGCTTCCTTGCCGGGTCTCACTTCGCCGCCGGATCGCCATCCGGCCTGCAGGGGGCGGAACTGGTGCGGATGCCTTCGAAGCAGGCCGCGCAGCTGCGACAGCTCGTGGCTGCGATCGACAACGACTGCTCGAGCTTCATCACGTTTCCGGGCATGAACAGCATGTACATCTGGACAGGCCAGGAACCGCCGTCAGACCTCCGCTACGGAGTGTGGTGGCTCACGCCCGACCCTGTCGACCAGCAAGGGGTCGTCCAGCAGCTCGAGGGCCGGTCTCGCCTGTGCGTCGTCAAGAACCAGACCCTCATCGATTTCTGGACTCAAGGCCGTCAGGTCCCGTCGCGGCCGGTGGTCAACTTCATCGATGCGTCGTTCATGCCGTCGGCGACGTTTGGCGATTACGAACTTCTTGTCAGAAAGCCCTAGTAAAGGGTTATGAGGAAAAACCTGCCGGTTTTCCCTCATCGCCAAGCCGGCTTCGCCGGCGTGGCTGCTCTCTTTCCCGCTGTTTTGGATTAGCGAAGAGATACTCCCGGCAATGTCGGAGGCATACAAGCGTGTCGGGGACGGCCGGAGTAATCCGGCCTACGCGTCACCGACTCTAGCCATTTTCGACACGAGGTGAGGAAACGTGCTGCTTTCAAACCGTCGAGCACTCGGTGGTCGAACGAAAAGCAGAGATACATCATCGGCTTGATGCCGATCATCCCTTTCACCGCGATGGGTCGATCGACGATGGCCTCCATCGTCAGGATGCCGGCTTGACCTGGATTTATCACCGAGTAGCTGAACAGCGTGCCGAAAGTCCCGGAGTTGTTGACAGTGAATGTGCCGCCACTGAGGTCGTCGGCCTTCAGCTGCTTGTTGCGGGCGCGGGTCGCCAGGTCGTTGACGGTGCGCGCAAGTCCTGCGATCGAGAGCCCATCCGCGCGGCGGATGACCGGGACGACCAGCGTGTCCTCGAGGCCGACTGAGATCCCGAGGTTGATGTCGCGATGGATGATCAGCTCCGTCTCGTTGAAGGTGGAGTTGACT
>WNFT01002970.1_pt1 | contig 14608 bp, 10 predicted proteins | sample 5400191 | NCBI WGS metagenome assembly WNFT01 (sample SAMN13153359, study PRJNA577476) | soil metagenome | isolation source: 80 cm saprolite under Madrone tree | place: USA:California | collected 2016-06-14
CTCAGCAGGTCTTGCTGCGCCTCGTTCCGCTTGCGCCTCGTGATATCGCGGGTCAAGCCTTTGACGCGTACAACGCGGCCGCCCGCATCGAATTCCGCCCGTGAGGTTTCCTCGAGCCACACCTCCCGGCCGTCGGGACGAATGAAACGGAAAGTGACCGTGGCGGGACTGTCGGCGCGGGCCCGGCGATGATGCGCCTTGAAGCGTGCGCGGTCGTCCGGATGAATCTGTGCGAGGAATTGCGCGGCGGCGAGAGTCTGCTGTGGGCCGAGGCCTAGGATCTGTGTAGCGTTCTCGCTCCTCCGCACGAGGCCGCTGTTAGGATTGCACTCGAAGGCCATCACCGCTCCCGCCGTCAACGCCTCCTGCAGCAGCGCCTTGCTTTCCTCAAGTGCGCTTGCGTGCTGACGCCGCTCGGCCAACAGCGCCGCAAGAAAATATTCGCAGAGCGCGACAATCAGGATGGCCGCCTGGGCGCCCGTGACGCGGTCGCCGATCGGAATGGCGATAATCCTGAAATGAATGCTGCCGAAGGTTATCGCCCAAATAATTGCAAGTGAAGCGATGAACACCGCCGCGGCGCCGAACCCCGGCCGGCAACGGACCGCAAGCCACAGCAGGATCGGAAACAGCAAGGCGATCGGGCGCACCGTCTTCCACGGCTCCGGCGGCAGCAAAACGACGATGACGGTCATCGCCCCCAACACTACGAGCGCTACGACGCCCTCGATGATCTCGTTGCGCGGCGGCGGCTCGCGCACGGCTTCGGCTAGGCCGATGACCAGCGGCGCCACAGTGATGACGCCGACGATGTCGGACGCAAACCAGTGCTGCCACGTGGTCACCACCGGAGCCATCGGGCTGTGGAACAACTTGTGAGCCATCGTCCCGCCGATGCCCGCGGCGGCTGTTGCGACGACTGCGGCCGCTACCAGTCCCAGCACATTGTGCAGCCTGTCGAGGCTGAAAGAAGTACCGAAATAGCGCTCGATCAGCCATGCGGTAAGCAGGGCTTCGCCCGCATTGCAGAAAGCGAAGGCAGTGGCGCTCCAGAGGTTCCGGTCGCCCGTAACATTGGCAACGACGGTGGCAACAATCACGCCACTGGCGACCGGCAATCGTGCGTCGCGCCCGAACGCGATCAGCACGCCGGAGGACACGCCCGCAGCAGGCCAGAACCGGGCAACGCCATCAGGTTTGGCGAGCAGCGCAAGGCCTAGCTCCGCCGCGAAGAAATAGGCGATGCTGACTGCAACAGTGAGCCCGATCGCGCCAATCCAAGGTAGCGTCGGGTCGCTGCTCTTTCTGAGGTGAACTTCGTGGATTGGATTGTGCAGGATATCCCCCCACCCAAGTTGCTGATCCAGCAAGCCAATGCCATCGGAATATCACGGGTATATATCACGGTCCGTAAACCTGTGGGTGTGCGCGCGAGTTCGCGGCGGTGCCCCCCGCCGCGCTGTATCCGCAGGAAACCATCACCACCGCCGTCATCGACAATGAGCTGGCGCCGCCGACGCCGGCGCCGGTCATCCGTACGAGCGGGTGAGGGCAGGGGCCTTTGCCATGAAGCGATGGCTCGGAATATGCGGGCGAGAGGGGGGAGCGCAGTGGGGAGCGCTCGGCCCTGCGTTCAAATCAAGACTTGTGCGACGCGAGAGGCTTCGACATCGGGTAGCCACCTGCGCCGTGTTTGTGGTCGGGGGGGCCATCGATGACGTAGCCGTTGGCGAGGTAGAACTGTCGTGCCGTCGCAGTGCTGCGCAAGGTGCACCGAACGCTACCTCGTTCAATCGCGCGAGCTTCCAGCGCGCGGAGCAAGGCCCGGCTAACGCCGCGAAATCTGGCGTCCGGCGAAACATAGTTCAGAGTGACGCGTCCGGCATCAGTCACCGCGCCCACCGCGAGAATCGCGTCGTCCTCGACAGCGACGAGAACCGAGTTGTTTGGCATTGTTATCCATGAGGCGACGATTTCGGGTGTTTTGTTGCTGAGCCATTGGGCCAAAATGACAGGATCGTTGCCATGATCTGCAGCGCACAGGTCGGAGATTGATCGCCTTAACACTTGGGCGGCAACGCGAGCATCTTGCGCTTTGGCATCCCGAATTTCCATCCGCGAATAGTGCAAGGCAAGCTAAACCTCCGACAAGGTGCGTGCATAGTGCAGAACTCAAGAAAAGCGCTCAAGCCGAGTTCTACCGTAACCCAGCGGGCCATAAGATTTTCCCGCGGGCGAACTTTTCGAACTTGACGAATCGATCAATATTTTTTGCAAAACACACGGTCGACCGGTGCCTAAAAAATAGTCAAGCAAGTTTCGAATTCGCGTTACACGCCACAAAACTGGCGCAAACGGGCAACATTGTTGTATTTGCGCATCACATCTCGTGTCACACGTCGATGTTTCTCGATATCATTGGCCATCCGGTCCTGATGAGGCGAGGGCATCTCCTTAAGGCTGGATTGAGTGGATGGCGGCCCCTATCCCGGGAGAGCTATGACGACCGTCGAGGAGGTTTCAGCCGTCGAATCCGCCCAGAGGCCGGCAGCGGTGACACGCCTTGCCACCGGAATGATCGGCCCGGTGGCCGTCGTCGCCGCGCTGCTGTCGGCATTGACGACGTGCTTGGTGCTGGCGAACCTCACGTTCGTCAGCCCGACCTACAACGTGGTCGTCACGCTGCTGGCCGTGAATTTCGTCACGGTGCTCCTGCTGCTTGCGATCATCGGCCGCGAGGTTTGGCACATCGTCCAGGCGCGGCGGCGCGGCAGCGCCGGGGCGCGGCTGCACATACAAATCGCCATCCTGTTCTCGGTGATCGCCGTGGTGCCCGCCGTGCTGGTTGCGGTGGTTGCCAGCATCAACCTCGACCGGGGTCTCGACCGCCTGTTTTTGATCCGCACCCGCGCCGTCATGGAAAATTCCGTGATCGTGTCGCAGGCCTATCTGAATGAGCACGAGCGCTCGATCCAGGCCGAGACCAACTTCATGGCGGCCGACGTCGCGCGGGCCAAGCCCCAGTTCGATCAGGACATCGACCGGTTCCGCCAGTTCTTCACCACGCAGGCATTGCTTCGCAGCATGCCGGCTGCGATGATGCTCAGGTCCGATCAGTCGGTCATCGTCAAGGCCGACATCCGGCTGCCGCCCGAAGTGCGGGACCCGCCGCTGCCGCCCGTCGAGCGGCTGGGCCAGATCGGCGATGCCGAGGCCGTTGCCGGCATGTTGCGGGACACCAATTACATCGGCGGGCTGATCAAGCTCAAGGGCTACGACGACGCTTACCTGTTCGTCGCTCGCTTCATCGATCCGCGCGTGCTGGAGCAGATCCAGCGAACCGAGAACAGCATCCAGGAATACGCCGATCTCGAAGTGAGGCGCATCGGCGTTCAGGCCGCCTTTGCGTTGATGTACACCGTGATTGCGCTGACGGTGCTGCTGTCGGCGGTGTGGAGCGGCTTTGCGTTCGCCAACCGGCTGGTGGCGCCGATCCGACGGCTCATCGGCGCCGCCAACCTTGTCTCCACCGGCAACCTTCACGTCCAGGTGCCGGTCCGCCGTTCGGAAGGCGACCTGTCGCAACTCGGCGCGACTTTCAACAAGATGACCCAGGAATTGCGCACCCAGCGCAACGACATCATGCGGGCGCGCGATCTCGTCGACAGCCGCCGCCGCTTCACCGAGGCGGTGCTGGCCGGTGCCAGCGCCGGCGTCATCGGCGTCGACGGCAACGGCCATGTCAGCATCCTCAACCGCTCCGCCGAGAAACTGATCGGATCGGGCGAAGCGCAAGCCCTCGGACACCCGCTCGAAGAGATCGTGCCCGAGCTCAAGCACTTGATCGAGCCGGCGCGGCTCGGTGGCCAGCGCCTCGTCCAGGGACAGACGACGATTAACCGCAATGGCCGCGACCGCACGGTCTCGGTGCGGGTCACCTCCGAGCAATCCGCGAATCCCGACCACGGCTATGTGGTCACGCTTGACGACATCACCGAATTGGTGACGGCGCAGCGCACCGCGGCGTGGGCCGATATCGCCCGCCGCATCGCCCATGAGATCAAAAACCCGCTCACTCCAATTCAGCTTTCGGCCGAGCGGCTGCGGCGCAAGTACGGCCATTCGATCGCCGAGGATCGTGGCGTATTCGAGCAATGCACCGACACGATCGTGCGTCAGGTCGACGACATCAGACGCATGGTGGATGAGTTCTCGCGCTTCGCCCGGATGCCGAAGCCCGTGATGATGGTGGATGATATAACCGACACGGTGCGCCAAGTCGCGTTCCTGCAACGGGTGGGCAATGCCGACCTCGATATCGAGGTTGAAATCGCCGAGGACCCGATGCCGGCGCGCTTCGATCGCCGGCTGATCTCGCAAGGACTGACCAACATCATCAAGAATGCCGGTGAAGCGGTGGCGGCGGTTCCGGCGGACCAGCTCGGGCGCGGTCGCATCGTCGTCTCGGCGGCGCGTATCGATTCGGAGATCGTCATCGATGTCATCGACAACGGTATCGGATTGCCGAAGGAAAACCGCAGCCGCCTCCTGGAGCCCTATGTGACGACGCGGGAAAAGGGCACCGGCCTCGGCCTCGCTATCGTCGGAAAAATCCTCGAAGAGCACGGCGGGCGGATCGAGCTGCGCGATGCGGCGGAGAAATTCCCTGGCCAGCGTGGCGCCTGGATGCGGCTGCGGTTTGCGGCGGAACCGCCAGAAACATTCGTCAGTGAAACCAAGAACTAAAAACGGGCGGGCAACACCATGGCGTCGGATATCCTGATTATCGACGACGAGGCCGATATCCGCGAGCTGGTCGCGGGAATTCTCGAAGATGAGGGTTACACGACACGCACGGCTCGCGATAGCGACGACGCGGCGGCAGCGATCGCGGCGCGCCGCCCCAATCTGATCTTCCTGGATATCTGGCTGCAGGGGAGTCGCCTCGATGGCCTACAGATGCTCTCCGGCATCAAGGCGGAGCATCCCGATCTGCCGGTGGTCATGATTTCCGGCCACGGCAATATCGAAACCGCGGTCGCGGCCATCAAGCAGGGCGCCTACGACTTCATCGAGAAACCGTTCAAGGTCGACCGGCTCGTTCTCGTCGCCGATCGCGCCCTCGAAACCTCGCGGCTGAGGCGCGAGGTCAAGGAGCTCAAGCAGCTCGCGCCGCATCCGGCGATGCTCATCGGCGCCTCCGGCGTCATGCAGCACCTGCGTCAGACCATCGAGAAGGTCGCGCCCACCAACAGCCGAATCCTCATCGTCGGGCCCTCGGGCGCCGGCAAGGAACTGACGGCGCGCACCATTCATGCCCTGTCGTCGCGCGCCGCCGCCCCATTCGTGGTCATCAATGCCGCGGCTATCACGCCGGAGCGGATGGAGATCGAGTTGTTCGGGACCGAGCAACTGGACGGCCGCGGGCGCAAGATCGGAGCGCTGGAGGAGGCCCATGGCGGCACGCTTTTCATCGATGAGATCAGCGACATGCCGCGCGAGACCCAGAACAAGATTCTCCGGGTGCTGGTCGAGCAGACTTTCCTGCGCGCCGGCGGCACGACCAAGGTCGAGGTGGACACGCGGATCATCACCTCGACAGCGCGTAATCTCGAAGAGGAAATCGCCGCGGGCCGCTTCCGCGAGGACCTTTTTCACCGGCTTTCGGTGGTGCCGATCCGCGTGCCCCCGCTCACCGAACGGCGCGAGGACGTGGCGCCGCTCGTCGAGCATTTCATGGAGCAGATTTCCCAGGCGACCGGACTGCCCAAGCGGCGGATCGGCGACGATGCCATGGCGGTGCTCCAAACCCACGACTGGCCAGGCAACGTGCGCCAGCTGCGCAACAACGTCGAACGGCTGATGATTCTTGCCGGCGGCGACCCCGATGCGGTGATCGCCGCCGACATGCTGCCGCCGGAGGTGGGATCCATGGTGCCGTCCATGCCCAACGGCTCAGGCGGCGAGCACCTGATGGGCATGCCGTTGCGCGATGCCCGCGAAGCCTTCGAGCGCGAATACCTGCGCGCCCAGATCAGCCGCTTCAGCGGTAACATATCCCGGACGGCCGAGTTCGTCGGCATGGAGCGCTCGGCGCTGCATCGCAAGCTCAAGGCGCTGGGAATGGATTAGCGGACTGCTTCGGTCATCGCCGGGCTTGTCCCGACGATCTCGATTGGGGAGAGCACTGTGCCCGGCAATCGGGATGGCCGGGAAAAGCCCGGCCATGACCTACTCGGGACCGCCCACGACTTTCGCCCCTCTTACATGGATCTGCCATGTCCCGAATTGCCTATGTGAGCGGCCGTTATCGGCCCCATCGCCACGCTCGCATCCATGTGGAGGACCGCGGCTATCAATTTGCCGACGGCGTTTACGAGGTGTGCGAGGTGAGGGAGGCGCGCCTCGTTGACGAGCGCCGACATATGGCGCGCCTGACGCGATCGCTCGCTGAGTTACGCATCGGCTTGCCGATGCCGCTGCCGGCTCTGAGCGTTGTCCTGCACGAGACGGTAAGGCGCAACCGCGTCCGCAACGGCATTGTCTACCTGCAGATTACCCGCGGCGTGGCAAGGCGCGATTTCGCTTTTCCGGCGCCCGCCACTGCGCCGTCGATCGTCGTCACCGCGCGTTCCCATGACACCGTGAAGGCGGAGAGCACGGCGGCCGAAGGCATCGCCGTCATAACGCTTGCCGACAAGCGCTGGGCGCGGCCGGACATCAAATCGGTATCCCTGTTGCCGAATGTCTTGGCGAAGCAAGCGGCGCGCGAAGCCGGGGCCCGAGAGGCCTGGTTCGTCGACGGCAGGGGCTTTGTCACTGAGGGGGCGTCATCGAATGCCTGGATCATCACCTCGGATGGCGAGATTGTGACGCGTTCCGCCGACAACAGCATCCTCAGCGGAATTTCCCGGGCGGTGGTTTTGGATGCGATGGCGGCGAGAGGGCTCACCTTCGCCGAACGACCGTTCACCGTTGTGGAAGCGAAGGCCGCCCGGGAAGCCTTTATAACGGCTGCAAGCCAGATCGTGCAGCCGGTGGTGCGCATTGACGGAAAGCCGGTCGGCGACGGGCGTCCGGGGCCGGTCGCCCTTGCATTGCGGCGAGAATTTCACCGCCATGCGGAATTTACCTGACATTGGAACTGGCAAATTCGCTTAAAAAACGCGAATTGGCGTCGAGGCGGGCTTGCGCCCGGCGCAGTCCTACTTTTTAATGTGATGTCCGGGTCTTAGCCTGGATAACGATGCGTCCGGGAGAGCGAGTAGATCAATCAGTTGCAGTCCCAGAAACTGCAAACAAAAAGCGGAAAAAACGGCCATGGCAGCCGATCGCGCACAAAATTTACAAGACACCTTCCTTAATCATGTACGTAAAGCAAAGATCCCCCTCACAATTTTTCTCGTCAATGGCGTGAAGCTGCAAGGGGTGGTAACCTGGTTTGACAATTTCTGCGTGCTGTTGCGGCGAGACGGGCACTCCCAACTTGTCTACAAGCACGCCATATCGACCATCATGCCGGGGCACCCAGTGCAGCTTTTTGAAGGCGGCGAAGAGGGGGCTGCGGTGGAAAAAACCTGATTGGAGCCGCGTAAACATAACATCTCGAATCTGAGCCCGCCTGAGGGCTCGACGACCGGACGCGCAATCGTCATCGGTCCCTATCTGCGCGCGCGCGGTGGGCGCAAAGAGGGCAGTAGCCCGGATGGAGCGAAGCGACATCCGGGAAAGGCCGATCCCGGATTACGCTTTGCTCTTCAGGCGGGGGAGGGCAGGGCGGCGGCGGCCCGTCTCGATGAGGCGGTCGGCTTGGCGCTCGCAATCGATCTGGAGGTGGTCGAAAAGGGCACCGTCGCCGTGGCGGCGATAAGGCCATCGACTTATCTGGGCAAAGGCAAGGTGGAGGAACTGGCGGGCCTGGTGAAGAGTCACGAGGCCTCCCTCGTGGTGATGGATTGTGCCCTGTCGCCGGTGCAACAGCGCAATCTGGAAAAGGCATGGAACGCCAAGGTGCTCGATCGCACCGGTCTGATTCTGGAGATATTCGGCCGGCGCGCCCGCACCCGCGAAGGCGCGCTGCAGGTCGAGTTGGCGCACCTCACCTATCAACGCAGCCGTTTGGTGCGGTCCTGGACCCACCTGGAACGGCAGCGCGGCGGTTTCGGGTTTCTCGGCGGACCCGGCGAAACTCAGATCGAGACTGACCGCCGGCTGATTGCCGAGCGCATCGCCAAGATCGAGCGCGAACTGGAGGGCGTAAAGAGCACCCGAAAGCTCCATCGCGACAGCCGCAAGCGGGTGCCATATCCGATCGTTGCGCTGGTCGGCTACACCAATGCCGGAAAGTCGACCCTATTCAATCGCACGACCCGGGCGACAGTTGTCTCGGCCGACATGCTGTTTGCGACGCTTGATCCGACGCTGCGGGCCGTCGATCTGCCGCACGGCGCCCGCATCATCATGTCCGATACGGTGGGCTTCATTTCGGACCTGCCAACCATGTTGGTGGCGGCATTCCGCGCGACCCTCGAAGAGGTGATAGCAGCCGACATCATCCTCCATGTCCGCGACGTCTCTCACGGCGACACCGTCGCACAGTCGGCGGACGTCATCGAGGTGCTGCGCGCTCTCGGCATTGAGCCGGACGACCCGCGGCTGATCGAAATATGGAACAAGATCGATCGCCTCGATCCGCAGGAACGAGACCGGCTCGACAACCTTGGGCGCCGCAGGAGCAACGGCCCGCAGCCGGCGTTGGTATCGGCGCTGACCGGCGAGGGGCTCGATGGCCTGATCTTAACGATCGAAACCGAGCTTGCCCGTTCGCGCCTCACCCTCGATGTGGCGCTCGATCTCGCCGACGGGGCCGGAATGAGCTGGTTGCACCGGCACGCCGAGGTGCTGGCGCGCGCCGCCGGCGCCGACGGCCGCATGCATATGACGGTGCGAGTCGCTCCGGACCGCGCCGGCCTCGTGCGGGCGAAGTTCGGTGCAGAGAACATCACAGTGTCAGAGATCGGAGCGCCGTAGGGTGAGTTGAGCGGCAGCGAAACCCACCATCCGCCTCGCCGCTGACAGGCCGAGCACATCGGAAACGGTTGGCGTGCTGACGTTCGCTTCAAGCGCTACCGCTTCCCCCGCGCATCCACCGGCCAGATATCGACCAGCGTGTCGCCGCGCACGAGGTGGTAGAAGTCGTGCAGGTTGACCGTCGGGTCGCAATGCGGCGTCACCAGCTCAATGCGTTCACCGAGAGCTGGGACCGGATGGGTCCCCGGCGTGAACAACAGGCGTCCGTGCTCATCACCGGCAAAGGCGTAGGTAGCCCCGGGCGGGCCGCCGGACATGACCTCGGGCTGCGGCCCTTCGGTTGCGAAGCTTTTGAGCCCGGCATCGGTGGTGACATAACCGCTTGGAACTTTGGTGCTGGCGATGCTCACCACCGCCGTCTGCACGAAGAGAGAGGTCTCGAAGGGCAGCGCGTTGCGCCCGCCCTTGAGCGCACGAATGTAGTCGACGTCCAGGAAGATGTAGGATCCGGCCTGCAGCTCGGTGAAGATTTTGGCCTCGGCATCGAAATCGTGGGTGCCGGTGCCGGAGCCGGTGACGATCGGCACGGCGAGGCCGGCGGCGCGGAGTTTGCCGACAAGGCCGGCCAGGATAGCGAGGCGCTGCTTTGCCTTCTCCTGCCGCTCGTCCCGGTCGGCGATGTGCTGGAGGTTGCCGGAATAGGATTGCAGGCCGGCGAGGCGCAATCCGGCAGCAGCATGCACCGCCTGAGCCAGGACAATCGCGTCGTCCTCGGTCGCGGCGCCAGTACGGTGGTGCCCGGCCGAGAAGTCGACCAGCACGTCGAGCACCTTGCCCGACGCGTTCGCCGCCACAGCGAGATCGGCGAGGTTCTGTGGATGGTCAACCACCAGGGAGAAGCCGTCCTTTTCAGCGAGGTTGAGCGCGACGACGCGGGCGATTTTCGACGATGTCACCTGCGGCGAGGTCACATGCACGCCCTTAATGCCACCCGCCACCATGATCTCGGCCTCGCCGATCGTGGCGCAGCAGAGCCCGATAGCGCCGGCCGCGATCTGCCGCTCGGCGATCTTGACCGATTTGTGGGTCTTGGCGTGTGGCCGCAGCGCGATCCGCTTGTCGCGGCAGAACTCGGCCATCGCAGCAATGTTGCGCTCCATCGCGTCGAGATCGACGCAGAGCGCCGGCGTGTCGAGCAGCGCACGCGAGCCGGGTTTGCCGATCAGCGGTTCGTTCGGGCCTAGGGATGGCATGATCATCCTTCCCGCTGCTTCGCCTCATTCCAAAGTTCGTCCATCGCGGCGAGCGTTGATTGCTCGGGCGTTTTTCCGGCCGTGGCCAGCGTCTCTTCGATGTAGCCGAAGCGGCGCTCGAACTTTTCGTTGGCGGCACGCAACGCGCCTTCCGGATCGGCGCCGAGATGGCGGGCGAGGTTGACGACGGCAAACAAGAGATCGCCGACCTCCTCCCGGGCCGCGCGCGCCGCGCCGGACGCGAGCTCGGCGGCGATTTCATCGGCCTCCTCGCGGATTTTTGCCAGCACCGCCAGAGGATCGTTCCAGTCGAAACCAACCTTGCCGGCCTGTTCCTGGAGCTTGAGCGCACGCGTCAGGGCGGGGAGGGCGACCGGAACACCCGCAAGCGCGCCCTTGCTGCGTTCGCGGGCGCCGTTCGGATCGATCGCTCGGGCAGCGCGCCGCTCGGCTTTCTCCTGCGCCTTGATTTTATCCCACAATGCATTGACGGCTGCGGTATCGAGACTCCCGGCATCGCCGAACACGTGCGGATGGCGCCGCACCAGCTTTCCGGTGATGGCCTCGACCACGTCACCGAACCCGAATAGGCCCGCTTCCTCGGCGATCCGGGCGTGAAACACCACTTGCAACAGCAGATCGCCAAGCTCGTCGCGGAGATCATCGAAGTCACGCCGTTCGATCGCATCCGCGACCTCATAGGCTTCCTCGATGGTGTAGGGCGCGATGGTGGAGAAATTCTGCGCCAGATCCCACGGGCAGCCGGTACCGGCCGTGCGCAGTGCCGCCATTATTTCGATGAGACGCGTGATATCGCGCGAAGGAGTGATATTCGCCATTCAAAATAATCCGCGACGCCCGGTATGCGCGCAGGTTGCTACCAAGGCAGTACGCCACCATGCAAGCTGCTTGTGGGGCCATCACTTCTCCCCGCAAGCGGAGGGAGAGCAGCGCGGCGGTGTTACCCGAAAGCAATAAGGGTAGTGCCTCAATGCACTGCCGCAATAAGGCACTTCTTGACATCGGAACAAATCAAGAACATAAATCTGTCACGCGAGTAGGCCAAAGATAACAGGGGAGGGGAGGGGCGCCAGGATTGCGACCTGCCGCAGAAAGGGAGCATGACTTTAAGTGTTCGATTCCGGCCGCCGCCACGCACATCGGCTGTTGCCGATGTGCGCAACCAATAGTGCCGATCTCGGGTAAACCCGAGATCGGGGGGTACGGCAATGGATTATCGCACGCTCGAAACGCTGCGACGCCGGCATCCGGCTTGGCGGCTGCTCAATGCCGATCATGCGCCCCTGATCGTCAGCTTCTTGCACGACACCTTCATCCGGCCGAACGTGCGCACCTTGTCCCAGCCGGAGCTCGCAACTCGGTTGGAGGACTATCTTTTTTCCCTGAGGGCCGATCTCGGGGAGAACATGTTTCCGCGCGAGGCTGCCCATTATCTCGACAGCTGGGCCTCCGACGAACATGCCTGGCTGCGGAAATACTATCCGCCCAATAGCGATGAAGTCCATTTCGACATCACTCCGGCAACCGAACGGGCCATAGACTGGGTTGTCGATCTCGGGCAGCGCCGCTTCGTCGGGACCGAATCGCGACTGATGGCGATCTTCGACTTGCTGCATCAACTTGTCCAAGGGACCGAGATGGACCCCTGGGCGCGAATCAGCGAGCTTGAGCGGCGCAAGCAGGAAATCGACCAGGAGATTGCGCACATCCGCGACGGCGCGCTTTATGTGCTCGATGCGACCCGAATCAAAGAGCGATTTTCGCACATCGCCACGACGGCCCGCGGCCTGTTGTCGGATTTCCGGGAGGTTGAGCAGAACTTTCGCGATCTCGATCGCGCGATTCGCGAGCGGATTGCGGCCTGGGACGGAGGGAAGGGGGTGCTCCTCGACGAAATATTCGGCGAGAGGGACTCCATCGCGGATTCCGACCAGGGCAAGAGCTTTCGTGCGTTCTGGGATTTTCTGATGTCGCCGTCGCGTCAGAGCGAGCTTACGGAGTTGTTGTCGAGGGTGTTCGAGCTTGCCCCCGTCCAGGAGCTCAAGCCGGATCGGCGTCTCATCCGCATTCATTACGATTGGGTCCAGGCGGGTGAGGTGACGCAACGCACCGTGGCGCGCCTGTCCGAGCAGCTGCGGCGCTACCTCGACGACAAGGCATGGCAGGACAACCGCCGGATCATGAAGCTCGTCAGGGACATCGAGCAACGCGCGCTGGCGATTCGTGACACCACGCCTGCCGGACCGGTGATGGACCTCGACGAGGCCGCGCCGGACATTGCTTTGGTGATGGATCGACCGCTGTTCACACCGCCGTTGAAGCCGCAGATCGGCGAAATTGCCGCCGATGCCGTCGAAGACGTGCCGTCGGATGCGCTGTTCAACAATGTCTATGTGGACAAGGAGCGTCTCGCAGGGCGCGTCCGCCGCGCGCTCCAGACCCGATCGCAGGTATCGCTCCTCGACCTCCTGCAGGCGCATCCGCTCGAGCAGGGCCTTGCGGAGCTCGTTGCCTACATGAGTCTCGCGGCGGCGGACGGCGCTTCCGTCATTGACGATACCCGGCACCAGACGCTGACCTGGACCGACGATGAGGGCAGGCTTCGACAAGGCACGCTGCCGATGGTGGTGTTCTGTCGCCCCGTCGCCGTGGCTGGCCGGACCGGACGTCGGCGATGACGGACGCGCTTTCCGTCGTCGTCGTTTCGCTGATGAAAGGCATCGCCGACCGCGAAAGCGATCCTGTCCTGTGGCAATCGCTGATCGGCATTCAGGCGCGCGTTCGCGACTACGTCGCCTGTCTCGGTCTCGACCTGGTGCTGGATGAAGCCGAGGGCTTTGCCTACCTTCGGCAACGGCCGGCGGAAGAGGGGGCAACCGAACTGCCGCGGCTCGTGCCGCGCCGGCAGCTCGGCTACCAGGTCAGCCTCATGCTGGCGCTGTTGCGAAAGAAGCTGGCGGAGTTCGACGCCACGAGCGGCGAGGCGCGCCTCATTCTTGGCCGCAACGACATCGTCGAGATGATGCGCGTGTTTCTGGCCGAGACCGCCAACCAGGTCCGGCTGAATGATCGAATCGGCGCCGATCTCAATCGCGTGGTGGATATGGGGTTCCTGCGCCGGCTGCGCGGGACGAACGACAGGTTTGAGGTCCGGCGCATCTTGAAGGCGTTCGTCGATGCGCAGTGGCTCGCCGACTTCGATCAGCGCCTTGCTGCATATCAATCCCATTCGTCGAGCGAACAGGCAGCCATCGAATGAATGAAATGCCTGCGAGTGCGCCCGTTGCAGATGTCGAAGCGCCCCCGACCTACGCCCGGCCGCAACAAGCAGGGGAGGGGCTCCGTTTAGATCCTCCCCCGCAAGCCGGGGAGGGCAGGGTAGGGGCCGGTCGCGCCGGGATGCGGCTTCACCGGTGCGAATTCTTCAATTGGGGGACCTTCCATGGGCGCGTATGGGGTCTTGACCTCAACAGCGACAACACGCTGCTGACCGGGGACATCGGATCGGGGAAATCGACCCTTGTCGATGCCATCACGACACTTCTGGTGCCGGCTCAGAAGATTTCCTACAACAAAGCCGCCGGCGCTGACGCGAAGGAACGAGACCTCAAGTCGTACGTTCTCGGGCACTATAAATCGGAACGCGGCGAATCCGGGTTCGCCGCCAAACCCGTGGCGCTGCGCGACCTCAACACCTACTCGGTCATCCTGGGCAGGTTCCGCAATGACGGCTTCCAGCAGGAAGTGACGCTCGCGCAAGTGTTCTCGTTTAAGGACACGCACGGACAGCCGACCCGATTCTACGTTGTTGCGGATATGCCGCTCGCCATATCGGAACACTTCAGCGGATTCGGATCGGACATCAACGCGCTCAAGAAAAAATTGCGGTCGATGCCGCGGGTCGAGGTGCACGATACCTTTCCGCCCTACAGCGCCTCGTTCCGCCGGCGCTTCGGCATCGAGAACGAGCAGGCGCTCGATCTCTTCCATCAAACCGTCTCCATGAAATCGGTCGGCAATCTTACCGATTTCGTGCGCCAGCATATGCTCGAAGCGTTTCCGGTCGAGGCGCGGATCGATGCCCTGATGGCGCATTTCGACAACCTCAACCGTGCGCACGAATCGGTCCTGAAAGCCAAGGCGCAAATCGCGCGCCTCACCCCTTTGATCGCCGACTGCGATCAGCACGCGGCGCTCATGGAAGAAGCAATCGCCATGCGCGGCTGCCGGGAGGCGCTACGCGGCTTCTTTGCCGGCATGAAGGCGGGGCTGCTCGAACGGCGTTGCGAGAGCCTCGGATTGGA
>WNFT01002971.1_pt1 | contig 14608 bp, 11 predicted proteins | sample 5400191 | NCBI WGS metagenome assembly WNFT01 (sample SAMN13153359, study PRJNA577476) | soil metagenome | isolation source: 80 cm saprolite under Madrone tree | place: USA:California | collected 2016-06-14
CGGAACGGGAATCGAAGCGCGCGCAGTCAACGGCAACGCCACTGTCGATGCGTTCAATACGGTTTATGGCGCCCAAGGCGTGGGCACCGCCGGCGGCATTGCGGCCACGATCCGTCTTGGGCCTGGCAACGTCACGGGGACCGGCAATGTCACCGTCACGACGCATGGCAACGATGTCACTGGCGCGCTTGGCTCGACGACCCCGACCGCTTCCGATGCGATTGTCGCTTCAACCTTCGGCGGCACTCTGACGATCAACACCTCTGCGGGCGGCAATCTCACCGGCACCGATGACGGCATCGAGGCCTTATCGACCACCGGCAACATCAGCATTACTGCCGGCAACATCATTGTCGCGGGCAACCTCGCGAGCGGTGGTCCGACCCAGCTCACCGGCGCGGTGGCCAATGGCAGCAACGGCATTATCGCGTCGTCGACCAGCGGCAATATCGTCATCAGCACCACCGGCGGTTCGATCAGTGCCGGCAACGCGGGCATCCAAGGCACGACCCTCGGCACGGTAAGCGTGACGACAGCCGCCACCGCTATTACCGGCGGGCCCGTTGGCATCAATGCGGCATTGGCCGGCGCAAACGCCGTCACCGTGATGAACAACATGACGACGACCGTGGTGTCCGGCAACACCAGCTTCAACAGCCCAAGTGTCACCGCAACCGCGGGCAACGGACTTACCGCGACCAGCTTAGGCGGCGACGTTCTGGTAAGCGGCACGGGTCGCGATCTCGCCGGCAATGGCACAACCGGCGACGACGGGTTCGCCGGCACCGTCACCGCAACGGGCGCGCCCGGTAGCGGCGGCGGCATCCTCGCCTCGACCAACGCCACCGGTACGGTCACTGTGAGATTGGCTGGTGCGAACGGCGGCAATGCGAGCGTGCTCGCCAATCCGCGCGGCTCCGTCACCGTCAACACCGCGAACGCCAATTTCGGCATCAACGCCACGACGCTAAACGGAAATGTCACCGTAACCGGCGTCGACAGCTCGACCGCCGGCGCCTCGATCACGATGAATGCCGCGTCGACGGGCAACGTCACGACCGGCTCGAGCAACACGGGCATCTCGGCGCTTTCGGTCGGCGGCAACGTCTTGGTCGGAACCGGAAACAACAACAATTTGGTGATCCAGGGCGACAACAGCATGGGCATTTTTGCCCAGTCCAATACGGGCAATGTGACGGTTGGAACCGGCGCGGGTTCGGCCATCACCATCACCGCGAACGCTTCGGGGACCAATGAGGATGTTTCCGGCTTTGGCTCGACGACCGGTATTCTTGCCCGCCAGACCGCCGGCAGCGGATCCGTCAGTGTGACGACGGGCGGCGCGATCAGCGTGTCGAACAACGCGCCCGGCACCACGACCGGTATCCTGGCCAGCAATGCCGGTACCGGGAATGTCACGGTCACCGCGGGTGGAAACATTACCTCGAACGCCGGTTCCGCAATCCGCGGTAACGCGACCGTGGGTACGGTGACGATATTGAACAACGCCACCATTCGCGGTCTCGGGACATCGGTGGGAACGGCGGTGGTCAACGTTCAGACCGCAGCGGTCGGCAACACCACGGCCGGCGCGATCACCCTCAACAACAACGCGACCGGCGTCATCGTTTCGACAGGCGGTCTGGCTTCTGATCTTGCAGTTGCGGTGACCGCGACGTCGGGTCCCGTCGTCATCAACAATGCGGGCCGCATCACCGGACGCGTGGACCTGTCGGGCGCGTCGAGCTCCACCTTCAACAACACCAGCGCGCTCTCATGGCACACGTCTGGGGCAAATACCTTCACCGACGGCAACGATGTGCTCAACAATTCGAGTACGGGTCAGCTGTTCACCAGTGGGGCGACGACGTTTGCCTTCCTGAACGGCACCGATACCTTCACCAATGCCGGCCCGCTTATCGTCGGCGAAACGGCCGGTGCCTCCACATTGGCGATCACCAAGGGCACGGGAACGTTTGCATAGAACAATTCCCGAGTCATCATCATGGGCAGCTTGAACGGTGGTGCGGCCACTGACGGCGAGACCAACGATCAGATCTTCGCCAGGGACCCGGCATGTCCTTCGTCAGCAGCGGCAACAGCAGACTCGTGATCGATGCCTATCTCGGCGCGGGTGCCGAGGCACAGAACGCCTGCGGCAACACTCCCGCTACTTATGCCGGATTCGCCGACTGCATCACTATCGGCGCCTCGAGCGGCACCGGCACCCGCTTGACCGTCGTCGACGCCAATAGTGCCGGCAACGGCGCGCTCAACCTGACGGGCACCGTTGTCGTCGACGGCACATCGGGCTCGGCGGGCGATTTCTTCCTTTCGACGTCGGACCCCAATGTCGTGAGCACGCCGCAGGGGCCGGCGATCGTGAAGGGCTTCGTCCAGTACCAACTCGTCTTCGACTCGGCGAACTCCAATTGGGACCTTGTCGGTTTGCCCTCAGCGGGGGCCATCGAGCTCGCCAAATTGACGGCGGGTCTGCAGAGCCTCTGGTACGAGACAGCGGGGAGCTGGAATGAACGGACTTCGCTGCTCCGGTATGATTTTGCCAATGATCGCATGGCCCGCGGCTGGTCGATCTGGGGCAAAGCCTATTACGGACGAATCGATCGCGACAGTTCGAACGCCGTCGATGCGGCCGGCGGCACCGTTCTCTACGACACATCCTACGGACAGAATTACTACGGCTTTCAGATCGGCGCGGATCACTTCATGCGCAACGCCAACAACGGCGCGTGGGTGTTCGGCGTCCTCGGCGGATACAACAAATCGAGCTTGGAATTCAGCGCCAACGCCGACAAGGTCGAAATGAGCGTTTACAATGTCGGCGGCTACGTCAGCTACTTGCGAGGTCCAGTGTTCGCGGACCTCCTGGTCAAAGACGACATCGCGAAATTCGATTTCAAGCTGCCGGCCCTTTCTGCTCTTGACGACATCAACGCAAACAGCATCGGCGGCGAGCTGACCGTCGGCGGGCGCTTCGGCGGAACCGGCGGTATGGGGCTTGTCATCGAGCCGCTGGCAACGCTGGCCTATGTGAATACGACCGTCGACAGCATGGATTGGATGGGCATGAACTTCGCTTGGGAAGACGGAACAAGCTTCCGCGGCACCTTGGCCGTACGCTTGAGCGCGGACTTCAGGGGAAGTCAGACCACGCTGCAGCCCTTCATCCTCGGCGGCGTCGGTCAGGAGTTCAACGGCAACAACAAGCTGACGCTTACAAGCGGCGACAGCCTCGTGCTTTCCGACAAGCCCATAAAGACCTTCGGCGTAGCAAGCCTCGGCCTGAACGCTTTCAGCACCGGAGGATTGTCGGGTTATGTCCGCGCCGACGGCATGCTTGGCTCAAATTACACCAGCGTCGCGATGCGTCTCGGCATCCGCTACAGGTTCGGTGCGGCTCCATGAACGGCACAAACGGGTCCAATATTTCCCCTTCCCGGCACAGGCGTAGAACGTCCGTTCTTCCCGAAAGCGGACAGTCGTCGGTGTCTTCAGGTCCGACTGATCGTCGTCATTAGCGGCCTTTCTCGGCATGCGATGACTAGAGCGTGGTCCGATCAAATTGAATCGGACCACGCTCTAGACTCCTTAGTTTGCCGCGCAATCTTACGGCGAACCGGTATCCACTTCGCCGGATTGCGCTCTAATGCGGACGATTTGAAGCGTTACCGCTCTCTCACTGCTTGTCCCAGACAGTGACGTTGTTGATCTGCTGACCGTTCGGGGCGACACCCTTGTCGGTGATCGTGATAGTCTTGCCATCGCGTGAGACAGCGAAGGTTCCGCTCAGGACCGTCATTCCCGCCATCGTACTGGTGACCTCTATTGTGTATGGATCAGGCCGTCGGCAGGAGTTCGCATCAAACACGGGAACGGCGCCCGGCACCGCGTGAGATTGTCCATCGCAGATCATCGGAATTATTGCCCGTATCGGCATGCCCTGAGCGTCTATCCCGTCGATTGTCGCCGTGAGGCCTGGGTTGGCCGTGGTGACGACGGATGTCACGCTTCTCGGAGGGGACCGGGACTGTAGGTGGATTTCGCAAGGTTGACCTTCCACGTTCCGATCATTGGATCGCCTTGCGCGAAACCGAGCTGCGGAACCGTCGTCGCAAAAATGCCTGCGACGGCGCCGCACATCGCGACACGCCAAACGGCTGAGGTGACGGCGAGTTTCATTTGCCTCCTTGGTTCGACGCAGTCGGAGGCGTTGCCTCATCGTACTGAACACGCAACCAACACCAGCAGCGCGCAGCAGAGCAGAGAAGAAAATGTTACAGGTGGGGCGACGTTGATACAACGGCATTGACCGACTATGTCCGCATTGGGTCCAGAGATTGCCGATTCCGACGCAGAAAAATTAGGTCCGCTCTTCCCGAATACGGCCGTTCACTCAGGGGCTTAAAAAGGTCGAGTGGAGCCGGCCTATGGGACATGAGCCGAGAGGGAGCCGACGAGGTCCCGCGGCGCTGCGTGCCCGAAACAGGCATCGATCCAGACCATGTCCACTGTGTGTTTTGTTACCCTCTTGCATGCCGGGGTTCCTTCCTCCTTAGTCCGCCTTCTGCTCCGTCTCCTCGTGAGGTTCCCATGCTCCGCTGGTTTCAGGCTCTCATGCCGCGCGAGGATCGCTTTTTCGATCTCTACAACCGTCATGCCAGTACGCTGGTTCAGGGCGCCGCGGCACTTCGCGAGCTGCTTAACGGCGGCCCCGGCGTGGCCGAGGCTGCTCATAGGGTTTTCGCCTTTGAGGCGCAGGCAGATGCCATCGCGCGCAGCATACTCGTCCTCGTGCGGCGCACGTTCATCACTCCCTTCGACCGCAGCGACATCAAGGATCTGATCAGCGCGCTCGACGACACGATCGACCAGATGCAGAAGACTGCCAAAGCCGTCCTGCTGTTCGAAGTTGATACGCTGGAGCCGGAAATGGCCGAAATGGGTGAACGCATCCTGCAGGCGGCAGAGCTTACCGTGCAGGCGGTTAAGCTGCTCGGGTCGCTGCGCGAGAATGCGGTACGTCTCAACGCGATTACCGAGGAGATTACCCGCCTTGAAGACGATACGGACACGCTCAACGACAACGGCATCAAAGCGTTGTTCAAGAGGCACCGCGACGGCAACGCGATGAGCTACATCATCGCGGCCGAGATCTACAACCATCTCGAAAGGGTCATGGATCGCTTCGAGGATGTGGCCAACCGCATCAGCGGCATTGTGATCGAGCAGGTTTGAAGTCCTCATGCTGCTTCTGGCCTTCCTCATAGCTATCGCGCTTGCCTTCGATTTCCTGAACGGGCGCAACGACGCGGCCAATTCCATCGCCACCATCGTCTCTACGCGTGTGCTGGCGCCCCGCTATGCGGTGGCTTGGGCGGCATTCTTCAATTTCATTGCGTTCCTATTTTTTGGTCTGAATGTGGCCAGCACGATCGGCAAAGGCATCATATCGGCGGACGCGATTTCCGATCAGGTGATCTTCGGCGCACTCATGGGCGCGATTTCATGGAACATAATCACTGCATACCTCGGCATTCCCTCCAGCAGCTCGCATGCGCTGATCGGCGGACTCGTCGGTGCAGGTGTCACACATGTGGGCATTGGCGCGATCGTTTGGACCGGGCTTGGCAAGACGGCGGCGGCCATCGTCCTCTCGCCCATGACCGGTCTCGCGCTCGCTTTGTTGCTTGTCCTCGTCGTCTCGTGGTCGTTCGTACGGGTGGCGCCGTCGCACGTGGATGGTGTCTTTCGCCGGGCGCAGTTCGTCTCCGCCTCGCTCTACTCGCTCGGCCACGGTGGCAACGACGCGCAGAAGACCATGGGAATCATCGCGGCACTTCTCGCCGCCCATGACCAGCTTCCGGGCGAATTCCATGTCCCCTTTTGGGTGGTGATCGTCTGCAACGGCGCCATGGCGCTGGGCACGCTGCTTGGCGGCTGGCGTATTGTGCGTACTATGGGCTCGCGAATCACTCGGCTTACGCCGGTACAAGGCGTCTGCGCGGAGACGGCAGGATCGATAACCTTGTTCATGGCCACCGGCCTTGGCATTCCCGTATCCACCACCCACACCATCACAGGTGCGATCGTGGGCGTCGGGGCTGCGCGCCGGACTTCCGCCGTACGCTGGAGCGTGGCGCAAGACATTGTTATCGCCTGGGTCATTACAATGCCGGCGGCTGCCCTGATTGGAGCGGCGTTCTACGGACTGGCGAGTCTCTGGTGAGCTGATGGACCGTTTGTTGTGAGTAGCGTTGCGTCGCAAGTACCGAATGTTCAATACGCCGCCCTGCCTTGGCGAAAGGCGGAGGGCGCGATCGAAATCCTTCTCATCACCACGCGCAACACAGGACGCTGGATCGTGCCGAAGGGCTGGCCGCTTGTGGGCCGCACGCCCAGCGAATGTGCCGGCCTTGAAGCGCTGGAGGAAGCAGGTGTTCTGGGCGAAGTGGCGGTGGAGACGCTGGGCTCGTTTCACTACAACAAACGCCGCAAATCCGGCGAGATCGTACCCTGCAAAGTCCATGTCTTCGCGATGGAGGTCGTCCGTCAGCGCCGCAGCTGGGCCGAAAAGAGTTCTCGTAAGACATGCTGGTGTTCGCTCGACGAGGCGCTTGCACGCGTGACCGAACCAGGCCTTCGCCGGCTTATCGCGAAATTCGCGAAGTCATCAGGCCAGTCGGTGGAACATCGCGTGTCCGCGCGCACCGGGGCCGCTACCTAGAGTCCTGACAGTTCCGCCGGGTTGTCGGCTCGGTTGATGATGGTCCGGTTGCGTCGTCTCGTTGGAAATGACGATGAGGTCAGGGCTGATCGCCGCCAAATGTCAGCTTCGGGTCGGTCGCTCGCCAGGGGCCGAAAGTGCGGTCGGGTTTCGCTATGAGCGTTTGCGGGAGATTCCTACTCCTGCCCTGCGCGCGACTCCAACGAGGACGTTCGACTTGGGATCGCGAGGAGATGATCGGCGCCGGGCCATGGACGGCAAGCGCTCCGGCATAGCCGGCGGGCAGATTGAAATGAGCGAGCGACCATTCCGCCGGATCGTCGTCGGGCAAGGCGATGAAACGCGGTCGTCCGGCCTGCGATACGGCGACCTCCCGCGGCGGAAGTGCGAACCCGACGCCGCGCGCCTTGAGATAGGCCTCCTTGCACGTCCAATGATGGAAGAACGCTTGCATCCATTGTCTCTCCGGAAGCGAGCGCAGCGACTCGATCTCGGGTGCGGACAAAAATAGCTCCGCAGTCTCCCGGGTTGCGAAACGGGAATCCTGCCATTCGATATCGCAGCCGATCTCCGGTCCACGCGCGAAAGCGTAAAGGGCCATGCCGCGCGAGTGCGACAGGCTAAATTTGACATCGGCCCCTTCAACGCGCGGTTTGCCGAAGGCGTTGTGGGTGATGGATACATCCCACGGCTCGCAACCGAGATAGCCTGCGAGGAGCTCGCGCAGGCTGCCGCGTCGCACGCTGTACCGCCGGCGATCAAGGGGAGAACGGAATCGCTCAGCCGACCGGCGCTCCTCGTCGGAGAGCAGTGCCGCGAAGCGCGTGCACGAAGCTTCGTCGATGTCCAAACATTTCCACCAGAGATCGATGCGGGGTACGAGTGCCATTGGGGCGGCGTCGTCGCGCTCCAAATCGAGTCGCAAATCGGGTCTCATGTTGCCGGTTGCCCGAAATCGTTCGAATGCGACGCGACGCGCGGCGCACGATGCGGATCCATTTCATCTTGCCAGTGCGTCGTGACGCGGGACTCCGCGCCCGCGAGGCAGCGGCTGAGCTGAAGGGCGACGCTGTTCACGTGCCGGTCTTCCATGATTGTCCCGTGCGTGCCGTCGACGGTGAAGACATCGACGCAATCCGCCACTCGCTTCCAAAGCGGCACCGGATCGCACATATCGAAGCGGGGTTCGGCGGTGCGGAATACGGTGATCTTGCCCCGAAAGCGCCTCGGCCGGTAAGCGATGAATTCGCGCACGCCATTCCTGTACATCTCGCGATTGCGCGCCAGCATCGTCTCGGGCACCTCGATAGAATGATCTTCCGCGTTAGCGGATTCGAGCCGGAGGAAAAGCCGATGCCAGATCATCGCTACCTTGCTCCAGAGATAGGGCGACCATTTTCCCGGCGGCAGGATTCTCAGCTTGCGCAGGACTCGTCCGACGAGGCTCCATTGATGGCTCAACCACTCGCTCAACAGAAGATTGCGGAAGTAAACGTCCGTCTCAAACAAGGCCAGCAGCTCCACCTGCTCGCCCGATTCGCGCAGACGGCAGGCCATCTCGAATGCAATCAGGCCGCCGAACGAATAGCCCGCCAGCGCATACGGTCCCATCGGCTGAACCGCTCGGATTACGTCGATATAAGCGGCCGCCATCTCGGCAATCGTGGTGTGAGGCTGTTGTCGCGGATCCACGCCGCGCGCCTGCAGGGCGTAGATCGGACGGTCCGTCTGCATCCGCTCGGCGAGTCCGTGTAGCTGAAGGACGTTGCCGAAGATCCCGTGCACGATGAACAATGGCCGCCCCGAGCCCTCGGTGCGCAGCCCCACCAGATGGGAGAACGCCGTCTCTTTGTTCGCGCGCAACACATTGGCGAGCGACGCGATGGTGGGAGCGCGGAAGAGCGCGGCGAGCGGCAGATTGCGTCCGGTCTTTTTGTCGATTTCGGCGGCCAACATGGCGGCCAAAAGAGAGTGACCGCCGAGCTCGAAGAAGTTGTCGTGCGTGCCGATGGTCGAGACACCAAGCAGGCTCTTCCACAGCTCCGCGAGCATTCGTTCGAGGTCGTCGTTCGGTTCGGAAACCTCGCGTCCCCGCTCCGGCGGCATCCGCAGCGCGGCCCGATCGACCTTGCCGTTCACCGTCATCGGCAGCGACGCCATAACGATGCAGCGTGACGGAATCATATAGTCAGGGAGCTTCTGTTCCAGGAACCGGTTTAGGTCGATGCTGTCTTCACCGCGCTGTGTTCGGGGCACGACGAAAGCCACAAGACCGGATTCGCCTGAAGCGTCGGGGAACGCTCGCACCGCGACGGCGGCGATCTTAAGATGAGCACCGATCGCCGCTTCAACTTCCTCCAGTTCAACGCGGAAACCACGGACTTTGACCTGGTTGTCGGCCCGGCCGAGAAATTCGAGCAGACCGTCGCCACGAAAGCGAACGACGTCGCCCGTTCGATAGAGACGACCGGCGGTGAGCCTCGGATAGGTGCAGAACTTCTGCGCCGTCAATGCCGCATCATTGCGATAGCCGCGCGCCACGCCGGCTCCGCCGATAAAAAGCTCGCCGGCGACGTCGGCCGGAACCGGCTCGCCATTCGCATCCAAAACATAGACGCTGGTATTGGCGAGCGGCCGGCCGATAGGAACGGGATCGTCGTTGGGTCTCACGCTGTGGATCAGCGACCAGATGGTGGTCTCGGTCGGTCCGTACACATTCCACAACGCCTGGAGAGCCGGACCAGCCGGCCGCGATCAGCCCGCGCCAAGTCGCCGGCGTAGCCTGCATGACGGTACAGCGCGACTCGCCAAGCACCGTCTTGAGCCGCGCCGGCTCAGCCGCTTCCTCGCGCGTGGCCAGCAACAGCCGCCCGCCGGTCACCAGCGGCAGGAACAGTTCCAACGCCGCGATATCGAAGGATAGCGTCGTCACCGCCAAGAGGGTGTCGCGGGCGCCCAAATGCAGCTCGTCCTGCATTGCCGCGAGAATGTTGGTCAGCGACCGGTGGCAGATCTCGACCGCCTTCGGCTTGCCCGTGGAGCCGGACGTGTAGAGAACGTAGGCAAGGTCATTGGGAGAGCTGTCTGCTTCGGAGTCGAGCGCGATTTCTTCGTCCGATCCGGGTACGACGTCGCAGAGGACGATCTTCGCGTCCATCCGCGGCATCCGATCCAGCAGCGAACGCTGCGTCAGCACCACCGCGGGCTGAGCATCCTCGACGAGCATGGCAAGGCGCACCGGCGGCAATTGCGGATCGAGCGGCAAATACGCGGCGCCGGTTCGCAGAATCGCCAACAAGCCGGCAACCATGTCGAAGGACCGGTCGAGCATGATCCCAACCAAAGATCCCCGTCCAATGCCGGCACGTCTGAGCGGCGCGGCCAGTTCTGCCGCGCGTTTACGAAGATCGCGATAGCGCCAGGTGCGCCCGCTCGATTCGATCGCGACGGCATCGGGAGTCTTTCGTGCCTGCGCGTCGAACCACGCGGGCAGCGTCGTCCGCGGATAATCGCGCCCTGTGGCGTTCACCTCGGTCAGGAGCACTCGGGATTCCTGGGGCGACAGAAGAGGCAAGCGGCCCAAAGGGCAGAGCGGATTCTCAACGACGGCCCCCAATATCGTCGTCCAATGCCCGATCATCCGGCGGATGCTGGGTGCATCGAAGAGATCGCTGCTGTAGAGGAATCGGCCGATCAATCCGTCCGGCCGCTCGTCGAGCTCGAGATAGAGGTCGAACTTCGCATTGCCGACGGTGACGTCCATCTGCGTGAGATCCCAGGCCTCATCGATGAGCGGCGGGGGCGGTTCCACCGAGAACAGGATCTGGAAGATGGGATGCGTGCCGCCTTCGCGTCTGGTCTGTACTTCGCGCACCACCCGGTCGAACGGAACGCTGCTGGCATCGAGCGCGCCCAGTACGGTGTCTTGAACCTCGACGAGATAATCGCGGAAGGACATCCCGCTGGAGGGGCGCGTGCGCAACGGCAGGCTATTGAGAAAGTAACCGACGACTTCGGCGAGCTCGGGACGGCGGCGCATGTCCGTCACGCCGCCGATGACGATGTCCTCCTGGCCTGAGTAGCGGTGCAGCAAGACCTTGAACGCGGTCAGCAACACCACGTAGAGCGTGACGCCCTCGTTGCGGCTCAGCGCCCTCAAGGCGGCCGTGAGCTCCGTCGAAAGTTTGAACGTCTCCATGCTGCCGCGATGGGTCGGCTGCGCCGGACGCTGCCGGTCCGTGGGGAGGCGAACAACCGGGATCTCGCCCCTCAAATTCTGACGCCAATATTCGATCTCGCGGTCCATCCTATCGTCCGCGAGTTGACGCGCACGCCACAGCGCGTAATCGCCGTATTGCAACCGGGGCGGCGTGCCGTCCGGCTCCTCCCCTTTCGCATAGGCGGCGTAAAGGGCCGCCAGCTCGGGCACGATCACCCGGTAAATCGACACGCCGTCGAAGATGATGTGATGGAGCGTCACGTAAAGACGATGATTGTCCGGCGCCAGCCGAACGATCTTGGCGCGTAGCAGCGGCGGCCGCGAGAGGTCGAAGGGCCGGCGCGCGTCGGACGTCGCAATATCGAGTGCCGCCTGTTCGCGCTCCGCTTTCGGACGATCCGAAAGATCTACGAAGGGAATGGAGATGCGTAGATCGGAATGCACGATCTGCCGCAATTCGCCGTCGACCGTTTTAAAGGACGTGCGCCAGATTTCGTGACGGCGCACGATTTCGGCGAAACTTCGCTCCAACGCCGCACGGTCAAAAGAGCCGCGGCGATGAATGGTGAGCGCCTCATTGTAGAGCGGAACCTCGGGCGCCATCGCGGCGTGCAGCCAGACATTCTTCTGCTCGGCCGAAATCGGTACGGCATCGTCGGGCCGGCGCCGCTCGATCTCACCTGAGCGCGATTTCAATCCGGCACCGTCCAAATGTTTTTGCAGGAGCCGGCGTTTTTGCGGCGACAGATCGGCCTTGACGCTCATGACGGCGCGTCGAAAATTATCGGCAGCGCGGTCAGTCCGCGGAGGCCGAGGTTCTGCCGCCAGACCCGAGGCTGCGGCTCAAGGGCAAGTCCCCGCAGCCGGCGGAGCAGCGTCGCAAACGCAACCTGTCCCTCGATCCGAGCAAGCGGGGCGCCAAAGCAGAAATGTGCGGCCCAGCCAAACGCCAAATGCCGGTTGTTCGGCCGCGCCAGATCGAGCCGGTCGGGATCTGGAAACTGAGCGGGATCGCGATTGCCGGCCGCCATGACGGCCATGACCGCTTGGCGCTTGAGAATTTTCTTGCCGCCCAGGACCATGTCGTCGGGCGCGAGCCGCGCCGTGTGCTGGCTTGGGCTTTCGTAGCGCAACAGCTCCTCGACCGCGGATACCATGATCGACGGATCATCGCGAAGCCGCGCCAAATCATCGGGATGCTTGAGCAGCGTCAGCAAACCGTTGCCGATCAGATTCGTTGTGGTTTCCTGGCCGCCGACCATGGTGACGATGATGTTGGCGATGACTTCGTCCTCATCCAGACTCGCGCCATCAACCGACGCATCCATCAGCAGCCGTACGAGACCTTTCCGCGGAGAGCGCGCCTGCTCGCGCATCGCCGAGCGGAGATAGGCGGTCATTTCCCCAACGCTGCGTACAACCCGGCCGGCGCGATCGGGGTTGTGCTGGAAATTGCCGAGCATTTCGGCGAAATCGGCCGACCAGGACTTCAATTGCTCGTGGTCGCCGGAGGGGAGGCCCATCAATTCGGCCGTGACGATGGCCGGCAGCGGATTGGCGAAGTCGGCGATGACGTCCATCCGACCCTGCGGAAGCACGCGGTCAACAAGGCGGTCGGCGACATCCTGGATGTGCTCCCGCAACGAATCGACGCGGCGGGAGGTGAACGCGCTCGCGCATAAGCCGCGTAATCTCGTATGCGCCGGCGCATCCATGAACAGCATTTGGCGCACCATCACCGCCGCAACCGGCTCGAGGGCGCGCATCCCCATGGCATTCAACTGCTCCGGCGTCGGCGTGCGATCCGCGGAGAATTTGTGGAGGACTTCCTTCACGCCGGAATAGCTTGTGACGACCCAGGCGTGCAGCGGGGGATCCCACAGCACCGGATCGCATTCCCTGAGACTGCGATAGAGCGGGTAGGGATCCGCGAGAACCTCCGGATCGAGCAGCTCATAAAGACTGGGCGGCGATGAGGCTGATGCTTGCAGAGACAGAGCGCTGGCGGTGGCGGTCATCTCGCGGTCTTCCCGGTCAGCTAGCCCGCAAGAAGCCTGGTGGCCTCTTCTTCGCTCATCTGTTCCAGACGTTCGACGATGCGTTGCTCGATCTTTGCTGCAAGTTTCGCAACCGTCTGCGCGCGGAACAGGTCGCGCAGCGTCAACTCGGCGCCAAACGCGTCGCGCGCTCTCAACACAAGCTGAGTCCCAAGCAGCGAGTGGCCGCCCAAGAGGAAGAAATTGTCTTCGACGCCGACGTGGTCGAGTCCTAAGAGCTCGGCCACGATGCGCGCGAGCTTGTCTTCGACAGGCGATGACGGTGGGCTGTACTGAGCGTCTACGAGCGTGTTGGCAGCGGTAGGCGGCGGCAACGCCGTCCGGTCGAGTTTTCCGCTCGTGGACAATGGAAGCGATGAAACGCCGACGAAGCTCGATGGCTGCATGTGCTCCGGAAGGCGCAATGCGAGAAAATCGCGCAGTTCGCCCGCTGCGGGCGTCTGAGACCTCGCTACGACATAGGCAACCAGCCGCATCTCCGGCCCGTCGCCTCGCAAGACGACGGCGCTTTGCGCAATCAGGGGATGACGGTCCAACGCTGCCGATATCTCGTCGAGCTCCACCCGATGGCCGCGGAGCTTGACCTGGTTGTCGCGCCGGCCGTGGAATGCGATCTGACCGTCCGCCAGGAAGCATCCGAGATCGCCCGTCCGGTACAGTTGCGCGCGGACATCATTCCGCGCGAAGGGATCGGCGACGAATCTTTCAGCGGTCAATTCCAGGCCGGCACGATAGCCGCGTCCCACGCCCGTGCCGCCGATGTAGATTTCGCCCACTTCGCCGGCGCGCACAGGCTGGTCGTGCTCATCGAGGATATGAATCCGTGCTCCGGCGATCGGTCGGCCGATCGAGGGCAGACTGGCGCCACCGTCAGCCGGCTCCACGACTCCCGACGTCGCAACAACGGTGCATTCCGTAGGCCCATAATTGTTGACGACGGCAAAGGGCAATCCGGCGATCGGCCGAACGTGCAGTGTGTCGCCGCCTGTCAGCAGAGTCCGGAGCGCGGTGTCCGCGGGCCATGGAGCGGCGATCATCAATTCTGCAAGAGGCGTGGGCACGAACGCGATGCTGATCTTTTCGTCGATGAGCCACCGACGCAACGCCTCGGACGAGGTGCGCACGGTTTCGTGCGGAAGTGAGACGCACGCGCCGACGCTGAGATACGGCCAAATCTCCCACACCGCCGCATCGAAGCCGAGCCCGGCGACGCAGCTCGCATGGTCGCGCGGCGTTACGCCAAACGCTTCATTATGCCACGCGATGAGACTGAGAAGATTGGCCTGGGTGATCTCGACGCCCTTCGGCTGTCCGGTCGAGCCCGAGGTGTAGATGATATAGGCGAGATTCCTCGGACCAACTGCCGGGCGCCGGTTCCGTTCTCTTCGACCGCGCTGCGGCCGAGCCTTAGCTTCCGGCGATAATATTGTCCGCCTCGCGTCCGCCAGCTGCGTGCGGTGACTCGAAGACGTCACCAATACCGGTGCGCGCGCATGATCAAGAACGAAGCGCAGGCGCTCCGCGGGCCAATCCGGATCGAGAGGCAGAAAGGCTCCCCCTGCCGTCGCGGCGGCCAGCACGGCGATG
>WNFT01002972.1_pt1 | contig 14605 bp, 14 predicted proteins | sample 5400191 | NCBI WGS metagenome assembly WNFT01 (sample SAMN13153359, study PRJNA577476) | soil metagenome | isolation source: 80 cm saprolite under Madrone tree | place: USA:California | collected 2016-06-14
GCACTGACCCCTTGGGGAAAAGTGCGCCGCCGGGGCTGGACGAACTTCGCTCGGGCTACGCCCTCGCTCCGTCCGTCCAGCCCCGGCGCATTCTCATCCTGATTGACGCTGCTGTCTCACCTTGATTGTCGCGCGGCACGTGGCTTCCTGTAATCAGGAACGTAGGCGCATTATGTGCTGTGATGTCCTTACCTCGATTAATGAGGCAAGGTATCAAGTACGCTCTATTCGCTATCCCTCTATGGCTATTCTTTGCCTTCTGGTCCTTGATGAATTTTCATCAATGGACAGAGGTAACTAATACCAATGCGACTAGAGCTAAAGAAACTCTGCTAGAGGACAATCTCCTTAAGCGTCCTGACATGGCTCTGAAGAAAGAGAGCTATGAAACAACAAAGCTTGATAAGCAGAGGAAAGAGCAAGATGCGTTGGGTTTGTGTAGTCAGAATGACGGAACCAAGTGCATCAAAGCTAGGCAAGAGGCGACTAAGGCTGATCTTAGATATCAGCAAAAGCAACAAGAGTATCAGCAAGCGATGGCTGAAGCGAAGGAGGCAGCAACTAAAGAAACAGAACCGATGACAGACAAACGGCTTAACTTAATGAATGCAATACTCCCGTTAACCGCAGGGATATTGCTCTCCCTCTTATAGGAGGTAGTATGCGTACAGTGAACAATCAACGCAATCGTACTCTGCTATTGCTCGGTAGACTAGAGTGTCTAGTTGAGTACGCAGAGCTAAATCAACAAGACGAGACTGCATTGTTTGCTGATCTGGAGGAGGTATACGAGAGGTATGTGATTAGACAGGGACATGGATATAAGCCAGAAAGAGAAGTCTAAGCCGCGTGCTCTGCACGCTGGCGCCAGTCCACTACGTGGACGGTAGGAATAGGTTATGAGTGCTTACAATTTGAGTTTGCTTATGAAACATCCTGTACGGCCATTGAATTGGCTGTACGGGCAACTCGCATGTCTAGATGGTGAAATAGGTCGTCATCCCGATCGGAACGGCCAGACAAGCACTCTTAGCTTTTTTAGATAGGAGGTGAACATGCCGGTTAGCTCAATGCTAGGCTTTATCGGAAACTCTTGCTTGGCATATCCAGAGAGATATGCGATATATGCGCGAAGACAATCGCCATAGTTCCGTGCATATTGACCAAGTTCGTTTAGTTCTTCGGTAGACAATTTGCCCTTGGTGCGCTGTATCTGTGTTCCTCTGTGAATAATTGCCAATTCGTAAGAGTGCGCGGCTAGAAGTAGTGTGCCTATATGAGGCTCAAACTCAGGAAAGTACACTTGCTTGATTGCCTCCAATTTCGCGTATGGAGCAACAGTTTCACTGTCCGTGCTTCCCTCTAATTTAATTCTGTATAGTGTTCTAACCCAATGATCGTACTCGTATAGTGTAGCCACATACTGTTCGAACTTTTCTTTTCTCTTATCGTTTTTTGCGTATAGTTGCTTACGCCACTCTAGAATAAGAGGACCGAGTAGGCTTCCAGCAACGCCTATAGCGCCGCCAATGATGACACCTTCTAGATCAGCCATGGAATATCCGCCAAGCTATTCTGTGTTTCTATAAATCTAGAGTGGTGTAGCCGGCGGTACGGTGGCGTAAAGCCGTTGCCCTTAGCTCAGCAATATTTCGACTAACATAAGTCTGGACTTCTACGATGTTTATAGGAAGTGTCTTTGAGGTCTTCTGAGCCACATATGATGGCGTAACTATAAGTATGAATGGTTGGGGGTCTCCCATTCTTTCTCCGAAATAGATATGGACATTACCGTTACGCTGTCCTTGAGTTTCTAGATGTATAAAAGGTCTATCTTCTGTATCCATAGTCCAACCTCTGACCTTCTAGGGTCTTTTCCTCTAGCGATAGAAATAGAGAACAACAGGCGTCAATAGTACGGTCACGCATGCTATCCACAATAAGGTTACAGCAACCCAATGCCACTTACCGCCTTTGGCGGATATCTCAAGCTTGAACTTAAATTCCGGTGTATCGGGCATGACGGATTTCTCCTTAGAGAACTCAACGTCATCCCCAAGAGGTATGGAGGCACATCCCTACGCAGTTGGCAATAGGTTGCACCCAATTGCCCAACAACTAGCGTTGGAATCCATTTCAATCGGGGACTTTTTATCAGGGTGTTGCCTAGATACAACACTCAAGAGAGGATGAGCGGCCATCCCCGCTATCCACAATAGACGATAGAAATAGACAGTGAACAGACAAGAAAGGAAAAGCGGCGCCAGAAGACCCTTGGGGGTGTGGGGGGCTAGGGAAGAAGGGCCTACCTGGTCGCCGCTAGTCAGGAAGTACGCTTGTATGCCGAGCTGTAGGTTCCCCATCGCTGAAAGGAATTCACTCCGGCATCAACTTTCTGTGCGCCATGCCTAACCAGGTGGTCTACCTGGTTCTCCCTGTTCGATCTTCCAATTAGTCGGTCTCTAGCTCATGTGCGATGGTTTCAGCTATTCGTTCTTGTTGTTCTTGAGTTAGCTCTTTCCTCATACCTCGGATCAAAGACAAGCCTTTACGTAGTCCCATACGGACCATGAAGACGAAATCCTTGCGCTCTCTAGGGTCTTTCCACATAGCAAAAGAATAGAGAACAAACTCCATAGGCCCATTGACTAGGATAGTAAGCCTAGGAAAATAGTCCAGACACAGTCCGGTCACAATCTCAAATACGTAAGTCAATGATATGATTGATTAAATTGATTTGTTCGCTAGAGTAGTAGACAACGATTGTTTGAATTAAGGCGAAGTGGAGAAAAATATTCTCTCTTGCCCTATTGGTACTCTAGTAAGCAAGATAAATTGTTCAATGATATAAATGACTTAGCATATCCATAGTCTCATGATAAATAGTCTGAAGACAAATAGAATATTGGCACCCCGGATGGCACCCCAGAAACCTCAATCTTATCAATATCGTCGAAAATTGGCGATCCTCGCCTATGGCTAACACACTGATAACAGATATTAAAATTGAACGATATAAAGAGACAGCCGCAAATGGGCGGCGATTGTCGCGGACGCCCACATCAGCGCCGAATAGATCTGGAAAAAACGTGGGTGGGCAAAGGCGTGCTCTTGCGCGCCGTGCCCACCCCTTCCCTACCCTCCCCGCTTGCGGGGGAGGGTTAAGGAGACGGGCAGTGGTGGGCACGCTGCGCTTTGCCCACGCCGGCTTTCCCGGAAGATGCTATAGCTCCGACATCCGCGCCAAACCGGTGGGGTAAGGAACCGCAAATGCAGCAAGGCGTGAGTGCCGACATCCGCGAGCCGGAGGGCTTTCTCCGCGGCAGCAGTATGATCTCCGAGATCAAAGCCAGCCGGATCGAGTTCGTCATTTCGGTTCCGGACATCACCACCAGCGAGGGCTTGCTGCGTCCGCTTTCGCAAGGCTCAACGCCGCGTCTCATCCGCGTCTGCAAGGAGGACGAAGGGGTCGGGATCTGCGCCGGCCTGTCATATACGGGGCGCCGGTCGCTGTTGCTGATTCAGCAGACCGGCCTCCTCGATTCCGTCAATGCGGTGCGCGGCGTCGCGGTCGAGTACGCCCTGCCGATCTGCATGATGGTCGGCTTGCTGGAGAAGGAGCCCGGCATTCCGCCGAAGCAATCCAAGCGCTATGGCGTGCGTATCGTCGAGCCCATCCTTGATGCGATGGGCATCGCCTATCACGAGATCGAAGGGGACGCCGATGTGGCGAAGATCGGGCCCGCCATCGACGACGCCTACGCCCATAGCCGGCCGGTGGTGTTGCTGATCGGCAGAAGGCCGTCTTGAAGGAGGCCGTCACGATGAAGCGGGACGAATGCCTCAAGGTGCTGGCGCGCCACGTCACCGACATCGACATTGTGCTGCCGGTCTATTCGGCCGCTTTCGATTGGATCGACATCAGGCCGCATCCGCTCAACTACCTGTCCCACGGCGCCATGGGGCTCGCCTCCTCGCACGCGCTCGGGCTGGCGCTGGGGCGGCCCGACCGGCGCATCATCGTGCTCGACGGCGACGGCAGCCTGCTCATGAATCTCGGCAGCCTGGTGACGATCGCGGCGGCGGCGCCGCCCAATCTCTTCCACTTCGTGTGCCACAACGGCACCTACGAGGCGAATGGCGGCCATCCGATCCCCGGTCGCGGCCGGGTCGACTTTTGCGGCTTCGCGCGGTCGGCGGGCTATCCCACAGTGCGTGAATTCTCCGACCTGAATATCTTCGAGCAGCAGATCGGTGCGTTGTTGGCGGGGCCGGGGCCGGTCTTTGCGGATCTCAAGATAACGTCGAGCGGCCCACAGGAGCGTGACTACTCCCGGCTGCATGGTCCTCATGTGCGCCAAGCGTTCCGCGCGGCACTCGCGGCCGCCTCGTTGTAGGGTGGGCAAGGGCGCATCGCCCAGAGTAGGATTATCGGCACGGACCATCCTGCGCCTTTGCCCATGCTGTCCGACCAGGCCCGTTTGTCTGCGTGGGCAAAGTCGCGCCAGGCAGTGCCGCATGTCACTCGCTGCGGCAGGCGACTTCGCCCACCCTACGGGTTCCATGGAGGACACCATGCAGCAATTGCTCCGTGACGGCATTGCGGCGGCAGCCATCGCGATGACGGCGACGTTTCCTGCGGCGCCGGCGAACGCCCAGGCAGCGGACTATCCGCGCCGCCCCATCACTTTCATCGTCGGCTTCGCGCCCGGCGGCGGCGTTGACACGTTCGCGCGCGTCGTTGCCCAGGAGCTGACCGAGCAGGCCGGCTTTGCGGTCGTGATCGAGAACCGCGCGGGCGCGGCCTCGAACATCGCCGCCAAAGTGGTCGCCGGCGCGGCGCCCGACGGCTATACGCTGCTGTTCACCGGCAACAGCTACGCCATCAACCAGACGCTCTACAGAAATCCCGGCTACGCCACCGAGGACTTGCGGCCGGTGGTGTTCGTGGCGATCGACAGCCAAGCGCTCGCGGTGCATGCAGCGAACCCGGCCCGCACCCTGACGGAATTCCTCGAGACGGGCAAAACCGCGCCGTTCAACTACGGTTTCGGCGGCTCGTCGGCCCGCATCGGGGCCGAATATGTGTTCAATGTGCTGGCCAAGGCGAACGCGACCGGCGTGCCGTTCCAGAGCGGCGCGCCGGCCCTCAACGCATTGCTCGGACGGCACGTGGATATCATCATGGCGCCGGTCGCCGAAGCACATCCCCAGATCGAGCAGGGGGCCGTACGGGCGCTTGCCGTCACCGGCCCGCGGCGGGCGGCGGCGCTTGCGAACGTCCCGACCCTCGATGAGCTCGGCATGCCGGGCCTCGGCATCAACGGCTGGATCGGCATCCTGGCGCCGGCCCGCACGCCCGACGACATCTGCGCCAAGCTGAACGCGACGGTGAATGGGATCGTCGCCAAGCCGGCGGTCGACAAGCGCCTGCGCGGGCTCGGCTACGAACCCTATGTGGGGACATTCGCGGACGCGGGCGGATTTCTCAAGCGCCAGATCGATACTTGGGGCGGGCTGATCCGCGCGACCGGCATTACGGCGGATTGACGCAATGATTGAACAATCTCGCCATGTTCCGCTGCGGTCGGTGCCTTGGGATCCGGACACCGCCGCCGAGGCAATTAACGAAATCGTTACGGACGCCCTTGCGCAATTTGATGGAGAGCGGTTTTGGCCTGCGCATCCGCTCGATGGAATCAACGATGGCCACAGCAGCATCTATTTCGGCGCCGCGGGCGTCATTTGGGCGCTCGAATATCTGAGCCGCGAGGGTGCAACAAAGGCCCGATTTGACTTCCGCCCGAGTTTGTCGCGGCTCCTTGAGAACACCAGGGCGGAAATGGCGACCTATGAGTATTCGGAGAATGGGTCGCTTCTGCTTGGCGATATGGGAACGGTGTTGCTGATCATGCGGCTGGCACCGCAACCGGCCACCGCTGACATCGTGTACGCGCGCGCCAGTGCCAATACACAATTGCCAGTGCGCGAGTTGATGTGGGGTCAGCCTGGGTCGATGCTTGCCTGCATTTCGATGGCTGAGATGACTGGCGAGGCACGCTGGCGCACGCTTTTTGAGACCCAAGCTGAACGACTTCTTTCCGACTTGCAGGAAACCGCCGATGGCCCGATATGGGTTCAAGCTCTGTATGGCAGACGGCTAAAGTATCTTGGGCCTGTTCACGGATACGCGGGGAATGTGATCCCCCTCATGCGCGGATGGGAATGGCTGACGGAGAGTCAGCGGGCGCGCATTGTCGATGCAGTGCCGCGCACGCTGAGCAAGAATGCCTGGCGGACCGATATCGGCGCCTCTTGGCGCGGCACGGTCGGTCACGACAAGCCGCCGTGGCTGTGTCAGCATTGCCACGGCGCTCCCGGCATGGTCACGACGTTTGCCGACGCGCCATTCACCTCGCCGGAACTTGAAGAGCTTTTGCTGGAAGGGGGGAAATTCACCTGGGCCGCAGGGCCACTGGCCAAAGGCTCCAATCTCTGCCACGGCACCGGAGGCAACGGCTATGCATTCCTCAAGTTGCATCGACGAACGAGCGACCCCGTTTGGCTTGAACGCGCCCGCGCATTCGCCATGACGGCTATAGGCCAATGCCGCGAGGCGCGCCAACAGCTCGGCCGCGGCCGATACTCGCTTTGGACGGGCGATGTTGGCCTCGCCATCTATCTGTGGGACTGCTTGAGGGCGACGCCGCGCTTTCCAACCGTCGACATCTTCTGAGTCAGAAGAATTCGGCCGTCGGTCCTTGTGCTTCTCAATTCACGACGGATCAAGTCCAGAGACCTCCATTCGCAGCGGATTGGCACTCGTTTTCAGGTGCTGGGAGCCATCATCTTAGCGGCCGGTTCGTCGGCGAGCGATCTGGAATCAACGGCGCCGTTCAAGCTTTTCGCGGGCGGCACCTGCGAGGAAAGCCGAACGGGTCAGGCCTCGGCGGGTGGCCTCGTCATCGATTGCGGCAAGCAGTCCCGCGTCAAATGTCAGATTGGCCCGAATGGTGCGGCCAGCGTCGACAACAAGAGGAACGAGAATGGCGGTTTCCCCCGGACCGATTTCGCCGGATGCCAGAATGTCGGAGACGGCGCTTGCTTTGGGAAGCTCGAATCGCTCGCTGCGCTTATAAGCCATGACATCGCGCAACGCTTTTGTCGCATCAGCGATGGCCTCGTCGGGGCTCGCACCAGCGCCAACGCAACCGGGGACATCAGGAAAACGAACCCCCCAAACCTTGCCAGAACCATCGAGAATTCCAACGTAGTAAGCCATAACGGGCTCCTAAGTCCATCCTGCCGCCTTGGCGATCGATCGAGCTACGCCCAGCGAAACCTCTCTATGTCGAGGAACAGTGATCATGACTCCGGGGCGCGCATCGTTGACAAACCGGTCATGGCTGCCGCCCCCGATGTTAACCCACCCGTCCCTTTGCAGCCGAGCGATGATCTTGCGCGTGCTGGTCTCCAGCTTCGGCACATCGTGTTTCCCCAGCCAATGCTTATTATTATGCGCACTGAAGGCTACAATCAATCGCGATTCCGTACAAATTTACATTGGAGCGCCCGCGTCGAGGCCGTGTGTATAAATGCATAGGTTTGCCGACATAGAGGTTGAAGGAACAAGAAACGATGGCGATCGAGATAACAAAAGAGCAGCAGCGGATGATTGACCTCGCGATTGCATCCGGAGCCTTCCGAAGCCCCGATGATGTGATTGGGACTGCGCTCGCGATGCTTTTTGAGGAAATCGAGGATGGAATTATCTCAGAGGCTCGGCGGAATGAACCGCGCTTCACTCTCGACGAGGTCGAGGCTGAACTCAAAGCGCTCGGCAAGATAGCCTGATCCTCAGCGCCGGCTCAGCAGAAATACCGCTTGTTCGCCGAACAAATTCCAGAACCACCATGGCGCATGGAGCCGCAGCGGGCGTCCCCACGCATTGAGGGCGAGCGCGCGTTCCATCTTGACTCCGACCGTGATGCACAGGTCGCGAAAATCCTTGATGGTGCAGAAGTGGATGTTGGGGGTGTCGTACCAGGTGTGCGGCAGATTGTCGGTCTGCGGCATGCGACCGCCGAACAGCAGCAAGAGGCGGATGCGCCAATGGCCGAAGTTGGGGAACGATACCACCGCATGGCGTCCGATCCGCAGCATGTGTTCGAGCACGGCGCGGGGATGGCGGGTGGCCTGCAGGGTCTGCGACAGCACCACGTAATCGAAGGCGTCGTCCGGGTAGTCCACAAGGTCGGTGTCGGCGTCGCCCTGGATGACGGCGAGGCCTTTGGCGACGCACTCGTTGACGCCTTCGCGCGATAGCTCGATGCCGCGCCCGTCGACGCCGCGGCTCTCCAACAGCTTCAAGAGTTCGCCGTCGCCGCAGCCGACATCGAGGACGCGCGAGTGCGGCTCGATCATGTCGGCCACCAGGAGGTGGTCGACGCGCGCATTGCCGGGGCCCCGTGCCGCCTCCGCCATGGTGAGATCGTGCCGGATTCGCGACAGCATGCGCCTCAGACCTTCGCAATGCCGCGCGCTGCGGCGGCGGAATCGAGGAATCCCGCGACGATCTGGAACAGTTCCGGCTCATCGAGCAGGAAGGCATCATGCCCCTTGTCGGTCGTGATCTCGGCGAAAGAGACGCGCGCGCCCGCGGCATTGAGGGCATGCACGATCGCCCGCGATCCCGAGGTCGGAAACAACCAGTCGCTGGTAAACGAGATCACGCAGAACCGCGTTGTCGAGTCCTTGAAGGCATTGGCGAGCACGCCCTCGCAATCGGCCGCAAGATCGAAGTAGTCCATCGCGCGGGTGAGGTAGAGATAGCTGTTGGCGTCGAATCGCTCCACGAAGGACGAGCCCTGGTGGCGCAGGTAGCTCTCGACCTCGAAATCGGCGTCGAACGAGAAGGTCGGATTGTCGCGGTCCTGGAATTTGCGCCCGAACTTGCGATGCAGCGCCGCATCCGACAGGTAGGTGATATGGGCCCCCATGCGGGCGACGGCGAGGCCGCGCCGCGGGCTCACGCCTTCGGCGAAATACCGCCCGCCGCGCCAGTCAGGATCAGCCATCACGGCCTGCCGGCCCACCTCATGAAAGGCGATGTTCTGGGCGGAATGTCTTGTCGCGCAGGCGATCGGCAGCGCCGCGAAGACCCGTTGCGGATAGCTCGCCGCCCATTGCAGCACCTGCATGCCGCCCATCGAGCCGCCCGCAACGGCGAACAGCGTGTCGATGCCGAGGCGATCGAGCAGCATCGCCTGGGCCCGCACCATGTCCCTTATGGTGATGACGGGAAAATCGAGCCCCCACGGCACGCCGGAGCGCGGATCGGTCGAGGCCGGCCCCGTGGTCCCCATGCAGGCGCCGAGCACATTGGGGCAGACCACGTAATAGCGGTTGGTATCGATCGGCTTGCCGGGCCCCACCATGGTGTCCCACCAGCCGGATTTGCCGGTGATAGGGTGGTGATTGGAGACGTGCTGGTCGCCAGTGAGCGCATGGCAGACCAACACCGCATTGCTGCGGTTGGCATTGAGTGTACCGTATGTCTGGTAGGCGACCTGGAAGGGGCTGAGCTCGACGCCGGCATCGAGCTGGAGGGGCTGGTCTTTTCCAAAGACCGCGACCGGGGAGTGCGGCTGATCCGCCTCCCGCTCCCGAACAACCGCGATGCGGCCCGCAACGGCTTTCAACTCGGCCATATCGCTTTCCGGTCCTCCCAAATGGCGCTGGTTGCGCTGCGCAACCCGCGGCAAGGATAAGGATATCGGGCGCAACTTGGAAAAGCCGCCAAGTGTCGCGGTCCGGGTGGGGCTGTCAATGTTTTCTTTGCTTTTAGGGCGCGCCTGTCTCGACGCGTACCTTTACGACCTCATCCAAGAGGTCCATGTCTCTGATCATGGTCAATACGAGGTGCCAGTATCCGGAAGTGTCGTTCAGGCCATAATCGGTCGTGAGCACCTTGAAGAAGGCACGGGTCGAGACGAGGTCGAGGTTGGCGTCGAGTGTGCTGAGGGCCTTGCGCGCTCGGCGCTCATCGATGAGCACGATGGCTTTTCTGTCGCCCCGCGCCTCGTTCTCAAGAGCGGTCATCAGCTCCAAGATCGAGGCTTCACCCAGATTGCGGGAACGCGGCGCGCGAGAGGGATCCATGCCACCGGCAACCCATGCATCGAATTGTTGCCGGTGATCAAAGCCGGTATCCGTGTAAACGATCTCGACGCGGCCCCCGACAACATGAGTGACAATCCAGCTGCAGGTCTCGGCTGTCCACGGCAGATCCTGACTGCGCGTCGCCTCGCTCGCCACCTGATCCGTGATTTTGACCGGCACCCCGGGAACAAGAAGCCAGTCCAAATTGCCGATTGCTGACAGCGCCGTGATCGGACTGTTATCGGGAACAAGGATTATAGGCTGCTTATCGTCCAGGATCAGCGGCATCGTCTTGTGGCAGCGGTTTGAGATGCAGCCGCGTGCGAAGCACCGCGGCTTCCTCGTCTACGGCATCTTCGTGGACGCCCGCAACGGCATCTTTCGCCATGGCACGGACTCGCGCAAGAACACTCCCCTCATATCCGAGAGGGTCGTCGTCATGCCGGATCACTTTCACAACCGTGCCCAACCGAGTAACCTCCGCTTACCTCGACAATATAGGCCCGTCGGCTGCCTCCCGCCACCTTCCTCGGCCTTCTGCAAAAAGAAATCGGGCGCGGCCTGGATAAGCCGCCAAGTGTCGCGGTCCGGGTGGGCTGCCAACGTTTTCTTTGCTTTTGCGACGCCCTCGCCCTATCAGTATGGCCGCCATACGCCCGGGCCAACTGCCCATAAAAATTGAACAAATGAGCCTGACCGAGACCCCGCCGCCGCTCGCCGAGCTGCGCCGCGAGATTGACCGCATCGATGAGGCCATGCACCGCCTGCTGATGGAGCGCGGCGACATCATCGGCCGCCTCATAAAGGCCAAGCGCACGACCGAGTCAGGGTCCGCGTTCCGGCCGGCGCGCGAGGCCGACATGATGCGGCGCCTGGTTGAGCGGCATAGCGGTATCCTGCCCCTCGACACCGCGGAAGGCATCTGGCGGGTGATCATCGCGACCTTCACCTTCGTGCAGGCGCCGTTTCGCGTGCATGTGGATTTCTCGGCCGGGGAACCGGCGATGCGCGATTGCGAGCGGTTCCATTTCGGCTTTACGGTGCCGCTGGTGGGCCATATGGGACCTGCCGGCGTGCTGGCGGCAATTGCGGCAGCGCCGGGCGATCTCGGCTTGGTGCCGGTACAGGGAACCGTCGGGGGTGGAGTCTGGTGGGCGCCGCTCGAGGCCAACGGGGCGCCGAAAATCATCGCCCGGCTGCCGTTTGTCGAGCGCCAGGACCACCCGGCCGGCCTGCCGGTGTTCGCGATTGCCCGGCCTCATCCGGACGCCATCGTCAATGACGTGGAGATGTGGAGCATTCGGGTGGCCGGTTGGGGCGCTCGTTCCGCCCGGGCATTGGCAAGCCTGACGGAAGCCGTGGTCGTCCCGGACCGCGGATTTGACGGCGCCGCGCTGCTGGTGCCGGTTCCGCAGGGCCAGTCGCTCGACGAGATTACGGGTGCGCTCGTTAACGCTGGCGTCTCGGTGCGCGGCTGCACTCTCGTCGGCGGCCACGCGAGGCGCTATATGGTCTCCGCCGACGCCCGGCCGGCGCCGGCCGGCCGGTGAATGTCGCCCCGGAACCAGCCCTCCAACAGAGCCCAAACATGTTGATGTCGAACTTAGAGCGTCCCACCCCCCGACCCGGAGTGATGGCGATCCACGCCTACGTGCCGGGCAAGAGCAGCGCTCCCGGCGTCGCCAACGTCTACAAGCTGTCGTCGAACGAGACGCCGCTCGGCCCGAGTCCGCGCGCGGTCGAGGCCTATCGGGAGGTTGCCGGACATCTTGCGGACTATCCCGACGGCGGCGCCGCCGACTTGCGCGAAGCCATCGGGCGCGCTTTTGGGCTCGATCCGGACCGCATCGTTTGCGGGGCCGGCTCCGACGATCTTCTCAACTTGCTCGCCCGCGCCTATCTGGCGGACGGCGACGAGGCGATCCATACGACCCACGGCTTCCTGGTCTACCCGATCGCGACGCTCGCAAGCGGCGCCAAGCCTGTGGTGGCGGCCGAAACCAACTACACGGCCGATGTGGACGCGATCCTCGCTGCTGTGACGGCGCGCACCCGAATCGTGTTTCTGGCGAATCCTAATAATCCGACCGGTACCTACCTGCCGTTCCATGAGGTCAAACGCCTGCGTAGCGGCCTGCCGCCGCGGGTGCTCCTGGTGCTCGACGCCGCCTATGCGGAATATGTCCGGCGCAACGACTACGAGGCCGGCATCGAGCTGGTGGCGACATCGGAAAATGTCGTGATGTGCCGCACCTTCTCGAAGATTTACGGTCTCGCGGCGCTGCGGCTCGGCTGGATGTACGGGCCGGCCCACGTGGTCGATGCGGTCAATCGGGTTCGCGGTCCCTTCAACGTCAGCGCACCCGCGAGCGCCGCCGGCATTGCGGCCATTGCGGATACCGCCCATGTGGAGCGCTCGGTCGCCCACAACGAGACATGGCGCGCCTGGCTGACGGCCGAAATCGGCAAGCTCGGACTCGACGTTACGCCCAGCGCGGCGAATTTCATCCTCATCCATTTCCCGCACAGCAAAGGCCGAACCGCCGCGGAGGCCGACAAGGCGCTGACCACGCGGGGCGTCATCCTGCGCCAGGTCGGGGCCTATGGATTGCCCAATGCGCTGCGCATGAGCATCGGCAGCGAGGAGGCCAACCGCCTCGCGGTCGCGACTTTGGCGGAGTTCATGGGGAGGTCGGCAGTCCCATGACCGCACCGCGGCTCGGATGTCTGCCGTTTACGCTCGCCCGCTTGCGTTCAGAGCGATCACATACGGCAAGGCGGCCACCTCCCCCTGGAGGGGGGAGGTCGGCCCGCGTCAGCGGGCCGGGAGGGGGTGACAGCGTTTCAACATATGCTGCGTCGCCGTTACCTCCTGCGTCGGTGTCACCCCACCCCGGACTGCCTTCGGCAGTCCGACCCTCCCCCTCCAGGGGAGGGTGGCTACAGGCCGTCCCCTCATGACGACCGCCCCCCAGTTCAGACGCCTCGCGCTGATCGGGGTCGGCCTGATCGGGTCTTCCATCGCGCGCGCCGCACGGGCACAGAAACTCGCCGGCAGCATCGTGGCGACGGCACGCTCGGCGAAGACCCGCCGGCGCGTCATGGAACTCGGCCTCGCGGATCAGGTCGTCGACACCAACGCGGCGGCGGTCGAAGGCGCCGATCTGGTGATCGTGTGCATTCCGGTCGGCCAGTGCGGCGCTGCAGCCCGGGAAATCGGGCCGCATCTGGCACCCGGCGCGATCGTCTCAGATGTCGGTTCCGTCAAGGCGCAGGTGGCGCACGACATGGCCCCCCACCTGCCGGCAAACGTGCATTTCGTCCCGGCGCATCCGGTTGCCGGCACCGAGTATTCCGGGCCGGATGCGGGCTTTGCGGAACTCTTCGTTGGCCGCTGGTGCATTCTGACGCCGGCGCAGCACGCCGATGCGGTCGCGGTCCAGCGCCTGTCGGAATTTTGGAGCGGGCTCGGCGCCAAGGTCGCCATCATGTCGGCCGCGCACCACGACCTCGTCCTCGCCATCACCAGCCACGTGCCCCATCTCATTGCCTATACGATCGTCGGCACCGCCGACGACCTGTCCGCAGTGACCCGCTCCGAGGTGCTGCAATATTCGGCCGGCGGCTTTCGCGACTTCACCCGCATCGCGGCGTCCGACCCCACCATGTGGCGCGATGTCTTTCTCGCCAACAAGACAGGTGTCTTGGAGATGCTCGGCCGCTTCAACCGCGATCTGGCGAAGCTCGCCGATGCGATCGAAGCGGCCGACGGCGATACGCTGTTTGAGCTTTTCACCCGCACGCGCACGATCCGGCGCGGCATCGTGGCCATCGGACAGGATTCCGAAGCCCCGGATTTCGGGCGCCCGCGGCCGTCGCTCGCGCTGGCGCCGCTGCCGCGGCCCTATGCGTTGGAAAATGAGTGAGCAATCCGACAAATCATCGATCCCCGCCGCAATACCCGTCCGGGACCCCGGCGGCCCTGACTCTTGACCGCGTCGCTGCACTCGGTTACTTGCGCGTGGTTTAAGGGATACGCGCTATCGACGGCGCGACCACGGCTTGCTTGCCGGCAAGCCCCCTCCCTGCCTCCCCTTCGTGTGGGGGAGGCAGGGAGGGGGCGCTCGGCCGCTCGCCACGCCCGCTTGCCGCGGCGATGATGCGCATGTTTCAGCCGGCGCGGGACGCTATGATGTTGCCGGCGTGGGCTACTCGGAGAACGGCGTGATTCAATTCGAGAATGTCGGATTGCGCTACGGGCTCGGCCCCGAAATTCTGCGCGACCTCACCTTCCACATTGCGCCGCGCTCGTTCCAGTTTCTCAGCGGCCCCTCCGGCGCCGGCAAGAGTTCGCTGCTGCGCCTGCTGTTCCTGACGCTCAAGCCGACCCGGGGATTGATCACGCTGTTCGATCACGACACCGCCACCTTGAGCGCCGATTCGC
>WNFT01002977.1_pt1 | contig 14601 bp, 14 predicted proteins | sample 5400191 | NCBI WGS metagenome assembly WNFT01 (sample SAMN13153359, study PRJNA577476) | soil metagenome | isolation source: 80 cm saprolite under Madrone tree | place: USA:California | collected 2016-06-14
CAGCCGCGCGATCGCCTCCTGCTCGTTCAGCGCGGCCGCGCCCGGCTGCGGCTCCGCGCCGCCCGTGAGGAGCAATGCCGCGACGACCGCTTCCGCCCGCAGCTGCGGAAGCTGGGACGCCTCGACGAAATGGGTGAGCCGCCGCGGCGCCGCCAACAGACCGGCGGCGCGTCGATCGATGGGCGTGAGGCTGGATCGCTCCGCCAGCTCGGGCCAGTCGACGGAGAGCCGGACGGGATGATCGCCCAGCCAGGCGATCACCTTCGCCCGCCGTTCCGCGTGCTTCCCCTGCTCGAGCGCCTCCACCAGGGAGCCGACGGGGTCGACAACCACCTCGCGCGCCCAAGGCGGTGGAGGCTCCCAGCCGCGCCAGTCGTACTTGCCTTCGGTCAAACCGAGCAGCGCCAGCAGATTGGTGGTGTGCTGGGCCGCGAGCGCCGACTCGAGCTGGTCGGCGGTCAAGAGCTTGCGGGCCACCAGCACCTCGCCGTGCTTCTTCCCGCCGCGGACCGCTTCCTCGCGGCTGGAATCGATGTCGAGCGCGTTCACCCAGTCGTTGGCGAGCAGGACGTGCGCCAGGTTCTGCACGCCGGGAAACGCGGTGGCGCCGCACATGTCTCCCGCGCGAAAGAAGACGCGGATCTCCGGAGTGTCGCGAGTCTCCAGCCAGAGGGTCCCGCTCGCCCGGGAGCGGAAGACCGCCGCTACCAGCTCCGGTGCGCTCGTCTCGGACAGATCACCTTGAGCGAGCGAAGGCAGGAGCTCGAACGTATCCACTCGTCCATACTACCTTGGAGATCCAAGCATTTGAGGCGTATGCAGCTGTCGGAGCGCCTCATACACCGCGATGCCCGTACAGGTGGATAGATTGAGGCTCCGGGCGCTCGGTTCCGCGATCATCGGCACCCTCACTTGCCGCGCCGCGAAACGCTCCAACAGGGCGTCCGGAAGGCCGTCCACTTCGTCGCCCATCACCAGGTAGTCGCCCGGCGAGAAGCGCGCCTGCCACAGGCTGGTCCGCCCGTGTCCGGTGAACAGGTGCAGCTGCTCCTCGGTCACCCGCTCCGCGCGCAAGAGCTCGTCGAAGGAGGCCCAGGTCGCCGCGTGCACCTTGTCCCAGTAGTCGAGGCCGGCCCGGCGCAGGTCCTTGTCGTCGATGCGGAAGCCGAGCGGAGCGACGAGGTGCAGCCGCGAGCCGGTGACCGCGCAGAGCCGGGCCACGTTGCCGGTGTTGGGCGGGATCTTCGGTTCCACCAACACCACGTTCAGGCGCGGCTCGCGCTGCTCGAGAAACGGACCTTGTGCCGCGGGCTTCCGCCCGGTATTCGGTGCCGCCATGGCGGGCATCGCGATCATCGCCAATCCCAACGCGCGCCGCAACCGCGATTGGCCGCTGGCCGCCGAGCAGCTCCGCAAAGCCGCCCCCGGCGCGTCCATCCTGGAGACGCGAGGGCCGGAAGAGCTGCAGGACGTGGCCAAGGCAGTGGCCGCGGATCGGCCTCGGGTCCTGGCCATCGCCGGCGGTGACGGCACGGTCACGCATACGGTGACGGCGCTCGCCGGCGCAATGGGAAACGATCTGCCGCCGCTCGCCCTGCTCGGCGGCGGAGCCTACGATTCCCTCGCTCCGCTGGGCGGCAGGGGCGACGCGGAGCAGCGGCTCAAGCGGCTCTCGGAAGCGCTCGCCTCCGGGACCCCGCTGCGGGTCGAGGAGCGCGACACGCTGCGGGTGACCCAGGAAGGGACGAGGACCGCCGCCCGCTGTGGGTTCCGGCTCGGGGTCGGACTGCCGGTCCGCTTCATCGAAGCGATCTACGCGACCGGCAATGCCGGCCCGCTCGCCAGCACCCGACTCCTGGCGCGCGCGTTCTGGTCTTCGCTCACGCTGGGGCCGTTTGCCCGCAAGCTCTACGCGCCGATGGACCTGCGGGTGCGCCTGGACGGCGAGGAATGGCCGCCCATCGAGATCTACGGGCTGGTCTGCTCGTCGGTGGCCGAAGCGGGCCTCGGGCTCCGCCCGTTCCGCCGCGCCACCGAGCAGCCGGGAGCGTTCCAGGTGCTGGGGTTGACCGCCGGGCCCCGGCAGTTCGCGTTCGAGCTGCCGCGCCTCCTCTTCGGTCTCCCGGCCCGGCGGGATCGGCTGCTGGAAGGGGTGGGAGAGAAGCTCGAGCTGTCCGGCCGCGCTCCCTTGTCCTGGCTGCTGGACGGCGAGATCTACAGCAGCAAGAGCGGCCGGATCACCGTAGGCCTGGGGCCGAGGGTCTCGTTGGTACGGCCGTGATCCTGCGCAATGCGCGGACGGGCGCGGTGCTGGCCGATCGCATCGAACGCGCCGCGACGCCGCTGGCCCGCCTTCGCGGCCTGTTGGGCAGACGGCGGCTCGAGGAAGGACAGGCACTGCTGATCGAGCCGTGCGCCGCGATCCATACCTTCTTCATGCGCTTCGCCATCGACGCGGCCTTCCTCTCTCGCGACCTGCGCGTGGTGCGCGCCATCTCCACCCTCGAGCCGTGGCGCGCCACCCGCCTCCATTCTCGCGCCGCGATGGTGGTGGAGCTTCCCGCCGGCACGCTCCAGCGGACGGGCACCCGCGAAGGAGACGTGCTGGAAACCGGCGCCTGAGAGGCTGGTTTGCGGATTGCGGAGAGCGGGGTCGCCGCGCAGAATTGCGTCGCATGGGCTCCCTCCGCATGCCGACCGCCGCCGAGGCCCTCCCGGGCCGTCCCGAACCGATGCAGGTCCCGCCGCGCCATACCGTGCTGGGCACGCCGCTCCTACCGCCCTTCCCCGAGGGGTCCGAGCGCGCGATCTTCGGGATGGGTTGCTTCTGGGGCGCCGAGCGCAAGTTCTGGGAGTTGGACGGCGTGTACACCACGGCGGTCGGGTACGCGGGCGGGTACACGAAGAACCCGACGTACCGGGAAGTCTGCTCGGGAGCGACGGGCCACGCCGAGGTCGTGCTCGTGGTCTACGACCCGAAGAAGGTCTCGTACACGGAGCTGCTGCGCGTGTTCTGGGAGAACCACGATCCCACGCAGGGGATGCGGCAGGGCAACGACGCCGGCACCCAGTACCGCAGCGCGATCTACCCGACCAACCAGGAGCAGCGCGCGGCGGCCCAGGAGTCGCGCGAGGCGTTCCAGGCGGCGCTGCGGAAGAAGGGATTCGGCGCCATCACGACCGAGATCAGCGACGAGCCTCCCTTCTATTACGCCGAGGACTACCACCAGCAGTACCTGGCGAAGAACCCGGGCGGGTATTGCGGGATCGGCGGGACCGGAGTCTCCTGTCGGCCTGGGACAGTCTAGGGGACACCATTCCATGGTGTCCCCGTCGATACGCCGATCCTCCAAGGATCAGACGTCCACGCGGATGCGCGGCGCGGCGATCTGATCGACGACGCGGTCGCCGGCCGCGATGTGCGTCTCGTCCCAGACCACGGCGCGCTCCAGCTGCGCTCCGGCGTCCACCCGGGCGGCGGCGCCGATCACCACGCCGGGTCCCACGCTGGCTCCGGCGGCGACGGTGGCTCCGGCCTGGATCAGCACGGGCGCGTGCAACGCCGATTCCACCTTGGCGCTCGAGTGCACGAACACGCCCGGCGCCTGCTCGACGCAGCCCTGGAACGGGTCGGCATCCGGATGGAAGCGCGCCAGGGGCACCTTCTTTTCGAGCACGTCCAGATTTGCCCGCAAGAGGGAGCGCGGCGCCCCCAGATCGCCCCAGTAGCCCTCCTGCGAGAAGCCGTGCACGACGGCCCCGTCATGGATGGCCCGGACGTAGGCGATGCGGTTGATGTCGCTCTCGCCCTCCGCGGGCAGCCGGGCCACCAGCTCGGGCTCGAGGACGTGAACGCCGGTGAAGTGCATCTTGGAGAGCGACGGATCCGCGGGCGTCCCGCGGCCGGCGATGCGGCGCACGTTCATCCGCGCATCCACCTCCACCGCCGCGTAGGTGGCCCCGCGCGGATACGGCGCCAGCACCATGGTGCCTTGGGCGCCGGCCTTGCGATGCGCGGCGAGCGCCGCCAGGAGGTCGACGTCGAAGATCATGTCGCCGTTGAGGAGGAAGAACGTCCCCGCGCCGAGCAACTTCTGCGCCCGGCGCACTCCGCCGCCGGTGCCGAGGATCTGCTTCTCCTCGCGCGAGATCTGCAGATCGATGCCCAGCTGTCTGGCGATGTCCACGGCGCCGCGCTCCATCGCCTTCCCCAGATGGTGCGTGTTGATCACGACCTCCCGCACGCCGGCGTTCTTCAGCAGGGCGAAGTTGTAGCGCAACAGCGGCACTCCGCAGAGCGGCATCAGCGGCTTGGGGACGGCGTCGGTCAAGGGACGCAGCCGCGTGCCGAAACCGGCGCACAGCAACATCGCCTTCACGCTACTCCAGCGCCGGAGCCGGATCCTCGGCCGTGCGGCGGAAGAAGCGCACCAGCGCTCCGATCCGTCCCTGCAGCAGCGAGACCAGGCCCACGTAGAAGAAGCCCCATTGGAACAGGAGGAGGAAGGGCAGCGAGAAGTACACGCCCTTGTCCAGCGCGAACCAGATGGCGCTGGTCAGGTACGCCCCCAGCGCCAGCTCGAGCAGCGGCTGGGCGGTGACCAGCGTGCGATACCGGCGCTGGAGCCAGCTGCGCTCGCGGCCCAGCATCCCGGTCTTGGGCGTGCGGGTGAAGCCGGTCTCGTAGCCCACCATGGCCTCGATCACGGCCTTGCTCTGGTTGACGCACATGCCGATGCCCAGCGCCATGATGAAAGGCAGGTACTTCAGGCCCTTCCACCAGGGCATCCCGATCTCGCGCTGGCTGGCGACGTAGAAGAGCACCACGCTCACGGTCGCCGTCCAGAAGAAGGGCAGATCGAGCAGCAGCACCTCGTACCAGCCGTGCTTGAAGCGGATCACCATGCTGACCGGCATCAGGACGGTGAGCAGGATCATCAGCGGATACGTGAAGTTGGCGGTCAGGTGGAAGAACGCCTCCAGCTTGACGTCCCGGGAGAGATCGCTGCGCAGGATCTGGGGGAGGAGCTTGCGCGCGGTCTGGATGCTCCCCTTCGCCCAGCGGTGCTGCTGGGACTTGAAGGCGTTCATCTCCACCGGCACTTCGGCCGGGGAAGCGACCTGCGGGAGGTAGACGAACTTCCAGCCGCGCAGCTGGGCGCGGTAGCTCAGGTCCAGGTCCTCGGTGAGCGTGTCGTGCTGCCAGCCGCCCGCGTCCTCGATGGTGGCGCGCCGCCAGATGCCCGCGGTGCCGTTGAAATTGAAGAAGCGGCCGCTGCGGTTGCGGGCGGTGTGCTCGATGACGAAGTGCCCGTCGAGGAAGATGGCCTGGGCCTGGGTCAGGTGCGAGTACTCCCGGTTCAGGTGCTCCCAGCGCACCTGCACCATCCCGATGCGGTCGTCGGTGAAGAACTGGACGGACCGCATGAGGAAATCCCGGGAGGGGACGAAGTCGGCGTCGAACACCGCCACCAGGTCGCCACTCGCCCGTTTCAGGCCCTCCTGCAGCGCTCCCGCCTTGAAGCCCGTGCGGTGGACACGGTGGAGATACGAGATGTCCATGCCTTCTGCGCGGAGCCGGTCGACGCGGGCCCGGGCGATCCCCTGGGTCTCGTCCGTCGAATCGTCCAGGACCTGGATCTCCAGCCGGTCGCGGGGGTAGTCGATGCGGGCCACCGCGTCGATCAGGCGCTCGACGACGTACATCTCGTTGAAGATCGGCAACTGGACGGTGACGCGCGGGAGCTGGTCGAAACGGCCCTTGGGCGTCGGCAGGTTGCCCTTGTACTTGTAGTACAGGTACGCCATCACGTACCGGTGTGAGCCATAGATGGAGAGGATGAGCAGGACCAGGAAGTAGGTCGCGAGGAACAACAACTCCACCCGGGTCATCGACTCTCCACCGAAAACTCGAACAATTACCGGGGGATCGGCCCGGAGTGGCGCGGCACTGTACGTGACGCTCGGTTGGTTGTCAAACGGCCGTCCAGACTGCGATGCACTGCGCCACACCCTGTCACCGAGCGCCGGCAGCGGCGACGCGCGGCTCCCACCCTGGCGCAGAAGGTGTGCATAGTCGGGCGTAGGTGGCATCGGCTTTCCCACGCAGGCCCGCTCGAATCAGGTCCAGGTGAGCGGCCGTCTGGTGGAAGAAGTTCCGCTCCAGCGCCGCGTCGTCGGCGTAGGCGCGCTTCACCTCGGCCAGCGACCAGGACGCGGGGAACGGCCGGTACCGCAAGGGCGTCTCGCGGATCCACCACTCGGTGAAGCCGTAGCGGGCGTGGTTCTCGTCGTACACGCGCGTCCCGGGGTACGGCACCAGCACCCCGCGCGCGTTGAACGCGGCCGCCAGCGGCGAGGCGCGCTCGATGAAGTCCACGGTGGCGCGCAGCTCCTCGAGCGTCTCGCCGGGCCACCCGAACATGAGGTTCACCATGCAATGCAGCCCGAGCTCCGCCGCATGGCCGAGCACCTCGAGCACGCGCTCGACGGTCACGCCCTTGCCGATGCGCAGCAGCATCGCCGGGTCGCCGCTCTCCATCCCGATGTCCACGCCGGCGCAACCGGCCGCTCGCATGCGCTCGAGGACGTCGCGATCGAGGTGCGCCGGGTGGGCCGTGCAGGTCCAGTGCACCCGGAGCGGCACGAGCGCCTCGCAGAGCTCGAACATCCGGCGGCGGCCCACGGCAAAGGAGTCGTCGAAGAAGGAGAAAGCGGTCTGGCCGGTGCGGTCCTTGACGGCGGCGATCTCCCCGGCGATGGCGGCGGCGCTGCGATAGCGGTAGCGGCGGCCCGTGACGTTGTTGCTGCAGAACGTGCAGGCCGCGGGGCAGCCGCGGGAAGCGAGCAGGCCCGCCGGCGGCACCGTGGAGCGCGCGCCGTACCAGCCCGGGTCGAACAGATCCAGGGACTCGAGCGGCGAGGCGAGCGCGTCCAGATCGAGCAGGAACCCGCGCGCCGGGTTGGCTCCGGAACGTGAGGCGAGCGACCGGACCTGGTCGAGCCGACGCTTCCCGTCCAAGGCGTCGCAGAGCTCGACCAGCGTCTCTTCGCCCTCCCCGCGAACGGCGTAGTCGAAGCCGTGCGCCATCGGCTCCAGCGGCGCCACCGTCGGGTGCGGCCCGCCGCAGACCAGCGGCACGCCCTTTCCCGAGAACGCCCGCGCCAACGCGTACGCGTCCTGGGCATACAGGGTCTTGCAGTGGATGCCGATGAGCGTCGGGCCCCAAGGCAGGACGCGCTCGACGATGGCCTCCGCATCCTTCGGGGCGAACGGCGCGCTGGCGTCGAGGACCGCTACCTCGTGACCCGCCCGGCGCAGCGCCGAGGCCAGATACAGGAACGAGAGCAACGGCGTCCGCACCGTCTCGTCCGTCGGCGGATTCAGCAGGAACAGGCGGGCCACGAGCGCACCCTATCTCCGCTGCGCTTCGGCGCACAGTGCGGGCGGCCAGGGAAATACGCAGGGGGCGCCGAGGGCGTCGGGACCAGGCCAGGGCGCGCAAAGCTCGCAGGCGTTCGGGTCGAGGCGCAGCGGGCCCGGTGGATCGGCCCGGGCGACGAAGAAGGTCGAGCCGCGCCGCCCGGTGCGGACGGAGAGGGCGCGCTCGGCGAGCGTCGCCAGCTTCCGATCCACCGGCCCGGGCGCGTCCCGCCAGGCAGGGAGATCGCGCCAGTGGAGCCCATCGAGCGCTTCGTCCCAGTCCGCTTGTCGCGCCGGGGCCCCGGCGAGCAGCGGCCGGACCTGGCGGTCGTGGAAGTCCCGGGCGAGAGCGGCATCCCGATGCAGATCGAGCAGCTTCCACCAGCGCTCGGGATGGAAAGCGTCGGAGAGCAGATGCGGCGCGCCCGACTCGAGAAAGGGCAGGAAGCCGTAGAGGCGGAGCGCCTCGGCGCAGGGCGCTCCGAACGCCTCGCGCGGATCGAGCGCGCCGGCCTGGAGATGCAGCGCCTCCCGTTCCCCCAGCATCCGGGTGATGAAACCGCCCACCGCCGCGAACCAGGCCGCACCGGGGATCGCGTCGTGCTCGTCCCGCCCCGGCCAGACCTGCGCCGGCCATGCCTCGCAGCCGATCCAGGCCGCGAGCGCTTCGTGGAGGTTCGCGGGCGCCGGCGGCTCGGCCGCGTGGAAGTGGGAGAGCTCATGCACGAGCGGCCCGACCAGGCGTTCCTCGATGAACGCCAGCGGCGCACGCTCCACGGCATCCTCGAGGTCGCCCGGATACGCGTACAGCATCGGCATGAACCCGCCGAAATGGCACTGCTCGTAGACCTGCCCCAGCGTGCGACCTTGCACCAGCTCCTCCGGCGTCGGCGCGCCCAGGCACGCGGAACAAGAGAGACCGGCGTCCGAAACGAGACCGAAGAGCGCCTCGAGCGCCTCCCGCAACCGGGGCATCCGGCGCAGCTCCAGCGGGGTCCCGAACACCTGCTGCTCCACCCCGGAGCTTCCTTGCAGCTGCCGCGCACGCAGCGCCGGCATCGCCAGGAGGTAATGCGCCTCGAGGATCGCGGTGGCATCCGGCCGCGCCAACTCCGCCGCGACCAGGGCCTCCAGCATCCCGGGGGCGACCCGGGCGCCGGCCATCCAGGCCGCGCGGCGCGTCACCACTTGCGAAACCACTTCGAGCAGGCTCCACATCAGAGTTTTGGGGACACCATACGCAACTCCGACGAAAGTTCCGTATGGTGTCCCCAAAACTCTAGGGATGGGCGGTGCGGACGGCAGGCTGGGGCAGCGAGCGCTTGAAGACGGTCCACGTCCTCAATGTGTCCAGCGCGACCTTCAGTTGCGGGTCGTCCTGGGGGTCGTCGGGCGAGCGCGGTTGGGGGGCCGGCGGCTGCAGCGAGGCGGCCGCGACCAGCCCGCCATCCTCTCCCTTGAAGTGGCCGGGGAGATTGTCCTCGCGGGTCGTGTCGTCGTCGCTGGCGCTCGCCTTCACCCAGAGGTCCGGCGAGATGCCCCGCTCCTGGATGCTGCGGCCCGAGGGCGTGTAGTAGCGCGCCACCGTCAGCTTGAGCCCGGAGCCGTCCTCGAGCTCGATGACGGTCTGCACCGACCCCTTGCCGAAGGTGCGCGTCCCGACCACTACCGCGCGCCCGGAGTCCTGCAGCGCGCCGGCGACGATCTCGCTCGCGCTGGCGGTCCCGCCGTCGACCAGCACCACCATCGGGTACTTCGGCTCGGTCCCCTTCCCCCGCGCCTTTTCCACCTCCACGTGCTTCCCGCCGCGGCCCTTGGTGGTGACGATGACTCCCGCATCCATGAACCGGTCCGAGACTTTCACCGCCTGGTCGAGCAGGCCGCCCGGATTGTGCCGCAGGTCGAGGACCAGCCCGCCGAGATGTCCCCCCGCCTGCGCGCGCAGCGACTCCAGCGCCTTGCGCAGGTAGACGTCGGTGCGGTCCTGGAAGCTCTTGATCTTCACGTACGCCAGCTTGTGGTCGAAGAGCCTCTCCTCCACCGAGACGATGCGGACGACGTCGCGCACCAGGGTGAACGATCGCGGCTCGCTCCACGCCGCGCGCTGCGCCTTGATCGTCACTTTCGTCCCCGGCGCTCCGGTCAGGGCACGGACCGCGTCCGTCTCCCGCCAGCCGTGCACCGCCCGGCCGTCGATCTCCAGCAGCCGGTCCCCGGGCTCGAACCCGGCGCGCGCCGCCGGAGTGTCGTCGATGGGGGCCACCACCACCACGTCCTCTCCGCGCGTCGCCAGCTCCAGGCCCACTCCTCCGTACTCGCCCTCCGTCTCCTCCTTCAAGGCCGCGTACGCGCGGGGATCCATGAAGCTGGAGTGCGGGTCGAGGGTGCGGACCATCCCGTCGACCGCGCCGTAGAGCAGGCGGGTCTCGTCGATGGGCTCGACGTAGTTGTTCTCGATCAGCGAGAGCACGTGGCTGAACACGTCCAGCTTGCGGTAGGGGCCCGCCGGGTCGCGCGCCGCCTGGGCCACGCGGACGGCGAGAAAGCCGCCCAACGTGGCGCATGCGCAGAGCAGGAGAAACTTCTTCATTGCGCCGCCGCTCCTTTCGCGCCCGCGAGGAGGGCTGGGACCCTCCGGCTGCGCCTCAGCCACCGCTCAGGATCTAGCGGCCGCTGGCCGTCCCGCAGCTCGAAATAGAGATACGGGCCTTTCAGCGAGCCCGTCTCGCCGACCGTGCCCACCTGCTCGCCGGCCTTGACCGGCTCCCCGAGCGCCTTGTGCAGCTGGTCGAGGTGGGCCATCAGCGAGAACATGCCGCTGCCGTGATCGACGATGAGGAGGTTGCCGAATCCCCGGAACCACCCGGCATGCGCCACCTTCCCGCTCCAGACCGCCCGGACCGGCGCTCCCAGCGGAGCGCGCACGTCGATGCCGGTCTGCAGCGTGACGGTGCCGAAGCGGGGGTCGATGGCGCGGCCGAAGCGGACCTCGATCCGGCCCTGCTCCACCGGGAACGGCAGCTTGCCCCGAGATCGCCGGATGGAGCCCTTGCGCGGCACGCCCGGATCCCTCGAGCCGATCTCCGCCAGCTTGCTGGCGAGCTCCTTCTCCGCTTCCTCCAGCTCGTGCACCGTCTGATCGTGCAGCCCTCTCTCGCCCTGGATGGAGGAGAGCAATATCTTTTGTTCGTCGACCCTGCGCTGCAGCGCCGCGCGCCGTTCGGCTTCCGCCTTGACGCTCAGGTCCTCCTCGCCCAGGGCAACGGCGACCTCCTTGCGGGCCGCCTTCGCCGCCCGCGAGTGATCGCGCAGGACGGTGAGGGATTCGAGATCCGCTCTCAGCAAGGCGTTCAGCAGACGGCTCCTGCGCAGCAGGTCGGTGATGTTGCTGGCGCCCAGCAGGATGCGGACGTAGCCCTCCCGGCCCGCTTTGTAGCGCGCCAGCAGGCGCGGCCGCATGCCCTCGGCCGCGCGATCCAGCTGGTCCTGCGCCTTGCGGGCATTCTCCTCGGCGGCCGCCAACCGCTCGCCCGCCGCCCGCAACCTGGCCTCCGCCGCCCGCAGGGCGCGGGTCTCCACCTCGATCTGGCGCTCCAGGTCGGCGAGGCGCCCCAGCACCGTCCCTTCGCGGGCGGCCAGCTTTTGCGCCGCCGCCCGTTCTTCCGCGAGCCGCTGCTGCACCTCGGGCAGCGACTGCGCGAGCGCGACGACAGCGGCCAGGACGGCGATCATGCCTTGAGGAACCGCCCGACGGAGATCCAGCTTCCCAGCAGGCCGACGAAGGCGCCGAAGGCGAGGAGCCCCGCGGCGTGCTCCGGCAGCATCTGGGGCGGGGCGACTCCGGCGGCGAAGGCGAAGGCCTGCTCCGCCCGGGGCAGGAGCCAATGCTGGACCGCAAAGATCGAACCGACCGCCACCGAGGCGCCCAAGAGCCCCTGGAGCGCCCCTTCCATCAGGAACGGAGCCCGCACGTACGCGTCGGTGGCGCCGACCAGCTTCATGATTTCGATCTCGTCGCGCCGGGCGTACACCGCCAGGCGGATGGTGTTCGCGACCACCAGCAGCGCCGCCAGCAGCACCGCCAGCAGGGCGCCCGCGCCGAACAAGCGCATGCCGCCGCTCAGCGCTTCCAGCTTGTCGACCCACACCCGGCCGTACTCGACGTCGCGGACGTTGGGGAGCTGGCCCAGCTCGGCGGCGAGCACGCGGACCGCCGGACCCGCCAGGGACTGCCGCGGGCGGATCTCGAGAGAGGGCGGAAGCGGATTCTTCGAGAGCCCCTCCAGCGCGCTCCCCATCTCGCCGAGGTCGGCCCGCAGCCGCTGCAGCGCTGTTCCCGGATCCACGTACTGCACGTCCACGTCGCCCCGCGCGCTGACCTGTTGGTAGACGGAGCGTGCCTGCGAGTCGGTCGTCGCGGGATCGAGATAGAGCGTCAGGGTGGCGTCGGCGCCCCAGGAATCGAGCAGCGTCCGGGCGGTGAACAGGCCGAGCACGAACGCCGTGCCGATGAAGAGCGCGAAACCGATGGTGAGCACGGAGACGAGCGAAAGGAGCGGAGACCGCCACAGATTCGACGCTGCACGCCGCCAGAGCCGGAAGACGACGTGGGCGATCATGCGTCGAACACCAGTTTCCCGCGCTCCAGCCCGACGGTGCGCCGGTGCCAGCGCTGCAGGAGGCCGCGGTCGTGCGTGGCCACCACCACCGTCGTGCCCCGCGCGTTCGCGTCGAAGAGGAGCTGCAGGGTGCTGTCGGTCAGCGAGGGATCGAGGTTTCCAGTGGGCTCGTCGGCGAGCAGGATCGTCGGCTCGTTGACCAGCGCCCGGGCGATGGCGACGCGCTGCTGCTCGCCGCCGGAGAGGCGCCGCGGGAGGCTGCTCGCCTTGTGCGCCAGACCGACCTGGTCGAGCCGCTTTTTCGCGCGCAGCCGGATCTCCGCGTCGGAGGCGCCCAGCACTTCCAGGGCATAGCCGACGTTCTCCAGCACGGTCCGGCTCTCGAGCAGCTTGAAGTCCTGGAACACCACGCCGATGTTGCGGCGCAGGTGCGGGATCGCCGCCCGGTGGATGCGGCCGACGTTGCGTCCTCCGATGAGGATCTGTCCGCTGGTCGGCTGCTCCGCGCAGAAGAGCAGCCGCAAGAGCGTGCTCTTTCCCGCGCCCGAGGGACCAGTGAGCCAGACGAACTCGCCCTTGTCGATGCGCAGGGTGATGTCGTCCAGCACCGGCGGGTCGCCCGGGTACTTCTTCTTGACGTGGTACAGCTGGATCACGGGCACGTGCTCCCGCTGCAGATCTTGATGGTGCAGGTCGAGGGCCCGCTCACGCAATTCAGGGTTCCAGGCAACGACGCCGACGTGCAGGTGTAGCTCGGAAGCCCCGTGCAGCCGCCGTCGAATGCGTCGAGCGTGCCGTGGCTGGCGACGCCGGTGCAGGGACTGTTGTTGCTCGTCAGCGTGATGGTGACCCCGCAACCATTGGCCGGATCGTTCACGGTCAGGTTGGCGGTGGCGGAGAGACTCTGGGGTCCCGGGCAGCTGTCGACCGCGGCCAGGCCGGTGAGGTTCTTCGCGACGCAGCCCGCGTCGGGACCGGCGTCGACCCCGCCGTCCGTCCCAGCATCCGCGCCGCCATCACCGGGGATGTTGTTCCCGCCCCCATCCGGCGGGTTCAGTCCGTTCGAGCCGTTCGTGAACGAACCGCCGCAGCCGCAGATCGAGGCGAGCGCGAGGGCGGTGGCGAGGTGTCTCATCAGGCATTCCTATTTGTGCGGCTCGAGGTCCGCGGAAAGAAAAGCGAGGATGACTTCGTCGAGACTCTTCTCGCTGATCAGCTCCTCGGCGAAGAGAGTGGGCAGATCGTCCGTCGGCGTCTCCAGCGGGCTGTCGCTGAAGAAGCTGGGCGCGGACGCCGGCTTCGCCGCGGCGGCCGGACGGGCCGCGGGAGGCACCACGGGCGCCATGCGCGGAGGGCTGGTGGGGCGGGTCGGTTGCGCAGGCTGGCGCGTCACCTGAGGCAGCGGCGCGCCCGGAGCGCGCGGCGGCGATGCTCCCGGCGGGGCGGGATGCCACATGGGCGCGGCGGGGGGCGCAGGCGCCGGCGCCGGCACTGGTTTCAAGGCGGGCGCGGCTGGCGCGGGCTTCGGCGGCTTGGTGACCGGAGCGGGTTTCGCCTTGGCCGGAGCGGCGCCGGTGTTCACGTACGACGCCGTGTTGGTGCCGTCGGCGAGGACTCCGGGCGCGTAGTGCGGCGCGGCCAGCCGCTGGGCGAGCTCGTTGAACTCGCCCGCCACCAGCCGCTTGAGCATCGCCTTGTGCTGGTGCTCCATCAGCGCGCGGACGACCTTGGCCAGCTCGGCCTCGCCGGCCATGTCCGAGTAGCTCGACTTCATGCTGGAGACGATGTTCCCGCCCAGGAACAAGTGCGTGATGTAATGAGCGTGCGGGAGGCCGGAATCCTCCGTCTGCACGTGGTACACGTGGGGGCCGTACTTGACGTTGTGGTTGAAGCCGACCACGGGGGCCGCGGCTTTCCGAGTCGCCATTCGTCTCCATTTCAGTAGCAGAACGTGTGAGGCTCCGCCAGCTTGCAGCACGGGCGGGCAAACGGCCAAAATCCTTCGGTCAGGACAGGAGATCGACGAGTTCGACCTGTCCTACAGGCCGCCCGAGGAACCGCTCGGCCACGGCCTGGAAGCGGTGCGGCACATCGGTGCACAGGGTGCGATGACGCGCAGCGTCGGAGGCCCCGTTGCGCAGCAGGCCATGTGCGCCCAGCAGGCTGACGACGCTCTGCGTTACCGCTTCGGCGCTGTCCACGATCGCCACCCGCGGTCCGAGCACCTCGGCGATCATCGGCGCGAGCAGCGGGTAGTGCGTGCACCCGAGCACCGCCGTGTCGACGCCGGAGTGCCGCAGGTCGCCGAGATAGCGCTCCGCCACGAGCCGGGGGACTTCGCCGTCCGTCCAGCCTTCCTCGGCCAGGGGCACGAACAAAGGACACGCGCGCGCGATCACCGGCGACAAGGGCGCAAGCCGGCGGAGCGCGGTCTGATATGCCCCGGAAGCGACCGTCGCCGGAGTCCCCAGGACCGCGATGGCGCCTCCCTTGCTGCGCACGGCAGCGACCTGCGCGCCGGGCTCGATGACGCCGACCACGGGGATGGGCAGCGCGCCC
>WNFT01002978.1_pt1 | contig 14600 bp, 14 predicted proteins | sample 5400191 | NCBI WGS metagenome assembly WNFT01 (sample SAMN13153359, study PRJNA577476) | soil metagenome | isolation source: 80 cm saprolite under Madrone tree | place: USA:California | collected 2016-06-14
CACGGCCTAGTAGAACAGGCTTGAGCCTGTTCCCCGGCCAAACGCGGCGCAGGCGGATCACAACCAGTGGTTGGCAGCCGCACCGCCAGCCACTTTTTTTGTTTCCGAATGCGGAGCAACACGCAGTTGGGCCTGGGTTGCTGAGTCTTGTATCGAGACGAATGAAAGACATGGGCGCACCATCCACAGCAAAGCCAAGGCAGGGCGACTATTTCGACCTGTTCGAGATCCCGCGCAAGCTGTGGATCGAAATGTCGGCGCTCGAGAAAAAATTCCTCGAGCTGAGCTGGAAACTGCATCCCGATAAATTCGTCAATGCCAGCGCGGAAGAGCAAGAGCTATCCCTGAAGCGCAGCTCGGAGCTGAACGACGCTTATCGCGTGCTGCGCGATCCCGTTGCTCGCGTCGAGTATTTGCTCGAGCTCGAAGGCATGCGCAAAGAAGGCGAACACAAGCAGCAAGCTCCACCCGAACTGCTGGAAGAAGTCTTCGAGCTAAACGAGTCGCTCGATGAACTGCGTGATGCAAAGGCGTCCGGAAGCGATTTAGCGTCGCTGAAGTCGCGCCTCGAATCCGCGGAAAAGAATTTTCAGGAGAAGCTCGGCGAAGTTGACGCGCAGCTCCAGGAAACCGCGCGCCAGTGGGACGCCGCGATTGACGCGAGCGCCAGCGATACCGATCGCACGGGAATCATGGTGCGGCTGAATGAGTTGCTGAATCGCCGCTCATACATAAGGAATTTGGTGACCAACGTGGCGAAAGAGCTCTCGTAGTGGATGTTTCCAGGGCTTGGGGTCTTCGCCGGGCACCAGCAAGGCTTTAAAAATATGGCAAGAACGGTTGGGATTGACTTCGGGACTACCAACAGTCTGGTCGCATGCATTGACCCGCAGACTGGAGCGCCAAAGTGTATTCCGGGACCATCCGGATTGACGCTTTGTCCCTCGGTAGTAAGCCTCGATCCCGACGGCAGCATCATCGTTGGCGAGCCGGCACGGCGCCGCCTGCTCACGCAGCCAGAGCGCACTATCTATTCCGTCAAGCGCCTGATGGGCCGCGGCGTTGCGGACATTCAGGACGAGCTCAAACTCTTTCCTTTTCGCGTCGATCCTACAAGCAAGAACGTCATTCGCGTGCGCCTTGGCGATAAGTTCTTCACCCCGCCGGAAATTTCCTCCTTCATTCTGCGCGAGCTGAAGAACTGGGCGGAAGCCTATTTCGGGGAAAGCGTCGACCGCGCCGTCGTCACCGTGCCTGCTTACTTCAATGATGCGCAGCGACAGGCGACCAAAGATGCTGGCAAGCTCGCCGGCCTCGAAGTCCTGCGGCTGGTCAATGAGCCGACTGCAGCGGCGCTGGCCTACGGATTGCACGAAAAGCGGCGCGGTCATGTTGCCGTTTACGATTTCGGCGGCGGCACGTTTGATATCTCCATATTGAAGCTCATCTCCACCACGGAAGGCGATATTTACCAGGTGCTCTCTACCAACGGGGACACACACCTGGGTGGCGATGACATCGACAACCTACTGCAAGCTTTTGTGCACGAGAAAATTCTCGAGCAGCATCGCGTCGATTTTTCACCGCATTCGGAGCTCGCACAAGAACTGCGCAAAGAGCTTATCGCCATCAAGCACCAGCTTTCCGAAAGCGACGCCGCCACGCTGCGCTTTCCGCTGCCCAGCGGCGCCATCTTTGTGCAGGAATTCGAGCGCGGCGCCTTCGAAGCACTGATTCGCCCCATTGTCGACCGCACCATGGGCCCTGTCCGCCAGGCGCTTGCGGACGCGAAGCTGAAGCCCAGTGAAATTGAGGAAGTCGTTCTGGTAGGCGGCGCTACGCGCACGCCGCTCATTCGACGCACGGTGCAGGAATACTTTGATCGCAGGCCGCACACGGAGCTGAATCCCGATGAAGTCGTGGCGCTCGGGGCGGCCGTGCAGGCCAACGTTCTCGACCGCGGCGTAAGCAACATGCTGCTGCTCGATGTGACGCCGCTCTCGCTCGGCATCGAGACCTACGGCGGCGCGGTCGCCAAAGTTATCCCCCGCAACTCGACCATTCCCGCCAGCGCGCAGGAAATGTACACCACAGGCGTCGACAACCAGACGGGCATCGACATTCACGTGTTACAAGGCGAGCGGGAACTCGCCAAGGATTGCCGCTCCCTGGCGCGCTTCACGCTGAAAGTGCCGCCAGCGCCCGCCGGCCTGCCTCGTATCGAAGTGAAATTTCTGATCGACGCCAACGGCATCCTGCAAGTCGGTGCGAAGGACACGCGTACCGGCGAGCAGCGCACCATCGAAGTGCAACCCAGCTATGGCATCAGCGACACCGAAATCGAGCGCATGCTCGAGGAGTCCATCGAGTATGCCGAGCAGGATTTTGCGGAACGCCAGGCCATCGAAGCCCGCACGGAAGCCGAAACCATCCTGGCCGCAACGCAAAAGGCGCTGGGCACTCCGCAAGCAGCAAGCCTGACGGCCGAAGAGCGCGCAGCCATTGACTCGACCGTCGCAGCACTGAAAGAATCCGTGAGCGGGAGCGACTACAAACTAATCCGCAAGCGCATCGACGAACTCAATAACGCCACGATGCATCTGGCAGAGCTTGTGATGAACAGCGCCGTTTCCACGGCGTTGCAGGGCCGCAAGTTAGCGGAGGTCTGATTTTCTTGTAGGGGCGCAGCAAGCTGCGCCCTGTCGAGCAAGGTTTATCGGTAGCAGGAGAGATCAAATGGGCGGCAGCAACCCTTATATCGAAGAAGTCAAATACAAGCCGGCCACGAAGAAATATAAAGTGACATTTCTTCCCAGTGGCAAGACTATCGAGGTTGACCCGGAAAAAATTCCATACGGGCACAACGGCCTGCCCGGCAGCATCCTCGACATCTCCGAAGGCATCAAAGCCGGCCTCGATCACGCGTGCGGCGGAGTGTGCGCCTGCTCCACCTGTCACGTGATCGTAAGAGAGGGATTGGAGTCCTGCAATGAAGCGACGGATGCCGAGCTCGATGAACTCGATGAGGCGCCCGGCATCACGCCGAAATCACGTTTGGGCTGCCAGACGGTGCCCGACGGCACCACAGACATCGTGGTGGAGATTCCGGAGTGGAACAAGAACTACGCCAAGGAAGCCGATCATTGAGGGCCTATTGCTCTGAACTATTTTCGATTTTCTCCGTGGCCTCCGGGCTAATTTTAATTTCGCTTCCGAGGAGTAACATGCCCGCAACCTTTGACTGGGACAACACCGAAGACATCGCCATTGCGCTAACCGACAAATATCCTGACACCGACCCGCTCACTGTCCGCTTCACCGACATGCACAAATGGATCACCGAGCTGCCCGGTTTCTCCGGTGATCCCAAAACCTCCAACGAAGGCAAGCTCGAGGCCATTCAAATGGCCTGGCACGAAGAATTTCAAGACCGCCAAAGCTAGCCCGCAGCGTCATCTATCCCAATCAGCGCCGGAAGTTAGAAAAAAGCCAGAAAAGCATTGAGAGGACAATGCTGACCACTAAGCAGGTGACAATCGGAAAGTAGAAGGTGGTGTGCTCGCCGCGATGAATGATATCGCCGGGCAGACGGCCAAGGCGGAACGGCAGGCGCGCCCCGAAATAAAGCACGGCTCCAACGGCAACGCTAACCGCGCCAAGAATCAGGAGGGCCCGTCCGAGTTCGCGGAGAGGGTCCATAGCGCAAGTCTAGAAGCTTGTGCGTTTTGAAGTCAAAGCTATGGCTTCAAATCAGCTCGTACCCAGCGAAAAAGTAGCTGATCTCGAAGGCAGCGGTATCGGGCGCATCGGAGCCGTGCGTGCAATTGTTGCCGATGCTGGTGCCAAGATCGCGGCGAATGGTCCCGGGCGCGGCTTTCTTGGGATCGGTGGCGCCCATGGCGTCGCGCCACTTTGCGATGGCGCCTTCCGCCTCAAGAACCATCGCGAAAATTTTGCCGGAGCTCATGAAATCCGTCAGCTCGCCAAAAAATGGCCGTTCGCGATGCACGGCGTAAAAGCCGCGGGCTTCATCCTTGGTCAGGCGCATGGATTTGATCGCTACAATCCGGAAGCCGGCCTTGTAGATGCGGCCTAGAATTTCGCCTTGCAGTCCACGGCCAACGGCATCCGGCTTGATGATTGCGAAGGTGCGTTCGAGAGCCAAAATTGATTTCCTCCAGAAGATGAATGCTTGCCAGCGAGACGCCGGCGCTACGCTATTTCAAAGCCGCGGCTACCGTGGATCCTAAATCTGCCGGAGTTTCCACGCAGCGGATGCCGGCGGCGCTCATAGCCGCATATTTGTCTTTAGCCGTGCCTTGGCCGCCACTGATGATCGCGCCGGCGTGGCCCATGCGGCGGCCGGGAGGAGCCGTCTGACCGGCGATGAAGCCAATCACCGGCTTCTTCACGTTAGACTTGATGAATGCAGCCGCAGTTTCTTCGGCATTGCCCCCGATTTCGCCGATCAGGACGATCGCGTGCGTTTCGCGATCCTCGTTGAACATTTTGATCGCATCAAGGAACGACGTGCCAATGATGGGGTCTCCGCCAATGCCAATGCAGGTGGATTGCCCGACACCCAGGCGAGTGAGCTGGTCGACCGCCTCATAGGTGAGCGTGCCGCTGCGGCTCACGACGCCGACGTTGCCCTGCTTGTGGATGCGGCCGGGCATGATGCCAATCTTGCATTTGCCGGGTGAGATGACGCCCGGACAATTCGGTCCGATGAGGCGCGTTTTCTTCCGGTCCACGGCGAGCGAAACGCGAATCATGTCGAGAACAGGAATGCCTTCGGTGATGCAAATCACAAGTGGAATTTCCGCTTCCGCAGCTTCTAGAATCGCGTCCGCCGCAAACGGCGGAGGAACAAAAATAACGGATGCGGTCGCGCCGGTTCCCTTTGCTGCGTCGGCCACGGTATTAAAGACAGGGCGCTCGAGATGTTTTGTGCCGCCCTTCCCGGGAGTCACGCCACCGACAACGTTGGTTCCGTACTCGAGCATCTGCTGCGCGTGAAAAGTGCCTTCGCGCCCGGTGAAACCCTGCACAATCAATTTGGTCTTTTCGTCCACCAAAACGCTCATCGCGCACCGCCCGCGAGAGCGACCACTTTTTCCGCCCCGTCTTTCATGCCGTCGGCAATCGTGAAATTGAGGCCGGATTCGCGGAGGATCCTTTGGCCCAACTCGACGTTGGTTCCTTCCATGCGCACCACCACGGGAACCTTGAGTTGCAAATCTTTCGCCGCGGCGACCACGCCCGTAGCGAGGACGTCGCAACGCAAAATGCCACCGAAGATGTTAATAAAGACGGCGCGCACACTCGGATCGCTCATCAGGATGCGGAAAGCATTCTTGACTTGCTCCGAAGAGGCGCCGCCGCCGACGTCCAGAAAATTCGCGGGTGATCCGCCGGCGTACTTGATGATGTCCATGGTGGCCATGGCCAGACCAGCACCGTTGACCATGCATGCCACGCTGCCGTCGAGTTTGATGTAATTCAGACCATACTTGGAGGCTTCCACTTCAAGCGGGTCTTCTTCGTCCAGATCGCGCAATTCGCGAAGATTCGGATGACGGAAGAGTGCGTTGTCGTCAAAGGTCATCTTGGCGTCCAGCGCAACGAGTTTGCCGTCGCCTGTGAACACGCACGGATTTATCTCCAGCAGCGAGGCATCGGTGTCGATGAAGGCGCGATAGAGCGCCTGAAAAAAAGGCGTCGCGTGCGTAGCGACTTCGCCGGGAAGTCCCAGGCCGAAGGCGATTTTGCGCGCTTGATAAGGTTGCAATCCCACGACTGGATGGATGGCCTCGCGCAGAATGGCTTCCGGATTTTCTTTGGCCACTTCCTCGATTTCCATGCCTCCCGCGGCGCTGGCCATGAAAACAGGAAGTCCGCTGGCACGATCAACCAGCAAGCCAAGATACAGCTCACGCTTGATGTCCAGCGCTTCCTCGATCAGCACGCGCTTGACGACGCGTCCCGCAGGTCCCGTTTGCGGAGTGACCAGTGTCATGCCCAAAATGTGCCCGGCGATGTCCTCAGCTTCATCGCCAGAGCGCGCCAGCTTTACGCCTCCGCCCTTGCCGCGGCCCCCGGCGTGAATCTGCGCTTTCACCACAACCACGTTCGCCTTTAGGCGCTGGGCGGCCTCACGCGCTTCTTCCTTGGTATAAGCGACCTCGCCGCGCGGCGTGGTCACCCCGTAGCGTGCAAGAATGGCCTTGGCCTGATACTCGTGAATCTTCATCACGCTTCCATCAGTGCTAGAATTTGTGCATCCGCAAAACAAAGAAGTTTACTCGGAAGGCGCAAGAGGAGCAAGAACGCGACAAAATGGCCGCAAGCACGCCAATTTCGTTGATCGAGCAATTGGAAGCCGGCCAGCTTCTTTCACGTGCCGAAGCCGAAGCCGTGATGGAGGAACTGCTTTCCGGCCGAATGGATACGGCAGAGATTGTGCGCCTGTTGCGAGCGCTGAACGCCAGACCGGTCCTCGTCTCGGAGCTTGCGGGATTTGCTTCGGTGATGCGGCGTCATGCCGCTTGCGTATTTGCGGATGGGGAGCCGCGCCCGGAACGCATGATCGATACCTGCGGGACCGGCGGCGACGGTTTCGATGCGTTTAACATTTCGACGGCGGCGGCAGTTGTGGCGGCGGCCGCCGGCGCGCACGTGGCGAAGCACGGCAACCGCGCGGCTAGTTCTCGTAGCGGGTCGGCGGACGTGCTGGAAGCGCTCGGTGTGCGGGTGGATCTGCCTTGCGTGCGAGTAGGGGTGGCCATTCGTGAAGTCGGAATCGGGTTTCTGTTTGCGCAGGCCGCACACACAGCAACCGGCCATGCTGCTCCGGCGCGGAAATTGATTGCTTCACGAACAGTTTTTAATCTGCTGGGGCCGCTGACCAACCCCGCGGGAGCGCACGCGCAAGTGCTCGGGGTCTTTTCCGCGGAGGTGATCGATCTCATGGCCGCAACGCTCGCGGAATTGGGTATCAATCGCGCTTTCGTGGTCCACGGCGCGGGCGGGCTCGATGAGATTTCGCTCGCCGGCGAAACGCTGGTCGCGGAAGTGCGTGACGGAGACATCACGCGCTACACTGTGGCGCCCGAAGATTTTGGCGTGCCACGTGCCTCGCTGGAGGCCATCCGTGGCGGCTCACCGGGGGAAAACGCTGCAATCTTGCAGAATATTCTTGGCGGGCAACTGGGGCCGCGTCGCGACATCGTGGTGATCAACGCGGCAGCGGCTCTCGTGGCGGCGGGCGTGGCGGGCAATTTCATGGAGGGCGCGGAGGCGGCGGCAAGAGCACTCTCCTCCAGCGCTGCGGGAGAAAAGCTCGCCGATCTAAAGAGGTTTACGAACGCACCCAACGGTTAGGTTACGGTTTTTTGCCCGAATTGGGCGATGCCGGTCCCGGTTTATAAGGGCTCTCTTGCTGGTGCATCAACACCGGAATCGCAATCCCCGCCGCAATGCCAATCGCCATCAAAAGGAACTTCGGGTGCACCTTCGCGGGCTTTCTGTTGTCCGGATCAGATTCCGCTGCCGCGGCCTCTTTTTCGGAGGGATCGAGCAGTACACGGTACGCTGCGCCTTCCGCTATCGCTTCGCTTTCACCGTGGTAAGAAAATTCCACAGCTCCCCGCTGTGCGTAAATGCGTAGCTCTTTCGAATTCACAACTCGGACGTGCGCCATGGTGGCAGCAGCGGCTGCCGGGCGGATCGAGGCATCGTTTGCCACAACATTGATGCTGCCGTTCCGCGTCACTGAGAAGACCAGGGTGCCGCAGCCGAGGTCAGCCTCAATCCCGTCCTCCGTACTGGCAGGATGCTGGAGAATGAGGATCGACAGCGCGTCGAGCTGCAGCGTAAGGGCGGGCGCAGTGATACGCAGGACGCCCCCTGCTTCCGTAGAGACCTGATCGCCATCGTATACTGTGCTTCCTATGGAAGCCGCGGCTTCACCCACGTGCGCGCGCTCGGCGTGCGTGATCATGCCCAGGGGCACGACTTTGGCAGGTGATGGTCCTCCAACCAGCAAAGACGCCGCGGCAACCGCCACAAATTGGCGACGAAGAACCGTATTGGCCTCACGGAGAACTGGATTTCCCGAGCGCCGATTTCTCAGCGATCCGGGCGACTCTATAATCGTTTAATAAACATAGAATATTTACGGAACGATATATATATCACGAAAGGGTTCTGTCAAGGGAAAAGGAAGACGGCGAACCGGGAGCATAACCGGGACTTGCTGCATACTACATCGAGGATTGCATGCATTTTGCCCCGCCTCGCCCCAGCGGTATATAGTGACAACGGGTCCGCTAGCGCAGGAAAATGTGCGGCGACCCGCTTCGGTTTCAAGAAAACCACAAAGGCAACCGCAACGCATGGCCGCAGACGTCAGCAAGCATCTGGATCGCGCCAAGCGATTCCTGGAGAGGAACCGCGTCGAGGATGCGATTGCGGCTTATAAAGCCGTGCTCGACGAAGCGCCGCAGCACCAGGAAGCGACTCAAGCATTAGGGGATCTGTACGCGCGCGCGGATCAGCCGGACCGCGCCTCCCGCTACTATGGATTGCTGTTCGATATGCTGGTCGAGCCCCGCGACGAGAGTAAGGCGCTGGCGATATACAACCGCTTCCTGCGCGGCGCTGCTTCCCCGCAGCCTCCCGAGCGCATCGCGCGCTATGCCTTCCTGCAGCAAAAGCTAAACCACAACGACGAAGCCATGGAGCAATACTCCAAGGCCGCGGACTTGTTCGCGCAGGCAGGCCGCCAGGAAGATGCACTGTTCTGCCTCGAGCGCACGGCACAACTCGATCCCGAGAATTTGACGCGGCAGCTGCGCGTGGCGGAAACCGCCGAGCGGGTAGGCAAGAATGCGCTAGCAGCGAAAGCATTTCTGCGCGCTGGACAATTGGCGACCGCCGCCGGCACGCCCGAGGAGGCGCTGCGGCTGTTTGGACGCGCCCACAAACTGGCTCCCCAGGAGCGTAGCGTAGCGCTCCTGTACGCCGAGGCCGCGTTGCGAGCGGGCGATGGCAAGCAGGCAGCGGCCCTGCTGGAGCCATTTGCCGCCACGGACAGCGACGCAACTTTTTTGGACACCTTTGCCGACGCGCTGGTACGCAGCGGCCAACCGGACCGCGCACGAGGAATTTTGGAGCGGCTGCTGAAGGAAAAGAATCAAGGCTTGCCGCGGCTCTTCGATCTCGTCGATGCCTACGGCCTGGCGGGTCAAGACTCCAAGGCCGTGGAAATCCTGCAACTGATCAAGAACCACATGTACGCGGACCGCAAGCAGAATGACTTCATCGCCGAATTGGATGGTATCGGCGCAAAGCACCCCAATTCGCAAGCCATCCTGGAGTTTTGCGGAGCGTTTTACAACGAGGCCAATCGCGAGACGCAATACTTTGAGATTCTGATTAACCTTTTTGATGCGTATCTGAACGCCGGCAACGTTCAGAAGGCGAGCGACACGCTGGAAAAACTGCTCGACATCGATCCCTACGACCACCGCAACCAGGAACGCCTGGAGAAATTGGGCGGGCGTGTCGACGATTCAATTTTGAAACGCCTCGGCGCCCGCCTGAGCAAATCCGGAACCGCCGGGCCGCCGCGTTCGGTCCAGACCCACTCCTCGACCGCGGATACCGTGAGCACCTCGGGATCGACCGGCGGAGACGCGCGGCACATGCAGGCGCTCGAAGATCTCATCGTCCAGACCGAGATTTTCCTGCAGTATTCGCTGCAGAACAAGGCGCTGGAGCGACTGCAAAAAATTGCCGCGACGTTTCCCGGCGAAGAGCAACGCAATACGCGCCTGCAGAATTTGTATCAAACCGCGAATTGGTGGCCGGCGGGTTCTTCACGCCCCAAAGCAGAGCCGGCGACTCCGGCCCGCCGCGCCGAACCTCTCCCGGAATCTCCGGGTTCTAGCCTCACGCAGAAAACCGGCGTGTATACGGCGGAGACGCTGCGCGACCTCGCGAAAATCTCCGAAATCAATCAGAAGATTTTCCGCCAGCAGACGCCCCGCGCGATGCTGAACACTGCCGTCAACGAAGTCGGCGCTTATTTGCATTGTACCCGCGCACTCGCCGTGTTTGGCGCACCCGGACGCCCGCCGGAGATGGCCGCGGAATTTTGCGCGGCCGGCGCACGCGCAACTCCGGGCGCCCAAGTGGTTCTGCTGCTCGCGCAACTGGAAAAAGCGCAGCCCGATGAATTAGGCGGCTTGACGCTGAAAGCCACCGAAGGCTCGATTCTGAAAGGAATGGGAATCAGCACGGCTCTCGGAGTCAGCATAAACGACAAAGAAACCCAGAGCCCTGCCGGAATGCTCATCGTCGGCCACGCCGAGGCGTACAAATGGAAGCCTAACGAAGCCTACTTCTTGCAAGCCATCGGCGATCAGATGCTGATGAGCGTCAGCCACACGCGCTTGCGCTCCCTGGTGCGGCGCATGGGCGTTTCCGACGAGCGCACCGGGTTGCTCAGCCGCAGTTCCTACCAAAGTTGCTTGCTAGCTGAAGCGGATCGCTCCCGTACGCAAGGCACGCCGCTTTCCCTGGCCATTCTGCAAATTGACCGCGGCGCAGAAATTCTGCGGCAGCAAGGCGAATCGCCAGTGGAGCGTTTTCTGGAGCAGCTCGCGCGCTCCCTGCAGCCCATCGTGCGTCAGAACGATGTCGCGGTAAAATATACTTCGTGGTCCTTGGCCTTCATTCTGCCGGACACCAGCCTGGCTGGTGCGCAGAACCTGGCCGATAAGCTGCGGCGCGCGGCGTCTGGGCTGAGGCCACCATGGGATTCCACGCAAGTCACGCTGAGCGCGGGAATTGTCGAGGCCGTCGCGAAATCGGATTACGAGTGTGAGGATATTGTTACAGACCTGATCAATCGCGCCGAGGTAAGCGTAGAAGAAGCGCGCAAACGGGGCGGCAACACCATCGTGGCCCTGGAAAGCCCCAAACTCTAACCGCGAATAAGAGAGGAAAATTATGTTTCCGACGGATATAGTAATCGTTGCCGGAGCACGCACGCCCATGGCGCGTTATACCGGCTCGTTTTCGGATGTTTCCGCGATTGATCTGGCCGCGCATGCGTCCAAGGAAGCGATTCGCCGCTCCGGCGCCGATCCTGCGGAGATTGATCACGCGATTTTTGGCAACGTCATGCAGACCAGTGCGGACGCGCTCTACGGCGCGCGCCACGTAGGACTGAAAGCCGGGCTAAAAACAGAAACTCCCGCCGTGACCGTGAATCGCCTCTGCGGATCGGGCATCGAAGCTATCGCGCAGGCCGCGCAGCGGCTGCTCCTCGGCGAAGCAAAGATGGTACTCGCCGGCGGAATGGAAAACATGACGCAGGCGCCCTTTGTAATTCGCGGCGCTCGCAGCGGGCTGAAATTGGGCGGAGGGGCGCTGGAAGATTCGCTGATGGCCGGCCTGACCGATTCCTACTGCGGATTGCCCATGGCCCTAACCGCCGAAAAGTTGGCCGAGCAGCAAGGAATCACCCGCAAAGACGCGGACGCCTACGCCCTGCGCAGCCAGCAAGCCGCAGACGCCGCCTACAAAGCGTGCCGCATTCGAGAAGAGCTGGTGCCCGTTGAAGTGAAGCAAGGAAAGAAGACCATCGTGGTCAGCGAAGACGATCATCGCCGCCCGGAAACCACCATGGAAATTCTCGAAAAATTGCCACCGTCATTCAAGGAAGACGGAGTCGTCACCGCGGGAAACGCCAGCGGCATCGTCGATGGCGCCGCGGCGGTGATCGTAACTCGCGAGCAAACGGCGAAGGAGCAAGGCCTGAAGCCCGTTGGGCGAATTATTTCCTGGGCCGTCGCAGGCGTCGACCCCAGCATCATGGGCATCGGACCGGTGCCCTCCTCGCAAAAAGCGCTGAAGCTCGCGGGCCTCACTCTCCAGCAAATGGATCGTGTCGAAGTCAATGAGGCCTTCGCCGCGCAGTACCTCGCCGTAGAAAAAATCTTGGGCCTGAACCGCGACAAAACCAACGTGAACGGCGGCGCCATCGCGCTCGGCCATCCGCTCGGCGCCTCAGGAACACGCCTGGTCATCACAATCCTGAATGAGCTCCGCCGCAACAATTTGCGTTACGGCTTGACAACCGCCTGCATCGGCGGCGGCCAAGGCATCGCCATGATCGTTGAGGCCCTTTACCACTAGTTTGCAGCGTTTCTGCTACACTTTTGCCTGCTGAAAAACGGTATTCCTGCGAGTGTTTTGCCGCTCTTCGGCAACTGACCGCGGCATTTCCTACAGAGGAACAGAATGGCGATTCAAAAAGTTGGCGTCGTAGGGTGTGGCTTGATGGGCTCGGGAATCGCGCACGTCTCGGCCCAAGCCGGCTTCCCCACCATCGTGCGCGAAGTCAGCCCTGAAATTGTCGACAAAGGACTGAAGAGCATCGAGAAAAATCTCGCACGCCTCGTGGAGAAAGGCAACATCACTGAAGCGCAAAAAAATGAGATTCGCGGCCGCCTGAAGGGCACGACCGCATTGGAAGACTTGAAGGGCTGCGACGTAGTCGTCGAGGCCATCATCGAGCAGCTTCCCGCCAAGCGTGAGCTTTTTGGCGCGCTCGATGCCCTTTGCCCAGCCTCCACGATTTTTGCCAGCAACACCTCTTCGCTGACCATCACGGAAATTGCCGCGGCCACTAAGCGGCCCCAGCGCTTTGTCGGCCTGCATTTTTTCAATCCCGTTCCGGTGATGAAGCTCGTCGAAGTCGTGAAGACTATCGCCACCGATCCGGCGGTCTATGAAGAGGTGGTTGCGTTCGGCACCAAGCTCGGGAAAATTCCAGTGCGCGCCCGCGATAGCTCCGGATTCATCGTCAATCGCCTTCTCGTGCCCTACCTCCTCGACGCCATTCGCGCCCTTGAAGAAGGCGTCGGCTCCATCGAAGACATCGACAATTCCATGAAGCTCGGTTGCGGCCATCCCATGGGGCCGCTCACACTGCTCGATTTCGTAGGTCTGGACACTACCTACTACATCGCGAATATCATGTTCGACGAATTCCGCGAGCGCCGCTTTGCATCGCCGCCTCTGCTGAAACGCATGGTGCTCGCTGGCTGGAACGGCCGCAAAGCGGGGCGCGGCTTCTATGACTATTCCGATCCGCAAAAGCCAAAAGCAATGAAATTCTGAGATTTGTGACCAACATGGCTTACGAAAATATCCTGTTTGAGAAAAAAGACGGCGTCGCCTACATCACCTTCAATCGCCCGAAGGTGCTGAACGCGTTGAATCGCAAAACAGTCGAAGAATTGCGCGACGCGCTGCTGGATGCGTGTGACGATTCTTCTGTCCGTGTACTAATTCTCACTGGTGCGGGAGAAAAATCTTTCGTAGCCGGCGCCGATATTGGCGAACTGGCGCAGCGTACTCCGGTCGACGGCAAGGATTTCTCCCTCTTCGGCCAAGGTGTCTTCCACCTTCTCGAGACTCTTGGAAAGCCTTCGATCTGCGCCATCAACGGGTTCGCGCTCGGCGGTGGTTGCGAGCTCGCCCTTTCCTGCACTATCCGCCTCGCCAGCAAGACCGCCAAGCTCGGACAGCCGGAAGTAAAACTCGGCATCATCCCCGGCTACGGCGGCTCGCAACGCCTCGCGCGCCTCTGCGGCAAAGGTGTCGCACACGAGCTCTGCCTCACCGGCGAAATGATTACTGCCGAGGAGGCCCAGCGCGTCGGCCTGGTCAATCACATCTACGAGCCGGCCGAGCTTCTTCCTGCGGCAGAATCCATGGCGAAAAAGATCATCGCCAACGCCCCGCTCGCCGTGAAGTACACCATGGAAGCCATCGAACGCGGCGTCGAGATGCCTCAGGAAGAAGCGCTGTTCCTCGAAGCTAGTTTGTTTGGTCTTTCTTGTGCCACCGAAGACATGCGCGAAGGCACGAAAGCTTTCCTCGAGAAAAGGAAAGCGGACTTCAAAGGCAAGTAGCGAAAATTCGTGATGGTCAAAAAACTCCAGCCCGGCTCGATCAACGGCGAACTGACCGCATCCGGTTTGCGCTTTGGCATCGTCGTCAGCCGCTTCAACAGCTTTATTACCGAGCGCCTGTTGACCGCAGCCCTCGATGCCCTAGAGCCCGCCGGAGCGGCAAGGGAAAATGTCGACGTAGTTCGTGTTCCCGGTGCATTCGAGCTGCCGCTCGCGGCAAAAAAACTCGCTGCCACCGGCCGCTACGATGCCCTCATCGCCATTGGCTGTATCCTGCGCGGAGAAACCGCGCATTACGATTACGTTTGCTCCGAAACCTCGCGCGGCTTGCAGCTTGCGCAAATGGACACCGGCCTGCCCATTATTTTTTGCGTGCTGACCTGCGACACCCTCGAGCAAGCCATCGATCGTGCCGGCCTCAAGGGCGGCAACAAAGGATTTGAAGCGGGTCTGGCAGCCGTCGAGATGGCGCAGCTCTCACGAAAGCTCATACGCGCGAAATCTTCCTCGGCGCCCTCAAAAACCTCTGCCTCCCGAAAGACGCGGCGCAAATAACGTGTCCCTCCGCACCAAATCTCGCGAGTTTGCCATGCAGATGCTCTTCCAGTG
>WNFT01002979.1_pt1 | contig 14599 bp, 17 predicted proteins | sample 5400191 | NCBI WGS metagenome assembly WNFT01 (sample SAMN13153359, study PRJNA577476) | soil metagenome | isolation source: 80 cm saprolite under Madrone tree | place: USA:California | collected 2016-06-14
TTATCGTGGAGGCACGCGATCTAACGAAATCAATCGTCGCAGCTGGGTCGGGACCGTAGTTCACCAAATCGCCGAGCACCCACAACTCGTCGTAGTCGTTCGGTAGAGCCGAAAGAGCTTCCATGTTCGCGTGCAGATCCGAGATGATGCAGATTCTCATGGACTGCGAGTCTCCTTCTCTGAACGCCCATTAAACGACTTCATGGCCTCCGATTTGGCCGTGTTCTTTGCGGCTGTACACCTCCGCAGGGTCGCGTTCCGAAGCCCGGAGTGTTCCACTGCGGCGAGACGTTGGAAGTGATGCTCCTGGAAGCGCGGCGTTTATCGAATATCGCCGCCCAACGCAACCAGAAAAATCCCCGCACGTCACGCGCCATTCCTCGTTACGTTTTGAGTGAGAAGCGCCCTCATCATCTCGGTCCGCCCAACAATTCCAACCAGCTGGCCGGCGGCGCTTACCACCGGTAATCGTTTTACACGCTTTTCCGCCGAAAGCGCCAAGGCACTCGCGACGGGCATCTCCTCTCGAACGGTGATCACATCCGGAGTCATGAGTTCCTTGGCGGAGCGCGCGCGAATCCTTAGAATATGTTTGCGTGCTGTAGCACCGATTCGTTCGATCGGAACTTTGGACACCAGAACTTCCATCACACCCGGCCAGCTCTCGCGGCTTACTTTCCGGATCAGATCCGAGTCGGCGATAATCCCGGCGACGTGTCGCTGGTCGTCCACGACTACCACGCGCTTGTGTGATGATGAGACCAGCAGTTCGAAAATCTCCTCGAGAGTTGCTGATTCGTGCACGCTGGGAACGTCGCGCGTCATCACGTCGCCTACCATCGCCTGAACGCCGAAGGTATGCGCTTCCGGATGCCATTCGGGAAGGTGCACCGCCGCGATCGTGCTCAAGATGTCGAGGCGGCTCAGGATTCCAAGGAGCTTGCCATTGGCTTCGACCACCGGCAGCCGCTTGAGGTGCTTCTCCACCATCAATCGGGCCGCACGGCCAAGGATTATCTCTGGCGGGACGGTTACCACTTCCGTCGTCATTACCTCGGACACCGTGCGGCTCGGGCTTTCCAGAGATTCGTGCAGCCCGCGAACGAAGTCGAGATCGGTGGCTCGCTTCAGACTGATCGTGACTCTCATTCCGCCGCGTGTCAGGAGGTCATTGTCGCTGACCATGCCGACCACCTTCCCGTCATTGTCGACCACCGGCAATGCGGTATAGTCCTTGTCCAGCAGCAATTCGACCACCTGCGTGAGCGGACTTTCGGGATGCACCGTTGCCACATCCCGACGCATCACCTCGGCAACTTTTATGTCGGGCAATCCTTCCTTGAACGGCACTCCCGACTGAACAACCTCTACGTCCTAGACGATGATGAGCGCGTCAGGAGCCATCTCACGCAAAGGCGCAAGAATTCGCTCGATTCGCTCCGGCCGGTCTACTACCGTGACTACCCTCGGTCGATCCATTGACAGCCGCAGTATTGCAGCGGTGTGGATGAGGCTCGACGCGCCGAAGCCAGCGACTCCGCCCGTAACGGTCGCACCGCTACAGCCTTCACGCCGGAGCATCTCGACAATCGCCATGTGCAGCGCGCGATGGTGATATTGATCGGTTTCGGTGACGAATTTGCTTGCCCTTGCCGGTGAACATGAAATCACTGCCCTCCCAAACGAGGTCAAGGCGCATGCCTGCGGAGCGTTCTTTTTAAAGCCTACCAGATGCGGAACGCTGGCGAACCCTGTCGGGGGTATCCCAGGCTCTGCGCGAAGCCCCGCCCCGCTGGGATGGATGCGTGCCCTTGGGCGCGGCTCCGCGGAATACCCCCGCACGGCGGCAACCGTGCCGCGCGCTGGGAATCGAGCTTGAGCGGTCCCTCCACGCAATCCATGCTAACAGCGCACCGCCCGCGCGCAACGCACGATAAAATCTGCTGTAGTTTCTTTTCTGTAGGTTCCTCGTCCCCTACTGCTATGAGCAGGCGCCTAGATCCCGTATAGGCGCGACAATCCAGGAAGATTCTTCAACGGCAACGCAGGGGGGCTCGGTAGAAGGACCTTGCTAAGCTACGACGGCGGTCGTACTCTTCTTGTCACCATGAAGGGTCAACTTCGATTGCCCGGGGGCGATCTCGAATACGCGGTGCTTGCGAAACTCTGGGAGTTGGGCAGCGCCTCGGCGCGGGACATTCACACCCAGGTGGGTGAGCCCCAAGGCCTGGTCTATACCACAACCGCCAAGGTTCTGGACCGGCTCCACATCAAGCGCCTCGTAAGCCGCGAGCGCAAAGGGCTCGCGTTCCTCTATCGACCGCGCGTCGCCCGCGCTTTTGTCGACAACGCCCGCGCCCGCCAATTGTTGACCAAGCTGTTCGGCCCTGCCCCGCACTCAGCGGCGGCGACGCTGGTAGATGCGGTGGAATCACTCGATCCCAAGCTGCTCGATGAGCTCGCGGAAGCGATAGCAGCCCGGCGGAGGTCAAAGCATGGACCGTGAGTATTGCCTGAGCTTCCTGATTGCTCTGGTTGGAGGCACAACACTGCTCGCGTGCGGCTGGTGGCCGGTTGCGGATGGCCGTATCCGCAGCGCGCGCGGCTTGGAGAAGATCACGTGGCGGCGGATATGGCTGCCGTTTGCACCGGCACTCGCAGTCGCATCGGCACTCTGCGGATGGGCGTTGCTTGAGCCCGATCCAGTGCCGGAAGGAGTGCCGATCTCGCTTATCCTGATGAGCACGCCGTTTCTGTTGCTTTTGGCAAGGGCGGCTGTTCGCAGCGGCTGGGCACTGATTACCGATCCAGGCGACCCCGGGACCGCCACTGTAGGGCTGCTGCGACCATGGATCGTGTTTTCTCCACGCCTGGCGAAGAAACTCGACGATCGGCAAATCGAGGCGGCACTCGAACACGAACGTGCCCACGCGCGCCATTGGGACCCGCTTCGTATTTGGCTTGCGCAACTCGTAACGGACCTGCAATGGCCATGGCCGCAGGCTCGCGAACGAATGCAGCGTTGGCTGATCGCACTCGAACTTGCCCGTGACGAAGAGGCGCGGGCGGCCGGGATCGAAGGAACCGATCTCGCAGACGCGATCATAGCTTCAGCACGTTTCTGCCAGAACGCGAATCTGCCGGCGCAAGCAAAACTGACTGGGCAAGCCGCCGCGTTGAAAGAGCGGATCGCACGCCTGCTTGACCCTCCATGCGCCGATTCGGCGCAAGCGGAGGCGCACCTACGCGGTCCGCTTTTTGCCCTACTGCCAACCAGCATGCTGGCGCTAGCGCTTGGATTGATGTTCGGCGAACGGATGGTCCGCGCGCTGTTTTGGATCGCAACCTAACGCTGGGCCCGTCGCCAGCATGACTCGGCTTCGGACCGGAGACCTCGATGGGCCTGCGCGTAGTAGCTTTCATTTTCTTATCGACATGCAGCACGCTGTGCTCGTGTGCGACGTACAGACCCGCGCCCCTCAAGCCGGCTGAAGCGGCCAAGCAGTTTGCTGAACGAACACTTGCCGCTCCTGAGCTGTGCAGATATCTGAGAGCGAATCTCACCGCATTGCCCACATGCCCGCCCCCGCGGTGGGATCTCGCCGGCCTCACGCTCGCGGGATTCTTCAACAGCCCTGACCTGGTGGTCGCAGGAGCACGACTTAACGTCGCGAGAACGGCAATTATTACGGCCGGTCAGCGGCCCAATCCAACCATCGGTCTAGGTCCTATGTACGCAGCGAGTGCTGCATCGAGCTTTGCTCCATGGGCGATCGGTGCGGCCGAGTTCAATTTCCCTATCGAGACCGCCGGCAAGCGCGGTTACAGGATTGCTCAGGCCAAGCGCCTGGCTGATGCCGCCGCTCTAGGGCTCGGCGAAACAGCATGGCGCATCCGCAGCACCGTGCGTACAGCGCTTTTGAATCATCTCCTGGCGCAAAGTGAATACGACCTCGCACGGGCCTATGAGTCCGGATCCGAAAGCACCACCCAATTGCTTCAAGAACGAGTCAGTGCCGGTGCGGCATCCGCCCCCGAACTTAACCTTGCGCTTGCGAACGTCGCGGCCGCGCGGCTGAAGGCGGCGCAGGCGCAAAGCCGTGTACCCGATACACTCAATACGCTTGCGGCAGCTTTGGGAGTCCCCGTCAACGCCCTTCAAGGAGTGACCTTTGTCTGGCCGGCGCTTGAACACCCTCCGGACGAGGCCTCGCTTACACCGGCGCGGGTTAGGCAGCTGGCCCTGCTCAATCGAATCGATCTACGGCGAATGCTCGCGCAGTACGCCGCGGCTGACGAAGCGCTCAAACTGGAAATCGCGCGGCAATACCCGGATATCAATCTGGCCGGTGGTTATTCCTGGGAAGTTGGAGAAAACATTTTCCAACTCCTCCCGATCATCACTCTGCCACTGATGAATCAGAACCAGGGGCCGATCGCCGAGGCCCGCGCCGAACGCACCCAGGTCGCGGCAGAATTTACCGCGCTGCAGCGGAGCACAATCGCGCAGGCAAACGGCGCGCTCACAAGATATCGCGGGGCGCTGGATGCATTCGCGCAAGCTTCGAGCTCCGCCGCATATTCGGCGAAGCGTTTGGCCGGCATTGGGCGAGCGGCCGAGCTCGGTGATATCGATGCGCTTGCGCTGCTCACGACCCACCTTGAAACCATCGTCGCCGAGCAGTCGAAGTTGAACGCGCTGGCCGACGCACAGGCGGCTCTAGGGACCCTGGAGGACGCAGTTCAGCGACCTCTGCAGCCGGACGACCTCAAATCGTTTTAGCCCTCCGCCGCCGCTTCCAAACCCAGTAGATGAGGAACCATCGTGAGGAGCCGCCGAACGATCGCCGTACTGCTTCTTGTCGCGGTCGTGATAACGCTCGCGCTTGCCAGAGCCTCTCACCCGAGAGCCGATGAGGAGGGCGAGGAGAAGCCGATCACCTCCACCGTGGCTCGCGTCTCGCGCGACGCCGCTGGCAATGTTGTGGTTGCGATCGGTCCAGCGGCGCAGAAAGAAATAGGGATTACCACCGAAATTCTCAAGCCTGTAGCGCGGCCATTCGAAGTTGAAGGGTATGGGTTTGTTCTGGAGCCTGCTCCGCTTTCGAAGCTCAATGCCGATCTCACAAGCGCGCAAGCAGCACTCGACTCCTCAACTGCGCAGTATCACCGCACCAGGCGTCTTTACGCGGAGCAGAAAAATGCCTCTCTGCGCGACCTGGAGAGCGCCGAGGCTACATACCTGAACGACAAGGCGCGCGTGGAGGCCCTGGCGCAACAACTCCGCGACGCCTGGGGCCGTCAGATCGCGCAGACCGACTCCCATGCGCGGGGCGAGCTCGTCAGCGCGCTCATCGACCGGCGCGAGGCGATTGCGCGCGTCACGGCGCCGATCGGAGAGGCGCTCGACAGCGCCCCTGGCCGCGCCGAGGTGTTTGTGCTCGGTCATGAGCAGCAGCCGCTGCATGCGCGGGCCGTATACGAGGCGCCCACGATCAATCCACAAATGCAAGGCCAAACCTTTCTGCTGCTAATAGGCACGAAAGATTTTCCCATCAGGCCGGGCACGGCAGTTTCCGCCCGTCTGCCGACCTCCGGCAAGTCCGAGCAAGGCGTCATGGTACCGCGCTCGGCCGTCGTGAGATTCGCCGGCAAGGAGTGGATTTACCGCACGCTCGACGGCGATCGTTTCGGGCGACGTGAAATTGTACCGGCTGAGTTAACCGCCGAAGGCTACTTCGTCACCGAGAACCTCGCACCCGGGACGCGGATTGTTGTCACAGGTGTACAGACTCTGCTGTCCGAGGAGCTGAAGACACAGATCCAGCCCAGGGACTGAGGGAATCGGATGCTCAAGGCGATCGTTGCATTCTCACTGCGCTTTCGGGGAATCGTGATCGCGCTGGCCTGCCTCGCATTCGGATACGGGGTTTATTCCGCCATCAATGCGAAGCTGGGTGTCTTCCCGGAATTTGCGCCGCCGCAGACAATGATTCAAACGGAAGCGCCCGGGCTCGCGCCGGAGCAGGTTGAGGCCCTGATCACCCAGCCGATCGAGAACGTTCTGCTCGGTTTGAACGATGTGGCGGTCATTCGCTCGCAGTCGATCCAGGGCCTGTCTGCGATTACGGTCTTTTTCCGCGAGGGCACGGACATCTATCGCGATCGCCAGCTGGTAAGTGAGCGGCTACTTGAAGTGGCGAGCCAGATGCCGGCGGGCGTGTCCGCGCCGGTGATGGCGCCGCTCACCCCGGCCGCGGCCTGGTTCCTGACTGTCGGCCTTACCTCGAAGAAGCTTCAGCCTATGGACCTGTGGAGCTTCGCCTACTGGACGATGCGCCCGCGGCTGCTCGCTGTGCCAGGGGTCGCCAAGGTGGAGATCTACGGCGGAGGCGTGCGCCAGCTCCAAATCCAGGTTCAACCGCGCCGCCTGCTGGCGTACGGATTGAGCATCAGCCAGGTCCTTGCGGCGGCGCGGCGCGCGACCGGTGTCGCGGGTGCAGGGTTTGTCGAGAACGCCAACCAGCGCATCGTGATCCGCACCGAAGGGCAGTCGATAACACCAGAGCAGTTGGGCAACGCAGTGTTGGCGCCGCTCGATGGCACCAGCGTGCGGCTGCGCGATGTGGCGCGGGTCGAGTGGGCGCCGCAGCCACTCATCGGCGGCGCTGCGATCCGGGGTACACGAGGAGTGATCCTGATTCTCGCAGCCCAGTACGGTGCGAACACTCTCGAGGTCACGCGGAGAGCCGAAGCCGCGCTGCGCGATCTCGCGCCGGCTGTCAAAGCCGAAGGTATCACTTTGTTCCCACGCCTCTTCCGTGTCGCGGACTTCATCGAAACCTCGGTGGCAGGGATCGGGTCCTCGCTGCTGTTGGGCGGCGCGCTGGTGGCAATCGTGCTGACGCTGTTTCTTTACAACCTGCGTAGCGCGTTCATCTCGCTCACCGCTATCCCCCTTTCATTGCTGATCGCCGTCGTCGTGCTGAACCTGATGGGCGCGACGCTTAATACGATTACGCTTGGCGGACTCGCGATCGCGATTGGCGAGGTGGTCGACGACGCCGTCATCGACGTCGAGAACATCTTCCGTCGCCTCCGCGGGAACCGGGCCAGCGCGAACCCAAGGCCAACATTCGACGTGATTCTCGACGCGTCGCTCGAGGTTCGCAGCGCCGTGGTGTACGCCACCTTCGTGGTGGCGCTGGTGTTCTTCCCGGTGCTGAGTATGACGGGAGTGGAAGGGAAGATCTTCGCCCCGCTCGGAGTTGCGTACATCCTCGCAATCCTCGCCTCGCTGGGCGTGGCACTGACGCTCACGCCGGCGCTGTGTGCGGCGATGCTGCCACGCGCCACATCAGAGGTTGAGACCCGCTTCATACGATGGCTTAGGGAACTGCACCGGCGTTGGTTGCAACGATTACTGGACCGGCCGCGCATCGCGGCGGTAGGTGTTGGCGCGCTATGTCTGGCGGCAGCCGCCACGCTGCCGTTCTTCGAGGGCAGCTTTCTGCCCGAGCTTCAGGAGAACAGTTTCATCATGCACATGGCGGGGATTCCGGGCACCTCAATTGACGAGTCAATGCGAATCGGACGTGAGATCAGTGTGGCTGCGTGACCGCGATGTCAAAAGCATCGCTCAGCGCGCCGGACGGGCGGAGCTTGGCGAGGATGCCGTAGGACCGAACGAAAGCGAGTTCGATGTCACGGTAAGGCCGCCCGCCGGCGAGGAGGTCGATGAGGCCCAAGCAAGAATTCGCCGAATTCTTGCTCGATTCCCCGGTTTTGACTTCGGCCTGAATTCGTTTCTTACCGAACGCATCGAGGAGACCCTCTCGGGCCAGAGGGCTGACGTGGTCGTAAGCATCTTCGGCAATGACCTTGATGTTCTTGATCAGGCCGGCAACGCGGCCGCACGAATCCTGTCGGGAATTCGTGGGGGTGTCGACGTCCGAGTCCAAGCTCCCGGGGGAATGCCCCAGATGCTGGTCCGGTTGAAGCCCAATCGCCTGGTCCAGTTCGGGTTTGAGCCACTCGATGTGCTCTCCGCCATCGGCACTGCGTATCAGGGTACCGAGGTTGCGCAGACCTACGACGGAAACCGGATTTTCGGTGTCTCGGTGATTCTGGATCCTGTCGACCGGCTCGATCCGGAAACGCTCGGCGGGCTCCTGCTGCAAAACGAGCAGGGAAATCTTGTTCCTTTGCGGGAGCTCGCTTCTGTCTCGCTGGCAAGCGGGCGCTACTCGATACTGCATGACGGCGGGCGGCGCGTACAGGTCGTGACCTGCAATGTGCGGGGGCGGGCGCTCGATTCGTTTGTTACGGAAGCTCAGAAAAAGATTGGCGCTCTCAAGCTCGCAGCTGGTACGTATATCGAGTTCAGCGGCGCGGCGGAGGCGCGTGCGGGCGCGCTCAGCCAGATTCTCCTCAACTCGATTATCGCCGCGGTCCTGATTTTCGTCCTGCTGTTCCTCGCCTTCGGAAATCTCAGGAATCTGTCCCTCGTGCTGGTCAATGTGCCGTTCGCCCTGGTAGGCGGCGTGCTGGCGGCGTGGTTTACAGGCGGATATCTCTCGCTCGGGTCGATCGTCGGGTTCGTCACGCTGTTTGGAATCACCATGCGCAACTCGATCATGATGATTTCCCATTTCGATCATCTGACCACGAACGAGGGTATGTCCTGGGGACGCGAGACGGCATTGCGCGGAGCGTCCGAACGGCTGCTCCCGATCCTGATGACCGCCGCCGTCACCGCGCTCGGCGTGCTGCCTCTGGCACTGGGGAGCGAGAAACCTGGCCGCGAGATCGAGGGCCCGATGGCGATCATCATCCTGGGCGGCTTACTCACCTCGACCGCGCTTAATCTGCTGGTGCTCCCGAGTTTAGCTGTTCGCTACGGACGCTTTAGCCAGAACGCTTAGAGTTTTGATTAATATCGCAGCCGCGCGTAACCGCAGATTCCAAGGGCACAAATGAAAAACTCCGGCTTAAAAGCCGCGCCATGAATGTTACATTGGTTAAAGCGCTAGTCGCGCTGGTGCCAGCGTCGATGTTGTTTTCTGGGTCGATAGCCTTGTTCTTCAGGGAATGGGAATGGACCTTGTGCTCCTTCCTGCAGCTAGTCGGCGCAGGATGTCTTGTAGTGGTCGTTCTAACTCACATCTCCGAAGCGCTTCAACTGTTTCCGTGGATGCATTGGGGGCTCGATCGTAGCGTCGGCCATTACCTCGATTTCTGGAGTGCTCTTCTTGGCCTTACGTTGTTTCCCCTGGGATATTTGCTTGACGCGCTTACAAGGCCAGTGGCCTAAACCAGCACCGGTCTCATGCTAGGGCGCCGATCGGTGGCGATTCTGTTTCGTATGGCGCCAGCGCGACGACGGAGCCACCCGAGCGGTTCTCAGGATAATTTGTTATTCACGTGTGCCGGGAGTGTCTGTGAACAGTGCTGTGGTTAATAGACCTTCACCTGAAAAGCGTCTCCGCCGTGCGGTTGGACTGGTCGCCGTCCTGAATCTTACTTATTTTTGCGTCGAGTTTGCAGTCGCGCTGACTATTGGTTCCGTTTCGCTGTTCGCCGATAGCATCGACTTTCTCGAAGATACTTCAGTCAACTGCCTGATCCTTGTGGCGCTTGGGTGGTCCTCGCGTTGGCGCGCGCGCGTTGGTATGGCGCTCTCGGGCATCTTGCTTGCTCCAGGCCTCGCAACGCTGTGGACCGCATGGGGTAAGTTCGTAGCTCCGGTACCGCCAGAGCCATTGCCGCTATCGCTGACCGGTGCGGGAGCATTCGCCATCAATCTTACTTGCGCCCTGGTCCTGGCCGGTTACCGGCATCAGAGCGGCAGTCTGACCAAGGCTGCCTTTCTTTCCGCTCGGAATGATGTGCTTGCCAATCTGACGATTATAGCTGCCGGGCTACTTACGGCTTACTCGTTTTTCGGTTTGGCCCGATCTGATCGTTGGCCTGGGCATCGCTGCGATAAACGCCGACGCCGCTCGAAAGGTCTGGTTGGCTGCAAAGAAAGAACACCTCACGGCTGAAGCCTGAGCTCTGCGTATCAGGCGCGGTCAATTACTGTGCACTACCTGCTCTCGCGCTTCTCATCCAACCATCGACTTTGTGAAGACACAGATCGACCCGCACATAACCGCGCGTTATGAGAGATAAAAAGCGGGGCAGGGCATCTCGACCAGGCTCCCCGGATTTGTTAAATTTAATGCATCAATTCATCGATGCATTAGGCGCACAATATGGACCGCCGGATAGATGCTCATGTGGCGCGCACCCAGTTCGGCCAGATCATGGACCGTGCCGTAGAGAAGAACGAACGTTTCGTGGTCGAACGCCGGGGCCAACCCGCTGTGGTAATCATGAGCGTTCAGGATTTCATCCGCACGACCGCCCCGCCCCCGGACTGGTTGGAGAAAGCCTGGCGCGGCGCTAAACGGCGTGGCCTCGACAAGCTGACCTCGGCAGACATTGATGCCGAGATCGCTGCTTACCGCCGCGAGAAAAAGCGCGCCCACCGTTCTGAGGCGAAGTGATCCGCGCGGTCCTCGATACGAACCTATTGGTATCGGCTCTCATCTCACCTGCAGGTAACGAAGCACTGATCCTGCTGGCCGTCCGACAGGGGTTGGTTAAGGCTTCTTTCTCGGAGGAAATCCTTCAGGAATATGCCGAGGTACTGGCGCGACCAAAATTTGCCTTCCCGGCCGATGAGATCGAGGCGCTGATAGCGTTACTACGAACCCAAGGCGAGGAGGTCTACGATCCTGAGCCGCTCGGCTCCCGTTTGCCAGATCCAGGGGACGAAAAGTTTCTGGCGTGCGCTAAAGCCGCGGGGGTCGATTTCATCGTAACCGGCAACAAGCGACATTTCCCGCCGCGGGCGTGCGGAGCCATCCGGGTTGTCAACGCAGCTGGATTGCTCGACCGCATTACTCTAGAGATGTGAACAATGAATGAGGGCCCGAGCGTTGATCATGATTGTGCTCTCGGCCTGGCTTCGCGCCTGCGCAGAGCGCCTCAGAACGGTTTCCAGCCCAGAACCGGAAAGACGAAAGCCGCGCCTGATTAGGTCCTTGCTCAACGCGCGCGACAGGGCCGTCTCGGCCGGCAGGTCCTGGAGCGAGCGCGGCGCGTTGAGGAGCGGTCGGCCCCGACGAATACCCAGAGGTAGCGGTCGAAGGTCCCGAACTCCCGCTGGATAGCAAGAAAAGCGTGCGCATTGGCGAGAGCGGCCACTTCTTGCCCACTTCTTTTGGAGAGAGCCGGTTTGCGCCATTAGATAACTCAAATCCATCGGTCTAGCCGCGGAGCCGTAGCTGCGAAGCCCCTGACTGCCTCTTGACCTTGTACGTAGGTACAGGGTGTAGGCTCTGTGCAGCAGGAGGTGTGAACATGAGTTCCAAACGCAAGATCGAAATCTTCAGCGCCGGGTGCTCGGCCTGCGACAACGTGGTGGCAATGGTAGAACGCATCGGGTGCTCTTCGTGCGACGTGGACGTTCTCGACATGCGCGATCCAGCGGTCGCGGCAAAGGCGAAGAGTTACGGAGTTCGTACCGTTCCAGCCATTGCGATCGATGGCCGGCTCGCCGCGTGCTGCACGGCCAATGGCCCCGACGAAGCAAGTCTGAGAGCAGCTGGAGTCGGGGTACCGTTACCCTGAGTTGGTTCGATGGAACAGCTCACGATCGGCAAGCTGGCCAAGCAGGCCCATGTGAACCGTGAGACGGTTCGATATTACGAACGGCGGCGGTTGCTCCCGCGAGCGTCGCGCTCAATGTCGGGATATCGCGTTTTCCCCGATGACGCGCTGAGACGCCTCAGGTTTATCAGGCACGCGAAGGTGCTGGGCTTCTCGCTAAACGAGATCAGGGAATTGCTGACGCTGCGCGTCAACTCCATCGACACCTGCGACCGCGTGCGGGAACGAACGGAGGTGAAGATCGCTGACATCGCGAGGAAGATTCAGGCTCTTCAACACATGAATGATGCTCTCTCCGACCTGGTTGCCGCCTGTTCCCGGCGCGGGAGGACCAAGGATTGCCCGATCCTGGACAGTCTCGAGGCAAACGGCTGGTTCGAACAACACGTAGGAGGTCACCATGGCTGACGCAATCAATGCACGAGAACCACGCAAGTTAGGACTCTTGACAATACCGGGAGTGGCGGTTTCCCTGCTCCCCAGTCTGGCCTGCGCGCTGTGCTGGCCGGCTTACGCCGCGCTGATCTCTTCGATGGGGCTCGGCTTCCTCGCTTCGTCAGCCTACCTGTTGCCCCTTACCGGAGCGCTTCTGGCCGTGGCTGTTGTGGGGCTCGGCTTGCAGATAAAAACAAGGGCTACGGACCTTTCGTTATGGGCCTCGTGTCCGTCGCAACGATCCTGCCGGGCAAGTTTTTGATCGGGTCGAATCTGATGACCTACACGGGGGTGGCGCTTCTGGTGATCGCCTCGGCGTGGAGCCTGGCTCCCAGGCGATCGGCGGCCTCTGCCTCTTGCTCGACGTGCGCGCCCTCTGCTGAAGGCAGTCATCAATCGCTTTGAAGAAGGCACTATGTGGAGACGCGACTCAACTCTTCCGAGCTCATTCGCCAAAGAGACATCATCTCCTGGTAGGCAGAGGAAGTATCAAAGCGTGGGTCGCCCAAGGAGTTTCGATCAGGAAGCATTCAGTCAGTTCGAGGAAAAAACGACCTGCCTCAATTCAACTGTATGAAAAAGCGGAGAATCCTCATGATGACGCAAGTTGATAGGAACGAAGTGAAAAGACTGATTTCAGAGGGAGCCCAACTGGTTGAGGTACTTCCCAAGGCGGAATACGAGCAAGAGCACCTTCCTGGAGCCATCAACATCTTCCTCAAACACCTCGATCACAAGAGTGCCGCTCAGCTTAGTCGAGAGCAGCCGGTAATCGTTTATTGCCACGACTATCAATGAGACATGAGCGCCCGGGCCGCGTGGCGGCTCGTCAGTTTGGCGTTTCCTCAAGTCTTCCGTTACACGGCGGGCAAGGCCGATTGGTCTGCATATGGACTTCCGACTGAAGGAAAATCGGTAACCCCGAATCGCGCCGGTAATCTGGCGCGGCGTGATGTGGCGACCTGCAGCCTCAGTGATAGCGCCGATACGGTACGGCAACAGCTGCGGAAAAACGGTGGCACATTATGCGCGGTGCTCAACGAGCATAGGGTGCTATTGGGTCAGATCAGTGCGCAGAAGGTTGAATCCGAGACCGATAGTATGGCGGAAGGAATCATGACTTCCGCGCCCACAACGCTCCGGCCGAACGCCGCGCTCGAAAAGCTTAGTCAATTCTTCAAGGCGCACGACGCTGAGACCATATGGGTCACTACTAACGACGGTGAGTTGCTGGGCCTGCTCTATCGTGAGGATGTGAAGCGCGCAGAGCCTAAGGCCGAGGAACCGGCGCGCATGCATTGAAGTTGCTCTCTGGAGGTGTAGATGCAGACGCAAAGAGTCGACTTGGTCATTTTGGGTTCGGGATCGACCGCGTTTGCCGCAGCCATCAGAGCTGCTGAACTCGGCAAGACGGCAGCGATGACTGAGAACCGCTCGCTCGGCGGCACCTGCGTGAACCGTGGATGTTTGCCCTCGAAAAACCTGATTGCGGCGGCCGGCATCATCCACGACGCCGCCTATCCGCGCTATCCAGGAATCGAACCTGCGCGGCTTCGCTTCAACTTTTCGGAGCTCATCCGCCAGAAGGACGAAGTCATCGCCTACTACCGGGACAAGAAGTATCAGAGCATCGTCGGTGATCGCATCAGCGTATTCGAGGGGTTGGCGCGGTTCGTTGATCGCAGCGCCGTTCAGGTGGGAGATGTTCGTCTCGAAGCTCCACGCTTTCTGGTCGCAACTGGTTCGAGGCCCTTCATCGCTCCGATCGGGGGCCTGGACGACGTTCCGTTCTTGACCAGCGATCTCTTGACGAGCCAGGAAGACATGGAACTTAAGGAGCGGCCCGAATTGCTTACGATCGTGGGTGGTGGCTATATCGCGCTGGAACTAGGTCAGTTCTTCAGCCGGCTCGGAACCCGGGTAGCAATCGTTGAACCGAGCCAGCGCATTCTGCCGAATTACGAACCCGAACTCGGTACTACGCTCCGCGAAATTCTCGAGAAGGAAGGAATTACGATCCTGACGAGCAGCAAGGCGGCGGCCGTACGTAGGTACGGCGAAGGCATATCGGTTGAGGTGGTCGGCGATGCTGCAACGACTCTTCGGTCTTCACATTTGCTGGTTGCCACGGGTCGCGTGCCCAACATTGAAAAGCTCGGGCCGGATATTGCCGGAGTTCGCACAAACAAGCTGGGCTCAGTCATCGTCGACGAAGAACTGAAGACGAGTGCGCTGCATGTGTGGGCAACGGGCGACGTGATCGGTTCCAACACAGATAGCCAGATGGCGACCCCGGTCGGCGCCCAGGACGGTGGAGTTGCGGCGCTCAACGCGCTTTCGGGCGAGCATCACAAAGTAGACCACCGAGTGATCCCGCGCGCGATCTTCACTGACCCCGAGGTCGCGGTGGTCGGACTGACTGAGAAGCAAGCCGTCGAGCGCGGCT
>WNFT01002980.1_pt1 | contig 14598 bp, 14 predicted proteins | sample 5400191 | NCBI WGS metagenome assembly WNFT01 (sample SAMN13153359, study PRJNA577476) | soil metagenome | isolation source: 80 cm saprolite under Madrone tree | place: USA:California | collected 2016-06-14
ACTTCCGCTGCGTCTATTGCATGCCCGAGCACATGACCTTCCTGCCCAAGGCCGATGTGCTTTCGCTCGAAGAGCTGGACCGGCTGTGCAGCGCCTTCATCGCCAAAGGCGTCAACAAGCTGCGGCTGACGGGCGGCGAGCCGTTGGTGCGCCGCGACGTGATGAAGCTTTTCCGTTCGCTGGGCCGCCATATCGCAACGGGCGCGCTCAACGAGCTGACGGTGACCACGAACGGCAGTCAGCTGGCGCGCTTTGCCTCCGAGCTCGTCGACTGCGGCGTGAAGCGCATCAATGTTTCCGTCGATACGCTGGATGCCGATAAATTCCGGACCATCACCCGCTGGGGCGATCTCACGCGCGTGATTGCCGGAATCGATGCGGCGCAGGCCGCGGGCTTGAAGATCAAGATCAACGTGGTGGCGCTGCGCGACGTCAACGAGCACGAGATTCCGAAGCTCGTCGAGTGGGCGCACGGCCGCGGCATGGACATCACGCTGATCGAGACCATGCCGATGGGCGAAGTCGACGCCGACCGCACCGAGCAATATCTTCCGCTCTCTCTGGTGCGGGCGAATCTGGCGCAACACTACACGCTGGACTCGACCGACGAGCACACCGGCGGACCGGCGCGCTATGTGCGCGTGGCCGAGACCGGCGGACGACTCGGCTTCATCACGCCGCTGTCGCACAATTTCTGCGAATCCTGCAACCGCGTGCGGCTGACCTGCACCGGCACTCTTTATATGTGTCTCGGACAGGAGGACGCCGCCGATTTGCGCGCGCCCTTGCGTGCATCGCCCGACAACGCGCTCGTGGAAGCGGCCATCGACGAGGCGATCACGCGCAAGCCCAAGGGCCATGATTTCATCATCGATCGCCGGCACAACCGGCCCGCCGTCTCCCGTCAGATGTCGATGACCGGCGGCTAGATTCTCAAATTGTCGCGCAATCTGCGGCGAACCGCAGTAGGCACTTCGCCGGATTGACGCTCAGGGCCCGCCATGCCGCAGAAGCTGCATTTCGTCGCTTCGGAATCGCCTGAAGCCCAAGCCATGCTGGCGAATTTGCGCGCCCGTTACGGCGATGCCGGCGAGAAGGACGCGAAGATCATCGTGGCGCTCGGCGGCGACGGCTTCATGCTTCAGACGCTGCACGGATTTCTCGGGCGAGGCGTGCCGATCTACGGCATGAATTTCGGCTCGGTCGGATTCTTGATGAACGGCTTCCGCGAAGACGATCTTACGAGCCGGCTCGAGGCGGCGGAACCCGCCCATATCCATCCCTTGCTGATGAAGGCGGTCTCGCGAGGGCGTGCGAGCGATGCCATCGCCTTCAACGAAGTCTCGCTGCTGCGCCAGACGCGGCAGGCCGCCAAACTGAAGATCAGCGTCGACGGCACGGTGCGCCTGAGCGAGCTCGCCTGCGACGGCATCCTGGTGTCGACGCCGGCGGGAAGCACCGCCTATAATCTCTCCGCACACGGACCGATCCTGCCGATCGATTCGGCGCTTCTCGCGATGACGCCGTTGAGCCCGTTCCGCCCGCGGCGCTGGCGCGGCGCGCTGTTGCCGCATCAGGTGCAGATCCGCTTCGATATTCTCGAGCCTGAGAAACGCCCCGTGAGCGCGGTGGCGGACAACATCGAAGTGCGCGACGTGAGCCGGGTCGACGTCGCCGAGGATCGCAGCATCACCATGACCATGCTGTTCGACGCCGGTCACAGCCTGGATGAGCGCATTCTGGCGGAGCAGTTTTTGTATTAAATTCCAAACACGCGATAGCGGCGCGACTCCCCCCACCCGAACCGCCTCCGCATTCGCTACGGCGGTTCGACCTCCCCACAAGGGGGAGGTGGAATTGGGGTTTATCCCCGGTGGTGGTGTGCGGGAGGGAATGCGTGCGAGACGGAGGGGGGACTGCGCGCTAAACGCGGCGTTAACGCCCGACGGATAGCTTGACGCCAACGCGCAGGCGCAGCGGAACGGGCGATGGCCGAAGACCACTATATCGAAATCTTCATGCCTCCGAACACTTTGAAGACAAAGATCGGCGGCAGCGGCCGGCTCGACTTCAGCACCATCAAGCGCGCCGAAGAGGCGGTCGAGGAGCTCAGCGTGGAATTCGCGGGCTGGATGATCGCCGACGTCAACCGGCTGGCCGCGGCGCTAGATGCTTACGAAGGAGCAGCGTCAGCCGAAACGCTGGGTGCGCTCTATCGTGCGTCTCTCGACCTCAAGGGCCAAGGCAAGACTTTCGATTTCGCGCTCGCCGCCAGGATTGCGTCCTCGCTGTGCCGATTGACCGAGGAGAACAGCAAGGGCCGCGCGCCGCCGATGCCGCTCATCGATGCGCATGTCGACGCGATCAAGATCGTCGTGCGCGATCGGATCAAAAACGCCACCGACGGTGTGGCAAAAGACCTCGCGATGGAGCTGGAACGCCAAGTGGCGGAATTTCTCGGCTAATTGGCGCCGTCAGCTGGCGCGCTTCGCCGCTGAAGGCGTGGTGGATGCAAACGAGGCGAGCACTTCGACGATTCCGGGACTGAGCAGCAGAGCCGATTGGGGCATCGCCATCCGCGTCGCCGGAGCGGACTGCAATGCGGCGATCGTGCTCCAAGGGTTGGATCTTGCCGTCGGCCGATCCGCGTTGTCGAATTTAGCATCGAAGCGAAGCGATTTCGTGCCGTTGAATTCGGTCGTTGCAGCACGCGTATTGGTCCAAAGCGGGATCGCGTCGAGCTGCGCCGGTTTCGGAGCTTGCGCGGAAGCAACCAACGTCTGTGTATTTTGCGTCCCGGTGCCGGCGGGCGCCCCGGTGCCGGGCGGCACTCCGACGACCCAGGCGTAAACTTCGGCCACCGTTTTGGCGCTGCCGTCGGCGTGAAAGAAGATATTGCGGTTGGCCTTGGCGGCTTGCGGAAATTCAAGATCGGCGCGCGCATCGGGATTGGTCTCATTGAGCGCGATCAGCTGGCGCGCGCGGCCCTCGCCCAAGAAGTGCGCGGCATAGAGCTCGCCGCTGCAGATTTGGCGCCCGAGCGCGCATTCCAGCGCCTGCTTGGTCTCGGTCGCGGCTTCGCCCGCCATCAACGCGGAAATTTCCGGATTCTGCCGCAGGGCAAGAATTGCCGCCTTGGTGTCGTCGGCGGCGACCGTGTAGCCGCCGCTCGGCGTCTCCTTGATGGCGGCGGCAAACTGGCCGAGGCCGTGGCGGTCGCCGAAGCGCTTGACGAGGCCAAGCCAGGTCCGGTCGATGAATTGGAACAGCCCGGTCGCCGACGAGCCCTTTGATTTTGCGGCGCTATTCAAGCTGCTCTCGCGCGTGGCGGTGGTGAGGAGATAATCGAAATCGGAGCCGGTTTGGCGGCTTGCGGAATGCAGCGCCGCGAGCACATCGGCGTGAGGAACGGGGGGCACTGAGCCTAGGGTCTGGGCGATCATGGCAAGCGCTTTCTGCTCTCCGCCCCTCCCCTCGCAATGCTTGTGCCAAGTTTGGCCCATCTAAAACAATTCGAAACGAAAACGTGATCTCAGAATCCCGTCATACTTCGACGACGCCGAGCATCAGCATGACGATGAACGCAAAAAAAGCCCATCCGAGTATCCGCCAAATCAATACGAAACGGTTCAAACGCACATCCCCAAGCTCTCTGTAGCGTCCACTAAAGAAGAAGAAAGAGAAAAAACGCCGAGGACTGCGGTCCACAATTGTACTATCCGTCAAAGACGGATTTTCGAGCTTCTTCCACTCTGAATGGTGGTAAGTTCGAAAATGCACAACCAACCTTCGATACACAAAAATATTGGCGGCAAGCAATGTAATGAGCATCGCGCCCGCGCCGTTAAGGGGATGGTTTATGGGCAAATGGGCTGAGCTGCGCAACGCATCACTCAAGATCGCGGCTATAAGAACAACAAAAAGCAACATCGTAAAATACAGAGTCGCCGTGCACGAAACTCCGATCTTTGCAAGCATGGGGTGAGCTAATTCCGCTTCGAAATCCCGCTCAAAAACTTTGGAGCCAGCAGTTTTACTAGTTCGCTCGATGCCTTTTGCTTTCAGGTACGCGGTATAAGCGTAACTAAGCAGAATCGTCATTCCAAAACTTATGGCGAAAAAGACGCTCGTGAAATCGAGAACTGCGTTACGAGTCAATTAATTGGCCTCAGAATGGACTTATACAATTTTCCGATCCGACGAAAATCTATTACACCAGTTTCCTCTGGCGTTTGGGCTTTTTCGTTTTAGGCGGGCGGCCTTTGGGCAGGGGCGCGGCGCGGCGGCCGGCGGCTTTGGCGATTTGGCGTTTGAAGCGATCGTCGCCGAGCGCCCAGCCGCCGTTCGTCGCGGCGCGCAGGCGATCGAGAAATTCGGCTTCGAGGTTCTCGCGAAACAATTCGCGGTAGGCTTTTTCGCGTTCGCGCGTGCTGCGGCCGAGCATGCGGTAGAGCGCATGATCGCTCACCAGCGCGTCGTTCGCGCCGTGGGCGTGCGCGCGGTAGCTCGACCAGGGATACTCGCGCGGATGCGAGGCCATGCGGGCGCGCACAGGGTTGAGCTCGATATAGCGGCAACAGGAAAGAAAATGGGCTTCGCTGTCGATCGGCGCGGCGCGATAGCGGCCCTCCCAGAGCGTGCCGGTCCGCTCGTAGGCCCAATTGACGTAGCGCACATAGTTTCGGCCGAGCGACTGCATCATGCGCGGCAGGCTTTCGGCATCGCCGGGCGTGACCAGGAGATGGACGTGATTGGTCATCAGCACATAGGCGTGGATCGCGCAGTCGTATTCGGCAGCCGCGCCGATCAGCCACTCGCGGTAGCGGTGATAGTCGTCGGGCGAGAAGAAGATGGCTTTGCGGTTGTTGCCGCGCTGGATCACGTGGAAAGGCTGATCGGGAAGAAAATAGCGGCCCAGTCGCGCCATGCCCCTGCCCCTCGTGTCGGCGGTCGGCAATGTTATAGCCGAAGACGCGACGAAAATCCACTCTGACCCCAATTATGGGGAACGCGCGGAAAATCACCTCTGACCCCAATTAAAGGGAGTCGCGGAGGTCGCCGACGGTGCGCATCAGCTCGGCGGCGCCATAATGCACTGCGGCGCCCGCGCCCCAGACGGTGCCGGGCCACGCGGCGTCGCCCTTGGCGCGCGCGACCACATGGACATGGAGCTGCGGAACGAGATTGCCGATGATGCCGACATTGATCTTGTCGGCGCCAAGGCCGCGCGATTTCGCCCAGGCTTTCAAGCGCTCGCCGGCGCGCGCGATCTCGTTCGACAGGAGCGCGCGGGCCGCTTCGTCGAGATCGAACAATTCGTGCAGATCGGCGCGGCGCGGCACGAGAACGAGCCAGGGAAAGCGCTTGTCGTTCATCAGAAGGACGCGCGAGAGCGTCCAGTCCACGACGATCGCGGTGTCGGCTGTCAGACGCGGATGAAGCACGAACGACATCGTCGTCATCCCCCGGCGAGAATCTGTACGCGTCCTTTTCCTGTCACGCTAGAGCGGCATCCGGTCAAAAGAACTCCCCCCACCCAAAGCGCCTTCGGCGCTTTGACCTCCCCTCGTTGGGGGAGGTGGTTTGAGGTTTATGTCCGGGGCGCCGTTGCGGTGGCGGGAGGAAAAAATGAATATGCGATTGGCCTCACCTGAAGCGGCGGGGATCGAAGGGGTGGAGGTCGGCGCTGTTTTCCGCGCCCAGGACCAGGGCGCTTACGGCTGTGGCGACGAGCGGAGCAAAGAGGATGCCGTTGCGAAATTGGCCACCGGCGACGTAGAGCCCGGCAATGCCGCTCTCTCCCAGCACGGGCGCGCTGTCGGGCGTGCGCGGGCGCAAGCCGGCCCACATCTCGGCGACGCGCCAGTGGGCCAATGCCGGAATAATCCGCGCGGCTTCGCTGACGAGACGCCGGCAGGCATCGCGCGTCACCGATGTGTCGAAGCCGGCGTCCTCGACGGTGGCGCCGATGAAGACACGATCGTAGCGCGGCGCAAGATAGACTTCGTCGTCCCAGATCAGACAGCGCGGCAACGTGGTTCCAACAGGGGGCGCCAGCGCCACCATCTGGCCCTTCGCGGGTTTCACCGGCGGTAGCTCGTCGGCGCGCACACCCTCGAGCAAATTCATCCACGCGCCGCAGGCGAGAATGACGGCATCGCCGAAGAGCGCGCCCGAGGGCGTGACGATGCCGCGGACGCGTCCGCTCTCGACGATGAGCGCGCGCGCGGGCGTGTTGTGGCGCAGCGGCACGGAGAGCCGCGCAAGCGCCTCGCACAGCGCGTCCCCGAGCACGCGATTGTTCACCCGCGCGTCGTCCGGCACGTAGAGAGCGCCATGAAGATGAGGCGAGAACAAGGGCTGGCGTGCGAGCAGATTCTCCCGCGTAAGCCATTGCCCGGCGGCGTGGCGTTTCAGGGAGGCGGCGCGCGCTTCGGTTTGGGCGACGATCAACGAGCCGACGACGGCGAAACCGACGTCCCATCCGCTCGCCTCTTCGAGCTCGCGCGCGAAGGCCGGCCATGCCGCGTGCGCAGATCGCGCGAAATGAGAGAGCGCATCATCGTCCGCGCCCAGTTCGGCGCCGGGCGCGAGCATTCCCGCGGCGGCCCAGCTTGCCGCCCTGCCCGGCTGACCGCGCTCGACGATCTCGACCGTCGCGCCCGCTTGAGCCAGCCGCCAGCCGATCGCGAGGCCCGCGATACCGGCGCCGGCAATAATGATTTTCATGGCCGGCCCGCGGCCCGCAATTTGGCGACTGCGGAGATGATCGAGACGCCGCAGGAGAAGAAGCACAAGGTGCCGTATAAATAGGCCAAGGGCGTGAACGCCCAGCGCTCGGCGAGGCACATCAGGCTGAGCGCGATGAAGGTCTCGCTATGGCCGCAGATGACGAGAAGCTCGTCCGACTTTTGCGCGAAGGCGCGAAAGGCAAGCGCCGGAATCGCGGCGACCATCATGCCGACGAGAAGAAACATCGCCGCGAGCGCGTCCTGCTGGCGGGCGAGCGCGAAGCCGAGCGGAATCACGGCATAGACGAGAAGATCGAGCGCGGCATCGAGAAAGCCGCCGAGCGCGGTGTGGCCCTTGGTGCGCGCGAGAATGCCGTCGAGGATATCGGCAAAGCGGTTGAGCGCGAGGAAGAAGACGCCCTTGGCATATTGCTGATCGGCGATGAAGCCCGCCGCGCCCAAGCCCATCAGGAACCCGAAAACGGTGATCGTGTTGGGGTTGATGCCGACGCGCGCCATGCTCCCGGCCAAACGGTCTACCGGGGACGCGAGCAATCTTCTTACGGCGGCATCGAGCATGGGCAATCGCATAAGCCCGATAGGCTGCCAAGCGCAAGACAAACGGCGTTTGCCGGGGATGACGGGGGCGGGGCTTGCCCCTATATTCGCGGGGGAATCTGCAGGTGTTAGCAATGGAAAAGGCGACTTTCGGCGCGGGCTGCTTCTGGGGCGTGGAATCGTTCTTTCGCGAAGTGCCCGGCGTCATCGATGCGGTCAGCGGCTATGCCGGCGGCAAGATCGAGAATCCGACCTATCGTCAGGTCTGCAGCGACAGCACCGGCCACGCCGAGGTGGTGCAAGTCACCTACGATCCCGCGAAAGTGAACTTCGAGAGGCTGCTCGACGTCTTCTTCGCCAATCACGATCCCACTACCCTGAACCGTCAGGGGCCCGATTACGGTTCGCAATATCGTTCCGTCATCTTCGCGCATACGCCTGAGCAGGAGGCGCAAGCGCGCGCGAAGGTGGCGGCGTTGACGAAGGCGGGGCGCTTCAAGCGTCCGATCGTCACCGCCATAGAGCCGTTCTTAAATTTTTATCGCGCCGAGGAGTATCATCAACGTTATTTCGAGAAGAACGGACTGCCGTCATGCCACGTAAAACTTCCAGAATCCTGACACTTCTCGCGGCAATGGCGCTGACGTCCATCGCAACGACGATTTTTGCCGCGGGCGAAGGCGACCGCTATGTCGGCGCGCCGTTCGCCACACGCGCTCCGGTGATTGCCCAGCACGGCATGGCCGCGACGATGCAGCCGCTGGCCTCGCAGATCGCCGTCGATGTGCTGAAAAAAGGCGGCACGGCGGTCGATGCGGCGATTGCCGCCAATGCGGCGCTGGGGTTGATGGAGCCGGTGTCGAGCGGCGTCGGCGGCGATCTCTTCGCCATCGTGTGGGATCCCAAGACCAAGCATCTCTACGGCTACAACGGCTCGGGCCGCTCGCCGAAGGGACGCTCTTACGACGACATGAAGCGCAAGCTTGCCGGGCGCGCCTTTGTTCCGGCCTTCGGGTCGCTCTCGGTCAGCGTCCCCGGCGCGGTGGACGGCTGGTATGCGCTGCATGAGAAGTTCGGCAAGCTGCCGATGCCGGACCTGCTCGCGCCTGCGATCGCTTATGCGCGCGAAGGCTTTCCGGTGAGCCAGTACATTGCGGCGCTGTGGCGCGCCAACATGATCTCGCTGGCGAATTCCTCCGACGTCGAAGAGTTCGAGAACGCCCAGCACACCTATCTTATCAACGGCGCGCCGCCGGTCCAAGGCCAGATTTTCAAGAACCCCGATCTCGCGCGCACTTATACGGCGTTGGCGCAGGGCGGCCGCGACGCGTTCTATAAGGGCGCGATCGCGCACAGCATGGACGCCTATTTCCGCCGCATCGGCGGCGATCTCAAGCTCGAGGATTTCGCCGCTCATCACGGCGAATGGATTGATCCGATCTCGGTCAATTACCGCGGCTATGACGTCTATGAGCTGCCGCCCAACAGCCAGGGCGCCGCCGCGCTCGAGATGCTGAAGATTCTCGAAGGCTATAATCTGAAGTCCATGGGGCCGGGCTCGGCCGACGCGCTGCATGTCATGATCGAGGCCAAGCGCCTGGCCTATGAGGATCTGGCGAAATATTTCGCCGATCCGGATTTCGTCAAAGTGCCGGTCAAGGAGCTCTTGTCCGACGCCTATGCCAAGCAGCGGCGCGCGTTGATCAAGATGGACCGCGCCAATCCGAGCGTCGGCCCGGGCGATCCGAAGCTGAGCACCGGCGATACGACGTACCTCACGGTCGCCGACAAGGACGGCATGATGGTGTCGCTGATCCAATCGAATTACGACGATCTTGGCTCGGGCCTCGTGCCGGACGGTCTCGGCTTCATGTTCCAGGACCGCGGCGCGCTCTTCTCGATGGATCCGAAGTCGCCCAACGTGTATGCGCCGAACAAGCGGCCCTTCCACACGATCATCCCGGCTTTCGTGATGAAGGACGGCGAGCCGTGGCTCTCCTTCGGACTGATGGGCGCCGACATGCAGCCCCAGGGTCATGTCCAGATCCTGGTCAACATGATCGATTTCGGCATGAACCCGCAGGAGGCGGGCGACTTCATGCGGTTCCATCATTTCGGCGGCAGCGAGGCCACCGGATATCCGGCCCAAGGCACGGGTCTTGTGCAGGTCGAATCGGGAATTTCGTCTTCGGTACGGGCGGAGCTCACCAAGCGGGGCCATTCGCTGACGACCGGCGGCAGCTTCGGCGGCTACCAGGCGATCCTGCGCGACAAGAGGAACGGCGTCTATTGGGGGGCCACGGAAATGCGCAAGGACGGCGTGGCAATCGGGTATTAATATAGAGACTCGGGGACGGGGTAAGACGAGCGTGATGAGCTGGGGCGCCTTTCGAAACGGCCTGCAAAAGGTCCATCTCTGGGTCGGCCTGACCCTCTCGATCCCGTTCATCCTGATCGGCATATCGGGCAGTTTGATCGTCGTTTTCTCCGAGCTGCCGAAAATGTCCCTGCCCGCCGCCACGGCCCGCGGCGAAGTGCAGCCGATGACGCGCATTCTGGCGGCGGCCGTTGCGACCGCGCCGGAAGGCTGGCGCGCTCAGGCCATTGTCATGCCGCAAAGCGCGGGTCAGCCCGCGACCGTTCAATTGGCGCTTCCGCGCGGGCAGCGGCCTCCGCGTGGAGCAGGACAAAACTTCGTCGCCGGCACACGCTATGTCGACCCGGTATCGCTGGAAATTCTGACGAGCAACGAGATCCCGCGCAACGGCCCCATCATGCGCACCATGACCACGCTGCATATCGCGCTGATGTTTCCCGGCAATTACGGACTCCAGACCGTCGGCTTCATGGGCATTGCGATGGTGCTGTTCGGCGTCTCGGGGTTGGTCCTGTGGTGGCCGAAGCAGGGTCAATGGCGTTACGCCTTCGGCGTGAAACGCGGCACGCGCGGCTTCCGGCTCAATCGCGATTTGCATGGCGCCGTCGGCTTTTGGTCGCTGCTCGTCTTCCTCATACTCAGCATCAGCGGCGTGTATCTAGCGTTTCCCGTGACGTTCCAGCAGACCTTCGGCGCCGTCTTCCCGCTCAAGAACGAAATTCTCGACGGTCACGTCGATCCGGCCACAATCGCCCGGATCGCAAATCCGAGCGCGCTGACCGCCGACGACGCTGCCAAGCTGGCCTTGAGTGCAGTGCCCAATGCCCAGATTCTCTCGGTGCAATTGCCCCCGGAATCGGGCGGGGTCTTCATGGTCACCTTGACGCCGCGCCCCTATGGCGAAGGCGCACCGACGATCTCGGCTTTCGTCGGACCCGGCACTGAAGTGTCGAGCATCGTCGATCCCAGAACCTACTCCTTCGGTAAGCGCATCCTGGTTTGGCTGCGCGTGCTGCATTACGGCCTGGGGCTCGGCATCGCGTGGAAGGTTCTGGTCTTTTTCGCCGGCTTCCTGCCGCTGCTATTCGCGATTACGGGCCTCAGGATGTGGCAGCTGAAACGGTCGCGGCGCCAGACCCTGCCCGAAGGACTCGCCGCACCCGCGGAGTAACTGGTCGAAGTGATCGGGATGAACCGATTTTCCCTTGCCTCAATGGGTGAGTCTCAGGCAAGACTCACATCAGACACAGCAGATGCTGGCTTCGGAGCTGAAAAAGATCCGAAATATTTAACGTAAACCGGCGCGTCTCACGGGTCGAATGCAGCCACTTTGGAGTGGAATTTGACTGATCGAGTTGGGGCGCCGTTATCGTTAACAGTCTTGTAAGCGTTGACGGCCGTATAATCTGTCCAGATGATACGGTATCCGTGCCAGGCGATTTGCCTGGGTCAGGACTGGGGCGGACACTGATTTAGAGCGGTACGGGGGGCATTCCTCGATTCCGCGAGAACAGGAACCGAAGCCTTGCTACGCAGCGCGCTGTCGAGGGCATCTGAAGTTGTGTTTGGAGTAGGCCGGGCCGGCGATGCGGTCCTGCGCGGGCTCGGGTCGGCCGACGGCCGCTGGACGATCGTGTCGACCTCGATCACCGCCTCGGTCGCCGCAACCGTGACCTGGCTTTCAGTCGCGGCCGAGCCCTCCTCGTCGAAGCTTTATGAACCCCAGCGCGAACAGGCGACTCTGTCGTCCGAGCTGCTGTCGCGGCTGATCGGTGGACCGGCCGGCGAGGATTTCTACCAGCAGGCCGGGCTGATCGGCGCGCCGAATATCGCCGGGCCGGTCGAGCGACTGCTGGACGCCGGACACGATGAGAAGAGCAACACCGAGACGCGGACGCTGAAGGTCGGAAACGGCGACACGATCATGGGTGTGCTGCAGAATGCGGGCGCCTCGGCCGAGGACGCGGCCGCCGTCATCGACGCCATGAAGCCGCTCTACAGCCCGCGCAGCATCCGGTCGGGTCAGACCTTCCAGGCGACATTCGGACCGGCATCGAACGCGGACACCGCGCCAGCGGATGGCGCAAATACCGCCGATACGGCGCAAGCCGACGATGCCGATTCCTCCGAGCGCCGCCTGCTGTCGCTGTCCTTTTCGCCCTCGATCGAACATCAGATCACGGTGCGCCTGACGGTTCCGGACGGCTATCTCGCGCGCGACGTTCCGCGCAAGCTCGAGGCCGTTTCGAGCACGCCGGCGCGACCATCGATTCGAGTCTGTATCTCGCGGCAATTCAGGCGGGACTTCCGGCCAACATCATCGTCGAAATGATCCGCATGTTCTCCTATGACGTCGACTTCCAGCGCGACGTGCAGCCGGGCGACGAGTTCGACGTCGTGTTCAATCGGCTCTACACGCCCGAAGGCCAGCCCGCGAAACTCGGCGAGATCGTTTCGGCGTCCATGACGTTATCTGGCAAGAAGCACACGCTTTATCGCTTCGAGTCGGGCGGCGACGAGGAATATTTCGACGCCAACGGCCAGAGCGCGAAAAGCATGCTGATGAAGACGCCAGTGGACGGCGCGCGGATTTCCTCGACCTTCGGCCGCCGCTTCCACCCGGTGCTGGGCTACAACCGCATGCACAAGGGCATCGACTTCGCGGTGCCGACGGGCACGCCGGTGATGGCGGCAGGCAATGGAACCGTCACCTTTGCGGGTCCTGCCGGGGAGTACGGCAATTTCGTCGTCATCACGCACAGCAACGGCTATTCGACCGCTTATGGCCATCTGTCGCGCTTTGCCGTGAGAACGGGAATGCGCGTGCGTCAGGGCCAGATCGTCGCCAATAGCGGGGCGACAGGGTTGGTCACCGGGCCGCATCTGCATTACGAAATTCGCGTCAACAATTCGCAGGTCAATCCGGCCGCTGTGAAAGGTTCTTCCGGCCGCGCGCTCGAAGGCGAAGAGCGCCAGGCGTTCCTGGCCGAGCGCGCGCGCCTCGATACGCTGGTGGCGTCGCTTCCCGTCCAGCACAAACTCGCGCAAGCGACGGGCCTTCGCGAATCCACCGATCCGTAAGCGGGCGGCTCGGCGCCCTAGACTCCCATAACTTGCGGATTCCGACCTGGTCGGAGTCCTCTTTAATGCCTCAAACGCGGGTCCCTGGCCTGACGGAGCCCGCTGCTTGCTGTAGATTGCGCACAAGAACGCACAACCGGGAGGCGATCATGAAGTCTTGTCATTTCGCATTGGTGATTGGGGTGGCCGTGGCGTTGCCGCTGGGCGCACAGGCGCAGCCGTCTTCGGCAAAGCCGATGTCCTTTCCCGTGGTCCAGGGCAAGACCTACAAATTCGAAAAAATCGCCGACGGCGTCTATTACGCGACCGGCGGATTGGGCAGCAACAATGTCGTCATCGTCAATGACCAGGACGTGCTCATCGTCGACACCGGAACGACGCCGGCGACCGCGCGCGCGTTTGTCGCCGACATCAAGATGCTGACCGACAAGCCAGTGCGCTACGTGGTCAACACGCACTGGCATTACGATCATACCGACGGCAATTCCATTTTCGGTCCCGAGGTGCAGATCATCGCGACCGACTTTCTGCGGACGGCGATGACGACGTTCGACGTGCTCAATCGCGAGCCCTGGAAGACATCGACGGCGCAGTACGCGCCGGCTCAGCTCGACGCGCTGAAGAAGCAGATCGCCGACGAAAAGAATGCCGGGCGCAAGGCCGAACTGACCAAGCAGCTTGCCGACATGACGAAGATTGCCGCCGATCTGAAAGAGGTGAAGCCGATGCCGCCGAACGTCACCTACTCAACGAAGATGGTGCTTCATCGGGGCGCGCGCGAGATCGATTTCCTGTTCCTCGGGCGCGGCCACACCGGCGGAGATACGGTGGTGTACCTGCCCAAGGAAAAGATCGTCGCTACCGGCGATCTGATGGAAAGCCGGCTCGCTTACATGGGCGATGCGTTTTTCGACGAATGGGTGACCACGCTGGATGCGTTGAAAAAGCTCGACTTCAATGTCGACCTGCCCGGACACGGTATTCCGTTCGGGGACAAGGGGCTGATCACGGCCTTCCAGTCGTACCTCACGGATTTGACGCGCCAGGTGGCGCAGCTCAAGAGCCAGGGCGTCTCGGCCGAGGACGCGGCGAAGCGGGTGAACTTGACCTCGCACGCCAAGGACTTCCCGCAGATTCAAGGTCCGGGAGCGGATGTACGCGGCGTGCGCCGCGTCTATGCCTGGCTGGATGAGAAGCGCTGATTTTCGCCTTGGCGTGAACTGAAAAAGGAACATTGATCATGCGTTTTGCAACGGACGCACTTCGTCTCTTGCCGGCCATCGCGTGCGCGCTCGCAATGTCGGGCGACATCGGCTCGTCTCCCGCCGAAGCGGCGGCACAGCCCGCCGGCGACGCTGTCTACGGAAAATATTGTGCCACGTGCCACGACATGACGGATGAGCGCATTCCGCCGCGCGACGCGATCAAGAAGCTGTCGCCCGCGCGCATCCTGCGCACGTTGGATTTCGGCTTGATGATGAGCATCGCCTATCCGATGCGGCGCGACGAGCGCGAGGCGGTGGCAAGATTTCTCGGCCAAGGCGCCGACGATGCCGCGCCGCCGGCGAGCGCGTTCTGCAAAGCGGACCGGCCCATCATGGCGGGAGCGACGGGAGCAAACTGGAACGGCTGGAGCGCGGGCGCCGACAATATGAGATTCCAAAGCGCCAAAAGCGCGGGACTGAGCGCGGCGCAAGTCGGCCGGCTGGAGCTGAAATGGGCGTTCGGTTTCGCGGGTGACGTGACGGCGTTCGCGGCGCCCACCGTTCTCAACGGGACCGTGTTTGTCGGCAGCGCCGGCGGCGCGATCAATGCGATCGACGCGAAAAGCGGATGCCTGCACTGGACCTA
>WNFT01003264.1_pt1 | contig 14598 bp, 12 predicted proteins | sample 5400191 | NCBI WGS metagenome assembly WNFT01 (sample SAMN13153359, study PRJNA577476) | soil metagenome | isolation source: 80 cm saprolite under Madrone tree | place: USA:California | collected 2016-06-14
GAGATCCGGCAGGCGCCGCCGCGTGCTCAGGTTCCTCGCCTCATCTCGACCGGCAAGACCGGCACGCAAGTTGCTTGGACCGGCCAAGCCATCCCGGCTCCACGAACGGAGACGCAATGTTCTCGAAGCCAAGCCTCGCACTCATCGCTGCAGTCGCCCTCTCCACCGTCGCAATCGGCGGAGCGCGCGCCGACCCCATGCCGACCAGCACCGACGAAGCCCGCGCACAGGCGGGCTCCCGGACGAACGACGAAGTCAACGCTCTGGAGACGGGCAACCCGCACAGTGTCGACTTCGGGAGCCGCGCGATCCCTCGGCGTGCGACGAACGACGAGATCGACGCTGGCGAGGGGGGCAACCCGCACAGCGTCGACTTCGGGAGCCGCGTAGCCCCTCGGCGTTGGGCGACCAAGGACGAGATCAATGCTGCCGAGTCCGGCAGCCCAGACAGCGTCGGCAACAAATAGCCTGTCGCCCCATGGAGGCGGGGATCGAGCGTGCCCGTGGCGGGCACGCCAGGACGTTGCGCATACAGGCAAGCTCGCATCGGGCCGGTGTGACTCCGGCCGGGTGCTCGGACGTCTCTTGCAACCCACCTGAGCCTCGACCAGGTTCCGCGTCGCGTCGCGTCCCGCAATCCCCTTCCAAAGGAGAATTGTATGGCGATCGGTGATACGAACCGCGGATTCCAGAACATCAAGTTCGACAAGAACACCCATCAGATCAGCTTCGGCGACACCAGCACGCGGGTCCCGGTTCGGGACTTCTTGGAGTATCTGCGTGAGCAAGGCGTCGACGAGAGCACCGGCCGCAGCGGCTAGCTTCTAGATCGGTCGGCGTTGATGGTGCGACGCAGGGCGGCTCCATCGGGAGCCGCCCTTTCTTTTCGTGGAGGTGGCGGGTTCAGGCCTTCCTACTTCGCCTCCAGGCTTGCGACGAAGGACTGCGCGCGCGAGTTGATGACATCCGCTTGGTGGAACGTCCTCCCGCGCAGCTGCGCGATGAACGCCGACGATGCGGGGTGGACCTGGATGTCGACCCAGCCATCCTCGAGCCAGAACGGGTCCACGTCCCCTGCAGACGCTGTGTTTTCCAGGACGCGGCGGGCCTGATGGCATTCGAGCGTTCGCTCCAGCCATGGCGCCGTGAATCCCTTCTGCGCTGCGAACCAAACCTGAGCGCCCGTCACTCGTAGGTAGTAGGACTTCCCCGTGATGATCCTCTCGACAAGCGGCTCTGCGCGCTGAACGGTGTCCAGGGCTTCCGCGATGTCGTGCTCGGCATTCTCGTCGCAATACTGGGCAAGCTCCTGAGTGGCGGTGTTGAGCCGCCGGTCGCGCGCTGAGACGTGCGCGCAGCCGGCAAGAAGCCCTGCCAGCGAGAGAAGAGCGAACCTGCCCCGGAGACTGCTCATCATGGCCCCTCGCTCCTGAGCCGCTTTGACTGTACAGGCATCGCCCGTATTCACGGTCCGTCGCGACCGCACTGGCGGCCCTGTATTGTCTAGGTCCGATTTCCGCCAGCCCCGATCTGCGCGCGGCGATAGGATGCCGGGCCATGGTGCTCGACGAGGACACCTGCTATCGGGCAGCGAGGAGCCGCGATGCGCGGTTCGACGGACGGTTCTTCACCGCCGTGAAGACCACCGGCATCTACTGCCGTCCGATCTGCCCAGCGCGCACGCCGTTGCGCAAGAACGTCCGCTTCTTCGTCTGCGCCGCGGCGGCGGAGGAGGCTGGCTTCCGTCCGTGTCGCCGCTGCCGGCCGGATGCGGCGCCGGGGACGCCCGCCTGGATCGGCCCCTCCGCGATCGTTTCCCGCGCGGTCCGCCTGATCGAGCGCGGCGTTCTCGACGAGGCGTCGGTCGACGAGCTCGCTGGGCGGGTCGGTCTGGGAGGCCGCCAGCTCCGCCGGCTCTTCGCCGAGCACCTCGGCACCTCTCCGCTGCTCGTGGCCCGGTCGCGTCGCGCTCATTTCGCCCGCCTGCTGCTCGACGCCACCGCCTGGCCGATGAGCCAGATCGCGCAGGAAGCTGGCTTCCGCAGCCTGCGCCGGTTCAACGAAGTCATGCTGGCCGTGTTCCACCGGACCCCGAGCGCGCTGCGGCGCCGGGGAGGCGCGGACGGCCCGGCCATCACGCTCCGGCTCGCGTACCGGCCGCCGTACGACTGGCCGGCGCTGGTCGCGTTCCTGGGAGCGCGCGCCATTCCGGGGTTGGAGGCGGTCGGCGCCGGCGGGTATCGCCGGAACGTCGAAAACGGCCGGCTCGAAGTGCGCCCGGACCGCGGGAACGCGCTGGCGCTCACCCTGACGCCGTTCCGGCGCGAACGCGGCGAACTGCTGGAGATCGCCGGACGGGTCCGCCGGATGTTCGACCTCGACGCGGACCCGCTGCAGATCGCGGCAACGCTCGCCGCGGACCCTCTGCTCGGACCGTCGGTGCGCGCCCGCCCCGGTCTGCGCATCCCCGGCGCATGGGACTCGTTCGAGGCTTGCGTCCGGGCCATCCTGGGGCAACAGGTCAGCGTGCGCGCGGCCACGACGTTCGCCGGGCGGCTGGTCGAAGCCTTCGGCGCGCCGAGCCCTGCGCCGGCGGAGGGGCTCACGCACCTGTTCCCGACGGCGGAGCGGCTCGCCTCGGCCGCGCTGGAGAAGATCGGGCTCACGCGCGCCCGCGCCGAGAGCATCCGCTGTGTCGCGCGCTCGGCGCAGGTCCTCTGCCAGCGGCCGGAGTCGCTGGAGGGCCTCGTGGATCGGCTCCGCACGCTCCCAGGCGTCGGTCCCTGGACCGCGCACTACCTGGCCATGCGCGCGTTCGGCGAAGTGGACGCGTTCCCCTCCGGAGACCTGGTGCTGCGGAAGGCGGCCCGCGAGCCGTTGCCGGCCGCGCTCGAGCAGAGGTCGGCGGCGTGGCGACCTTGGCGCGCCTACGCCGCGATGCACTTGTGGTCGTCCTCTCCGGTCCCGCTGGAGCCCACGCATGATCGAGCTGTCGCGAGTTGATTCGCCTCTGGGAACCCTGACCTTCGCGGTCGGACCGCGCGGACTGCGCGCGCTGGCGATCGGCGATCGGATGCCGATGTCGCTGCCTTTTCCCGCGCGGGAGACGAGGCCGCCTCCGGAGATCGCCGCCGCGCTGGCCGCCTACTTCGCTGGAGACCTGCGCGCCATCGACGCGATGGACGTCGACCCGGAGGGCACGCCCTTCCAGCAGCGGGTCTGGGCCGCGCTGCGCACCATCCCCGCCGGAACCACCTGGTCGTACGCGGAGCTGGCGCGCGCCGTCGGTCAGCCTGCCGCAACGCGCGCCGTGGGCGCCGCGAACGGCAGGAACCCGATCGCGCTGGTCGTGCCCTGCCACCGGGTGATCGCCTCGGACGGGACGCTGGGCGGGTACGGCGGCGGGCTGGAGATGAAGCGGTGGCTGCTTCGTCACGAGCGCAGCTGGCCCGCCCCTGCGCGATTCCGTACCAGCACCTGACTCCCGCGGCGCACATCTGCACCCGCCGCCGCGGAGCAGGCTCAGTCGTCGTCGCAACCGTTGCCGTCGACGATGGACGTGAGCACCCCGGCCGACGCGGACAGCGCGCGGCTGAAACAATGATCCTCGGAGTCGGAGAAGAAGAACCGCTGCGACCCGGATTGTCCCTGCTGGGTCGGGTACGTGTCGGCCCACTCGCCGGAGTTGGAGACGAGGCTGGCAAAGTCGCCGGTTGAATCCACGCGGCTGTATGCCTGCTTCACCTTGCCGATCTGGGAAACGAACCCGCCGGACTGATCGATGTTGACGGTCAAGTCCATCTCCAGAGGCCAGGACATCTGGACACTGGTCTCGCCAGACCGCCTGCCGCCCTGGACCCTGGTGGTCGAGGAGATGGCGGTCGATTGGCGGATGTTCTGGACGAAGGCCTCGGGCAGGGACTGAGGGGAGACGAACTGCTGCACGTTGGAGAAGTCGATCGTCTGCGCGACCTCCGTCCGGATGCGGCCGTGCGACGTCTTGACCCAGCCGGCGAGAACGAACTGGCGCGAGGAAGTGGTGGTCACGGTGCCGGTGACTGTTCCGGTCGTCGGATCCGTGTTCAAGACCGCGTTCACGGCTGGCGACGGCGTGCCGATCGTGTTCTGGGTGACCGCGCCGGTCACCTGCGTCGAGCGGCGATCGAGATGCAGCAGCAGGGTCGCCGTGGTCGAGAAGTACTGGCTGTCGTTCGTCACCTTGAGGGCGAACCGGTGCGGCTGGCCGTCGCTCAACACGCCCGCGAACGGCGTCACGTCGACGCGATAGGGGACGAAATTGAGTGCTTGCGGCGCGGGAATCGGACGCCAGAAGTACGGGTCCAGTCCGCCGGTGAAGATCCAGGGAAAGATCGGCACGACGCCCGCCTGCTGCCCATCGATGCTGAGCTGTCCCTCGCGGAACGCGGTCCCGACGCAGCTTTGCAACTGGCCCGCCAGGTTGGTCGGCACGCACGTGTACCAGAACTCGTCGTTCGCCCCCTGGTGCTGCAGGATGACGTCGAGGTAGGCGCGCTCGACGTTCCTGGGGAGTTGGAACGTCGCCGAGAGCTCGGCTGCGGGATCGAACAGCGCCACGGTCCCACCGGTGGCGCTGGCCGAGAGCGGCAAGACGAGATCGGCAATCGCGGGTCCCGAGTCGTCCGCGTCCTTGGAGCCGGGATAGAAGGCGATCTGCGCGGTTCCCCAGAGCGAGCTCGTGTACGTGCCGTTGACGAGGTTGCCGAGCTCCGCTCTTCCCTGCGACGGCGCCTGCAAGAGCGCCCCGTACTCGGTCAGATCGCGCTCGATGTGCCACGCGCGCGCCACGGTGCGCGAGGGCTCTGCCGTCGTTCCGAAATACACGTTGACGCCACCGATCCACAGGGTCGCCGTCCGGTCGAACTGCCGGCCTGCCTCGACCGAGTAATCCGCCTCGAGCACTACCTTCTGCCACGGGCCCGGGCACGCCGCGGGTGGCGCGTAGGCGAATGACTTCGGTGAAAAGTCCGCGAACTTCATGTCCGTGAACAGGCGGACGCTGCAGGGTGCCGTCTTCGGGCGGGGCACCGTCGGATCCGCCGTCGCGGTATTGGCGGAGCCGACGGCCAGCGGCGTTACCGGCGTCGGCTGCGCAGGGGCTGCGGTGCTAACGAGGAAAACGGCCAGCGAAAGGCGGGAGAGCATGCGGACCCCTGTCGAATGGAGGCGGCAATTGAGCGTGGGCCGGAGTGCCTGTCAACGGACGGGAGTCAGAGGTTGCCCGGTTCTGCGAAGTGATTGGAACCCCCGCCATCCTCGCGGCCATGCCCGATCAGCTCGAGCGGCTCTATCGAACGGTTCCTCCCGGATTCGAGCGCTGGAAACCCGCAGGTCTGCCACGTCCGGGACATCGAGGTCGACGGTTACCAGGCGCGCATCCGGCGCGTCCTGGCGGAAGCGGACCCTTTCCTGCCCTCGCTCGACGGATAGCGAACGCGCTTTGATCGATCCCGTGACAGGGATGTCCAAGGACTGGGACGCAGGTCTGGCCAGACGTTGCCTGCAGCGCCTCACCACTCGCCGGCGGGCGCCTCCATCCGGTGAGGGGCCTTCGCCCTCAGATTGAGGAACGCGTACATGACGATGTCGGCGAGCGTCTGCTCGGAGTAGCTGCCGCTGTCCTGGGCGGCCTTGAGCAATCCCAGCCATCCCGGGTCGTCGAATTTCACCTGGATGGTCGTCACCGATGGACCCGGATAGGTGACGAAATTGGTTGCTGATCCGCCTCCCACGACCCAACCCGGGGGGACAGCGACGAAGTTGGTCGCGGAACCTCCGCCAGCGCTCCAGCCAGGAGGGAGCGCGGTGAAGTTCGTCGCTGAGCCTCCTCCGACCGTCCAACCCTGCCCGGCTGGATAGCCCACGAAGTTCGTGGCCGACCCGCCTCCTACAGACCAGCCCGGCGGAACGGCGATGAAGTTCGTCGACGAGCCTCCGCCGGTGCTCCAACCGGGAGGGAGCGCGGTGAAGTTCGTGGCCGAGCCGCCCCCCGCGCTCCATCCGGAGATCGCTGGATAAGCGACGAAGTTGGTCGCGGATCCGCCGCCCACCGTCCAGCCCGGCGGCACAGCGACGAAATTGGTCGCCGAGCCGCCGCCGACGCTCCACCCCGGACCGTAGGCGACGAAGTTCGTGGCGGAGCCGCCGCCCACGCTCCAGCCTGGCGGCACGGCAATGAAGTTCGTCGACGAGCCGCCTCCGACGCTCCAACCGCTCGGGTAGGCAACGTAGTTCGTGGCTGAACCGCCACCGACGCTCCAGCCGGAGTACTCGTTGGGAAATGCGATCAGACCGGCGGTGAGGCTGATGTCCACGTGGAAGGTGGAGCCCGCGTCCGTGCCGCCATCGCTGCCGGATGCCGCAGAGCCGCAGCCGGAGGTGGAAGCTCCCGAGGCGAGCATGACGGTCAGCACTGTCCATGCCACGAAGCGGATCCCGTCGGCTCTCCGGGCGAAGAGCCCGGAGGCAGTTTCAGCGACGCAGGTTTGCATGCGGGTCATCCTATCGGCCGCTGGATCACCCGACGACTTCTACGACGTGTCGCGGCCGGCGAGCCCGTGCGTGACTCGCATCGGTAGTGGTTCTGGCACCGACTCGGACGCACGTGCCCTCCGCTCGATTGCCGGCGGCGAATCGTCGCCGCTGTTGCGCGCTTCCGGGCAATTGATGGAACGCTGCGCCGCCTGGCCGGTTTGACTAGTTACACGCCAGATGCCACGGTTGGTCGGCACCGTGACATGAACAAGACCCCGCAAAGGTGGCCCTGGTGGTCACAAAACCCGGCGGGACGGCTGGTGCGCTTTCCGTTGCTGAGGAGTAGCCTGCTCCGCCATGCGCGCCTCCTTCCTTCTGCGGCTCCCGCTCGTCGCTCTTTTCCTCGCTTGCGCCACGTCGGATCGTTCCGCCACCCCCGAGCGCGCCCGGGAGGCATCCGCCGCACCACCCCCTGCCGGCGCGCCGACGGCCTTCCCCGCGGCCGCGCCGGCTCAACCGGCGACTGCGCAGAACGCCGCTTCCCAGACCATCGCTCCGGACGAGGTCTCGCGCGCCGATCGGGCACGCGTCGATCAGCTTGCGACAAAAGCACAGCCGCTCGTGGACGCCTTCCTCAACTCGGACGCTCTGTTGTCGCGCGACGGGCAAAAGGTCGTCTTGGTCTCGAACCGCGACGGCCTGCCGCAACTGTACGTCGCCGACGCGGCGCGACCCGACTCTCCGGCGCGCCGCCTAGCGGAATCCAATCAGCGCGTGACGCTGGACGAGACCACTCCGGACGGGAAATCGGTCCTCTTCCGCACCGACCAGGGCGCGGACGAAAAGTGGTCCATCTGGCGTGTGAACCTCGACGGGTCGGGCGCGGTGGAGCTGACGTCCGGCGAGCGGATGCAGCGCGACGGGGCGCACGTGCCCGACCTCGCTCCCGATACCATCTACTTCAGCGGGCGTCGCATGGAGGAAGCCAGCTCGGCGGTGTTCGCAGCTCCCGCCGGAGCGCCTGGACCGGCACGCGAAGTGCACCGCGATTCCAAGCCGGGCGCGCTCACCGACGTGAGCCGCGACGGAAAGCTTGGGCTCTTCCAGCGCTTTCCGAGCCATTCGGAGAATTACCTGGTCCGCCTCGATCTCGGCTCCGGCGCGGCGCGGGCGCTCTATCCGGAGAGCGGCAAGGTCACCATCCACGACGCGAGGTTCTCGCCGGACGGCAAGACGGTTTACGTCGCCACCGATGGAGGCGGCGAGCAAGCCTGGCTTCTGGCGCTCGACGCCGAATCGGGCAAGGAGAAGGCGCGGTACGTGGAGACGAGCCCGGCGCTCGCCACCATCGACACCATTGCCGTGGCGAAGACCGGCGATGCCCTGGCTCTTTTGATCGACGCCGGCAACCGCACCGAGCTGCGCCTGCTCGACGCGCGCACCCTGAAGCCGCGGGCCAAGGTGCAGATGCCGCTTGGCCAGGGCTTCCTCTCCGCGTTCTCGGAGGACGGCAGGAAGTTCGTCGTCCGCTGGTCGACGCCGAGCACGCCGCTCGACGCCTGGGCGGTTGACGCGAAGACAGGCCACGCGACTCCGATGAGGAAGGAAGCTCGGTCTCTCAAGGAAGTGCCGCAGATGGACGTGAGCATCACCGAGGTCAAGGCGCACGACGGGCTCACGCTTCCGGTCAACGTGCTCCTGCCCAAGAATCGCTCCGGCAAGCTCCCGGTGATCGTTTCGTATCACGGCGGTCCGGCGGGAGGCTCGCGCATCCGGTGGTCGGCGCTGACGGCGTTCTTCATCTCGGAAGGGTACGCGTGGGTCGAGCCCAACGTGCGCGGGTCCGTGGGATTCGGGCGCGCGTTCGAGGAGGCGGACAACGGGCCCAAGCGCCTGGAGGCGTTCAAGGACATCGAGCGGACCGGCCGCTGGGCCGCGTCGCAGCCGTGGGCGGACCCGACGCGCATGATCGTTTTCGGCGGCAGCTATGGGGGGTACACCGTGCTGATCGGTGTGACGAGGATGCCCGACCTCTGGCGCGCCGGCGTGAACATCTTCGGCGTCGCCAACATGAAGACGTTCATGTCGACGACCAGCGGCCTGATCCGCGAGGTCTTCCTGGTTGAATTCGGAGATCCGGACAAGGACGCCCCCTTCCTCGACTCGATCTCGCCTCTGAAGGACGTGGACCGGATCGTCGCGCCGCTCTTCGTCTATGCCGGCGCCAATGATCCCCGCGTGCCGCGCAGCGAGTCGGACTTGATCGTGCGCGCGCTGCGCGAGCGGAAGGTCCCCGTCGAGTACATGGTGGCGGAGAACGAAGGCCACTCGCTGTCGCGCAAGGAGAACATCGTCCGGTTCCTCGCGCGCTCCGGCCGCTTCCTCGAGCAGCACGCAGGATCGACCGCTCCGGCCACTGCCTCGGCGCGCTGAATCCTGATCCATCCCAGCCGTGTAATAGCGGGTGCCCGCCCGCAATCACCGACGCGTGCCTCCACCGGGAGGCGACCGTCCGGCGCTGCGCGAGGCGGCGGCATTGCGGACGAGGCTCGACGCGAGGCCGCCGCCCAGGAAGAGCATTCCCACCACGCCGAGCAGCGTGCTCCACGAGAGGACCCCGGGAATCGGGCTGAGCCCGTCACCGGTGAGGACGAACGCGGCCCAGTAGCGCGGGTGCCGCAGCGCCGTTCCGGAGCGCAGAAAGCGCAGCTTGGCGAGGCGCAGCGCCTCTGCCTTTGGCTTCCCGCGGTTCAGCTCGAAGTACAGCTGCGCCATGAAGTCTCGCGCAGGCTCGTCCGCGACGCGCCAGAGCGTGGTCACCGCGGCGCGCGCCCCAGCGGACAGGAGCGCGCGGCTGAACCCGTACGGGCCCTCGCCGCGGATGAGCTTGCCGCGCTCGGTATCGCAGGCGGAAAGGGTGGCGAGGTCTACCCCGCGCAAGTCGAGGTCGTAGACTTCCTTCAGGAACAGATAGTCCGCCCCGTCCTGCTCGCGGTCCGGCGAAAAGAGGATCCTCGATCGTTCCGCGCTGGCCATATCGGCGACGGCATGGGTCGCAATGTGCAGCAGCGGCACGCCGGCCGCAGCGCCCTCCACCAGGTGTCTCTTGAGATTCGCGTTCCCGAGGAACAGCTGGGCACGGCCGGGGCAGGTGCGCGCGATGGCGCGGGCCTCCTCGGCCGAGGCGGGAAGCGGGTTGGTCAGCTCCGCGCCGCCGAGCTCCATCGCCGCGCCGTGTGACGCCGTCTGGATCCGGGGTGCCGCGAATGAGACCAGCTGGCGCCTCCAAGGGGGGGCCGAGAAACGCGAGGGGCCTGAGGAATCGCGCAACAGGACCGCTGCGGAGGGTAGGTAGGAAACGTCGAACCGCTCGACGATCGGTGAGCCTGTGCCCGCGTCCAGCAGCTCGAAGGGAATTTCGCCCAAGGCTCCGTCGGAAACGACGATCAGATGGGTGGCGTCGGGCCGCCCGAGCGCTGGGATTCGGCCGAGCAGCCGCGCTCCGATCGTGGCCGCCGGCAGCTTCCACCCGTCGGCCGTACCCGCGGATGCCTCGTTCAACAGCGACGAGATCTCCCGGAGATTGGGAACGACGGCGGGGAGCGAGACGATGCCGGCCGCTTCCCGCGTCGCCCAGAGCACCGCCGCGCTGCGCGGCCCTACCCAGTATTCGAGAAGGACGGTCCCCGCCTCGAGCCGCGCCTGGACCGCGGCGAGCGTCGGCTGCGCCACCGCCAGGCGATCCTGGAACGTCCGCGCCCGCGCTCGTTCCAGCACTTCGAAAAACTCCGCGGCGTCTGGCCGCTCCAGGAGGATCTCGAGCAGCGCATCGTAGACGTCGCGTTTGTCCGCGAGGAAATCCGTCTTGAGCGAGGAGTCGAGCTGGAGCTGCGCCCGGACCAATTCGATCCCGGAGATCGCGTCGCGAAAATGCGTGTAGGCCACCTCGTCGCGGTGGGCGGAGCGCGCCAGCCGGCCCAGTCCGTACAGCGCCTTCCATTGCTCCTCCGTGGTGCCGAGCTGCCGAGCTGTTGCGAGCGCCGCCTCGAAATTGCGCGTGGCCCCGTCCGCGTCGCCCTGCCGGTAGAGACTTTCGCCGCGATAGAGATGCGCCAGAATCGCCTCCCTGCGGTCGCCGCTCTCTTCCGCGAGCGCGAGCGCGCCGCTAAAGGTTGCGACCGCGACGGGGAGGTCGCCCATGTCGAGGGCCTGGACGATGCCGATGTTCGTGAGCACGCGGATCCGCGCCTGTTTGTGCTCGTCGCCAGCCAGCAGCCTCTGGGCCACCCGGTACGTCTCGAGCGCTTTGATCGGGTCGCCAAGGCGCCGGTAGAGATCTCCGAGGTTGGAGAGCAGCCGCGCCTTCTCGCTCGGTGTCAGCGCTTCCGGCTTGTTGCGCAGCTCCTCATAGAGCTGGATCGCCTGATCCTCGTGCCCGACTCGCTGGAAGAGCGCTGCCAGGTTCGTGAGTGTGATGCGCCGCAGCCGCGTGCTCCACGGCGCGGCGTCCCCCTCCGGGGCCCTGTCGAGCGCTTCGCGATACGTGCGCAGCGCCTCGAGGTAGCGGGCCTGGTGGAAGTGGACGCTCCCCATGTTGTTCAGCACCGCGATCTCGCGCTCGCGATCGCCGATGGTCCGGGCGAGGTCAAGCGCTGTCTTGAGCAGATTGAGTGCGGTCTTGTAATGAGACTGGTAGAGCTCTGCGATGGCGAGGAGATTGACCGCGTGCGCCTCGCCGCCCCTGTCTCCGAGCGCACGATGAACGTCGACCGCTTCGCGAGCCCTCGCGGCGGCGGCGTCGTATTGCCCCTGTGCGGAGGCGATCTTGCTCAGCGCAATGAGAGCGTCGCCGAGCGCGGCCGGATCGGAAGACCGCAGTTCCGGAAGCAGGGCTTCGTAGGCCTTCTGCGCTTCGCGAAGCGCACCCCTCTGCTGCAGCGCCCGCGCGCCGTCGAGCGCCGGCGGCGCTCCGTGCGCCGCGCCCGTCAGCAAGGAAATCAAGCCCAGATTGATCGCGCAGAGTCGCACCGGCGCGAATCATCGCGCCGGCGGCGGGCATACGTCCAGCGCTCAGGGAGACGCGAGCGCGGGCAGGACCGGCGTGACCGAGCCATCGTTCTCGTTTCCGCTCAGTCCCAGCAACTGGACCGGGACGGTGGCCGTCAGCCGGAAAGAGCTTCCGGCGCTGGGAATGACGCCGGGAAAGAGCTCCGAGACTTCGCGGGAGACCTTGGTCCGCGGGGGCAGCGCGAGCGAAGCGGAAGCGATCACTGAGCCTGCATCCAACAGGTCGACAGACACGATCGAGTCGGCCGGCTCCGGATTCTGCAAGGCGAGGCCGAAGAATGTTCCGCTCGTCGGCGCCGCAAACACAGCGCTGGATTGCGGCTGGACTGGAAAGATCGCCTCGGTGGCGGCGAGCAGGGGCCTCGCACTCTTGCCGAGGTCCGTGGCGCGCAGGTAGGAGAAGTAGGTCGCGCCAGTGAGGTCGGGGTTGGTGACGCTGACCATCCTGCCGTCGAGCTGCGTTTCGATCGCGGTGACGGCCTCGATGCGCGAGGAGTCCACCCACGACGTCGAGGCGAGGGAGACGCCATCGATCAGCACCTGGGCCCCGGGCTGAAATCCGATCCCCACCACCGCGACCAGCGAGCCCGCCGGCAGAAACCCGCCGCCGGGCAGCACGTCGGTGATGGAAACCGCCCCCGTAGCCATGGACCCGACGACCAGGTTCGGCATACAGGAGTTCCCCAATGGATCCACCCCGGACGGCGCGGCTGGATCGAGCGTCAGGCTGGCAGTCGTTGCCACTGGAGCCTGATCGGGAACGGCGATCGTCACTGCGATCATCGGGTCCGAAGAAAGCGCCGGCATGGCGGGGGGCGACACCGTGCGGATGACCAGTGAGTTGCCGTCGATCACGGCGGTACCCGCTGTGTTCGGCGCCCCCAGCAGCGTGACTCCCTGGACCGCTCCAAAGCCGGGGCCCAGCAGGTCGACGATGATCGGCGTGGGGTCGTGGATACGCACCTTGAGCTGGATCGATCCTCCGGGGGGCACCCGCAGGCAAATGATGGAATCAACAGCAAACGCAATCGACGGCACCGCCAGCGCGAAGATCGCCGCGACGAACCGATGACGCGACCGAAACACTGGTTGCTTCATTGCGATGGTGCTCATCTTCCCCCCCGATCCTGCGGCTACCTCCGGATCCTGAAGCGCTGCCTCCCGGACCAGGCAACCGCCCTGCCGGCCGCGTCTTTCCCGACCACCTCCCAGAGGAATGGCTTGCCGGGAACGATCCGCCCTCGGAGCGCCGGAGGCAGGACGATGCTCGCATCGCGGGTCTCGGCGCTCCACAGCTCGGCGTGATCGACTTCCATCACCTGGACAGAATACGACGCGGCGTCGGCCTGCGGCTCCCAGCGCAGCTCGTTGGGCGCCGCCTCCAGGTCTCCGGCAGGAGAGAGGGTCGTGATTCCGGCTGACCGCAAGACTGTGGGCGCGGCCGGCGAGGGCTGCGTGAGCTCCGGTGCGCGGCCTTCCCGCAGCCCGATCGTCACGGCCGCGGCAAGAGTCGCGGCCGCGACGGCGAATCCACCCAGGTTTAGCGCCGTGAACACGGAACGCCGCGGCAGCGCCGCCTCGTGGCGAGCCCGCCAGGGTGAAGGTCTCGGGCTCGCTTCCGAGAACCGACGCTCCAGGCGCGCCGAGATCCACCTCACCGCGCCCTCCTCGTCGGGCCCCGGAGCGGCCTTCTCGAAGTGCTTCAAGAGCGTCAGCTCGGTCTGGCAGCGCGCGCAGCCAGAGACGTGATCCCTCAGGTGCGCAGCCGCGGGTTGTGCGAGCGACCCGTCGGCGAGGCCGCCCAGCTCGAGCGGAGTGGCACAGGCGTTGGAAGGCGACAGGACCTTCCTCAGCAACGAGCGTTCGATGGATTTCGCTTCCGCCATGCTCTGATGTCCTTGTGCTACGCGGTCAGTCTTTCGCTCGCTCGCCATCGCTGCAGTGCGCGGGCCAGCTTGCGCCTCGCGCTGACGAGGTACGCCTTCGCGCCGCTGGGGTTCTCAAGCCCGAGCAAGCGGGTGATGGTCAGCAGCGGCACCTCGTCGCCGTAGTGCAGTATGAAGACGCGCTTTTCCGTATCGGTGAGCTCGCGATCCAGGAGAGCGCGGGCGGCCCGGACGGAGGAATGAAATTCGAAAACGCGTTCCGGCCCCGACTCTGGATCGTCGGGCAGCGCCTCGGCGACGTCGTCGTCCAGCGCATCGTTGAGGGAACAACGCGATTTGAGATAATTCATGCACTCGCTTCTCGTGATCGAATAAAGCCATGTGGACACTTTCGAATCTCCGCGAAAGGCTCCGAGATGGCGCTGCGCCTTCACGAACACTCCCTGCGCGAGGTCATAGGCTTCCTGGCGGTCGCCGGCGACCCGCAGGCACCATGTCACCACCTTCGTGTAGTGACGGCGGAAGAGCTCCTGCAGCCAGATGCTCCCCCCACTGCCACCTGCAGCGAGGTGATTCGACACCAGATCCGCGTCCGACAGCCCTTCCAGAACGCCTCCATCGGAAGATGAGACAACCAGCGAGACCGGCGTGGAACAACTCTGTTGTCCGCGGGCCCCCCAACCGCCCACAGTCGACTCCTAATTGAGACGGTTGTCCACTCCGACCAAGGCTGGAGAGGCGGAAACGCCTGCCGCGGACGATTCCTGTTCCGCGCCGCGCACTGCGGTTGTCGAACCGGTACGTGCCCAACGGCACGGCGTGATCGAGGAGGGCACGCCAGTGAAGATCGCCGCCGACGACCCCTGTGCCCTGTCCCCCCAAGGACGCCAGGGGCACGAATTGTCGATGGCGCGTGCCCGAGGACGTCCGTGAGTCGGGCCGTGAAGCAGGCCGGGTCGCGATGGCCCCCCCAATGCGCCCGGCCTGCTTCCGGAGTGCCCTGCCCGGAAGTTCCTTCTTTCTCAGTTACGCCGCCGCGTGGTCATGTAGGGCAAGCCGAACAGCCAGCGGAGAACGTTTACATCTTGCGAGGACGAAGACCTTACAGAACGAGCCCGCGCTTGCCCAAGCG
>WNFT01006087.1_pt1 | contig 14594 bp, 16 predicted proteins | sample 5400191 | NCBI WGS metagenome assembly WNFT01 (sample SAMN13153359, study PRJNA577476) | soil metagenome | isolation source: 80 cm saprolite under Madrone tree | place: USA:California | collected 2016-06-14
ACACTCATGTGGATCCTAGTGAACGTAGCCATGTTGGTGGTAGCCACGGTGATTACTGGAGCAGCCGCGGTAGCGGTCTATTGGCTGCTTCTCCGCGCCACAGTCGAGCTGATGCGCCCGGCCGCCGTCCCGGTAGCGAAGTCACGGCAGCGATCAATCACGCAGGGCGCCAGCACAGAGAAGGGAGTGGGTAAATGCTAGTCCTGAAATACTTGCTGGTCATTCTCAGTATTGCGCTCTTCGGCAGTTCCGGAGCTCTGGTCGTTTACGACATTTACCTTTCCTCGCAGTTGCGCCGCCTTCTGGGACGCCGCCGTAATGGGGCCAGGGCGAAGTCCTTCCGGAGAGCGCCGAGATCCACCGCCCTTGACCCCCAGACCGTTGGGCAGTGAGCGCGCCTGGGTTGTCATGCTGCAAGAGTTCAGAGTAGGCACGCCGCTACCTGGAGGCCAGCCAAAAAACCCTGCGGGTGGCTCAGTATGCGCCGCTGGAATGAGGAAACGGGTATCGCTGGACAAAACGTCCCGCGGTGCCCATGGCAAAACGATGGCAAGCACCGCCGCGCTTGACCAGTCGTCCGCCGTCGCTTCTTCGAGCCAGCGCCGCGTACTGCGCCACCCGGCCGGCCTACTCAGTTACCTCGACACCGGTCGCAGTGAATTGCATCCACCGAAAAGAAAAGCCCCGCCTCGCGACGGGGCCCTCTTATCCACTTCAAACGAAAACGCTTACTTGCCGAAGCGATAGACCAAGCCGCTCTGGATGCGCAGGTTATTTTGTTTTGCGCCGCCAAAGTGGGTGTACAGATACTCGAACTGGATCGCGCGGAAGGCCAAGTGAGGGGTAACCGTGAAGTCCGCGCCGCCGCCGAACGTCATCGCAAACGCATTCGTTGATGCGGACGGGAAACCAGTCGCGCTGGCAGTCGCCCTTTCACCACCGAACAGCACTTGCGCGTACGGAGTCACGCGCCCGTAATTGCGATACGAAAAGCGCGGCCCGAATAGATAGTTGATTTCATGACTTGAAAAGCCCGTCGGCAGGCCCGTGACCTTGCAGAATCCAACATCGCCGACAACACCGACCCAGCGATTTACGTTGGCTGCAAACGTGCCCCCCGCACCTTGGCAGTTGGCGCTAGGAGCGCCCTGGCCTGGATAGATTCGGACATACTGATATTGTCCAGAAACTTCCATGCCCCGGGTCTCCTGGGCCTGCGCGATGCTGGTCGCGAGCAAAGCGAACCCGAACAGAATGAACAGTTTACGCATTCTTCCCTCCATAAAGACATCCCCATTGGGGGTAGTACTATTACCATGATCTCGAACCTCCAGGCCGGCAGCAAGCCCCTTCTTTTTTGTGTTTCGCGAGGGTAAACAGTGGAAGAACACTGCCATTTTGTCCCAAGCCCTGAGGTTCCAAAGACGCCTGTTGGATTCTGCCGGCGAGGTCCCAGGGCATTCAGGTCTATGCCGTCGGTGGCCAGTCGCAGCGGAGAGAAAAACAGACTTCCGAAATCAGCGATAGGGAAAAGCATTCCGCCCCGACTCCTCTGTAAATGCCGGCTTGTGCCAGCATGTTCCAGTCGAGGCGCAGCCCAGGCATCGAAGTCAATCCAGGCAAGGTGTCAAGCTATCGTTCGGCAAGTACGGATGTACTGTTTTCGGTTTGGCAATTGTGGTACCTTCATGCCATTGTCAGGCATTCGGGGTGAATCCAGAATAGCAGTTGTGTGGACCCTGGTTCGTAACCGTTTTTCCGCGATTTCATCGGGTCACTTCAGCATTCTGTTCACACACTTGGTTTTTCTTTCGGCGGTTGATTGCGGGTAGTGCATCAAAATCCGTGCGGCCGTGCTCGCTTCGACGGCCGATTATGAGGTAGCTGTCCCCATGGCAATACTTCACTTTCGCTGTAAAGAGCGCCGTCGCACCGTGCGGGTGATGCTGTCCGTACCTCTGCGCGTTAGCGGGAAGACCGAAATTGGCGAGAGATTTTCCGTGAAGGCTCTTTCGCACTCCGTGAGCCTGCATGGCGCATCCATCGAGTTGGATCTCGAAGTTGTGCTGGGCGAGATTCTGCAACTCGAAAATGAAATCACGCGAGAGAAAGTGGATGGCAAAGCGGTTGCGATCCGGCGCTCCCGCGATGGAAAGAAGTACGTCTCGATAGAGTTTATCTCTAAAGACGCGAACTTTTGGCACATGGCATTTCCCGTACCGGGAGCCAGACCCTTGCGTCGCCCGATTTCCGCCAAAGTCTCCTCGCTGTAATGCGAATCAGCCGGTTCCGCAAACCAAGATTGCCCAACTAGGTCGAAGCCTCCCGTAGTTCCACAGCAGTTCTGTACTATCGTTCAAGTGTGCCAAATCCGCGAAAATCTCCTGCTAGGCCGCAAAACGCGGCGGGAGCAATCCCGCGAAAAATCGGACTGATCTCGGATACCCACGGATTGCTGCGTAACGAAGCCATGCAGGCGCTAAGCGGGTCAGACCTCATCATTCACGCAGGCGATGTTGGCGATTCGCACATTTTGGATGCGCTCCGCAAGACCGCTCCCCTAATAGCAGTTCGTGGAAATATTGATACTGCGGATTGGGCGAAATCGTTGCCGGAAACAGCAATAGTGGAAGCCGGATCCGCGAACATTTATGTGCTCCACGATGTGAACGCTCTCGACTTGGATCCAAAAGCAGCCGGATTTCAAATCGTCGTCAGCGGTCATTCGCACAAACCCGCACGGAGAGAGCACAATGGGGTTCTCTACATCAATCCGGGGAGCGCAGGTCCGCGTCGATTCCATTTGCCGATCATGATCGCGCGGCTGGATTTGAACGTGACGCCATGCGGTGTGGAGTTTGTTGATTTGGAAAAAGGGCGTACAGTGAAGTGAGGCGCGGGCAGAAGAAGGATTTCTGATTCCCCTAAGCAGTCGCCGCCGTCAACGGAGTGCGAAGATGAAAAAGAAGCAAAAGAATAGCGGCAAGAAGCGGACTACGAGCAAGAGCAAGATTTCAGCGAAAGCAAAATTGAGCGCCAGAGCCGGATCGAAAAAGAGCTCGACCAAGCGCAAGCGAGCAATTCGCCGGAGACCCGTCCGCGAAAGCGAAGATGTGATGGGAAGTCAAAGCGTGGAGACTGTGCCGTTGTCCGCAGTACGGCAGAAGGCACGCTCTGCCCGCGCCGGCGCATCAGGCGGTGGAGGTGGCGATTACAGCGGCCTTTCCGTCGTTGCAGGCGCTGACTCAGAAAGCCCGACAGAGTTACTGGAAGAAGGGCAGACGTTCGAGGCGGGAATCGTGGAGGCCGTGCAGGATGCTCCTGACGCGGACAAAGGTCCAATACGAACGCGCGAGGTTCCCGAAGACGATGTTCCTCCAGAGTACGACGACGACGGCCGGCCGGATACAGGAGACTGACGCGTCGCACGAGGGTGACTTTCGGCGGAGCTGTTAAGCCTCTGCCGGTTCAATCGCTCGGCGTTCTTGTCTCTTTGGTGCGGCATGCGGCGCGGTGATCACTAATAACACGGCGGTCAAAATCACGGCTGCGGCGATGACCGTGCGCAAGTTGATCGACTCTCCGATAAGCAGCCACCCGAGGAAAAGCGCCACGACGGGATTCACAAACGCATACGTTGCCACGCGCGTGGCTGTGCTCTCCTTCAAAATGTAAATGTAAGCGGTGAATCCCACCATCGAGCCAAATACAATCAGATACGCCAGCGCCGCCCAAGAACGCGTGGACACGGCGCTTAGATGGACTGCCCCAACTTCGCCGGACAATATTCCCGCAATCCACAAGCAAACGCCGCCGGAAAGACACTGCATTGCCGCGCCCATCATTGGCGAACCGGAAAGTCCGCCCGAATGTTTGGAGTAAACCGAGCCGCTGGCCCACGCCAATGAAGCAATCACCAGAACTCCAACTCCCCACGGATCGACGCGACCGCTCCCGCCCAAGTTCTTAGGCCCGACCAAAAGGGCCAATCCACCAAAGCCCAGCAGCAACCCGGCGATGACGCGCGCTCCTGGTCTCGTGCCCTCCGGTCGCAGCCAGTCTACTAACACCATCCACAGCGAAACGGTCGCCACCAGCAGCGCGGTGATTCCCGAAGGAACCGTGCGTTCGGCCAGGCAAACTCCGCCATTTCCAACGCCTAATAGCAGGAGGCCCGTGATAAAGGAACTACGCCAGTGCGCCGGCGTCGGACGCACTCCGGTTTTCCAGCGCAAGATGGGATACAGAATTAAACCGGTTAGCAGGTGGCGAGAACCCGCCAATAAGAGCGGCGGAAACGACTCGATCCCCACGCGAATAGCCAGATACGTAGAACCCCACACCACATAGACAAGCCCAAACGCGACGATGACCAACGTCGAGGTTCTTCCACCCGTAGGCGCACTAACGGGAGGTGACGGTATAGGATCGAGCGTGGTGGTCGACATGGGAGTACCCCAGAAAACCTAGACGAGCAACCGCGACTCGTCCAGCACCATATTGGATTCGCAAATTTTGTTATCGCGTCAGAAATCATTTACACCATCAACAGGGCACAATCACTCGATGCAGTACTATAACTAAGTAGTTCGGGTTAAGACACTTCCGCGCTTTTCCACAGGTTGACCTTCCTCTTATTTAGTGGCACCTTAGCGCACCAATCTCCGGTGTCGGAACAGCGGTCGGCTTTTTTTTGGGGAACCCAGTAACACCAGAAGCCGCATCTCCTGAGGGCGAGATGATAGCGAAAAATCGGGCGAAGTCTCTCTTGCCTCTGCCAAAAGACAATGCCGTTAAAGTTCGGCCGGTGCTTGTCGCCGTTCCGCAAGGCTTCTCCAACGCGACAGTTGCTTTGCCGGCGCGTCTCGCCTCGCTCCCCTCCGAAGTGCAGCCCCGTCGATTCGCTCGTGTGCCCACTCACGCCGTGGGCGTTCATCCGGAACATCGTGAGTATCCGCGCGCCACACTAAAGCTCCCGTTACGATTGCGGAGCGTCAACAATGTCCCCGAGGAATCTCCGATCACGCTTGTCACCCGCGACATCAGCTCGACAGGAGTGTACTTCCTCTGCCCCAGACCGCTCGCTATTGGAGCTTCGCTCGAGATCGAAGTTGTTCTCGTCAGCAAGCCTATGGGCCACGGCAACGTGGTTCTCGCCACCAAGGCTCACGTGCAGCGCTACGAACCCGCGTCGATGCCCGGATGGTATGGAGTCGCCGCCTCTTTCGATGACGTGCAGTTTGACCGCGACGATCGCGTCCCCACCCGCTACCTCAAGCCCTGATTCTTTCCGTTGTCGCTTTCTCATCGGCTCTTCGCACAATTTTCGATGCCGTAATCCCAAATTTTCCACAATTCCTTCGCTTGCTGTTGTGAATACTCTTGGCCTAAACTCTGTCATCCACATGTTCTGTAGGTCTTGAGCCATCTCAAGATTTCTGTGTCCACGGGTTGAGTGGAAAGTGTCAGGGGGAAAAATGAAAAAGTTAGGGTGTGCCTTCGTTGTATTCGTGTTTCTACTCGCGTGTGCATCTTCCGGTTTTGCACAGTCGCAGACCACTACCGGCACCGTCCAGGGCGACGTTGTCGACGAGCGTGGCGGCAGCGTCGCTGGCGCCACCGTCGTAGCCAAAAATCTCGACACAAATTTCGCGCAAACCGAAACGACAAACTCTGATGGCCATTTCGCGTTTCTCAGTCTCGCGCCCGGCCGCTACCAGCTCACCATTAGCCAACCCGGCTTCGCCAGCGTCCTTCAGCAGAATGTAAACCTCACCGTCGGGCAGGTCATCACCATCCCCGTGACCATGAAAATTTCCACCGTCTCGCAGCAAATCGTGGTGTCGGACGTCCCCGTAGTCGAAACCACTAAGACCGAGAACTCGTCCACGCTGGACGAGGCCGCCGTCTCACAAACTCCCGTCCTCGGCCGCAAGTTTGAAGACCTGCTCACCTTGACCCCAGGCGTCAGCATCAGCCAGGGTCCCGACGGCGATGAAATCAACATCAACGGCCAGCGCGGCATCTTCAACAACATCAGCCTCGATGGCGGTGATTACAACAACGGCTTCTTCGGCGAGCAAATGGGCGGCCAGCGCGCCGCGATCGATATCACGCTCGAAGCCGTAAAGGAATTTCAAGTCGTAGCCAGCGGCGCCAATCCCGAGTTCGGCCGCACCGCCGGCGGCGTCGTCAACGTCATCACCAAGTCCGGCACGAACGCATTTCATGGCAGCGCCTTCGAATATTTCCGCACCGAAGCCCTCACCGCCGCCACATCCGACGGCAAGCCCCTCGATAATTTCCGTCGCAACCAGTTTGGCGGCAGTTTCGGTGGCCCCATCATCAAGGACAAGCTCTTCTTCTTCGCCGCCAGCGAGGGCATTCGCGAAGACCTTTCCCGTAAGAACCTCAGCGCCGCTCTCGGACCGGCCTGCTCCGTGGCTACTCCTGTGGCCGGCGTCGATGACACCGCAATCAACGCCAGTCCGGAATGCCAGCGTGTCGCGCTCCTCAACTTCTTCAAGACCGCGCCTTTTCCGTCTGGTATCAAGAACACGGATGAAGGGCTCCCGGTCGATCACTCCGTACGCAACGCTTCCGTTTTTGGCCGGGTCGACTACAACCTGAACTCCAAGAATCAAATCTTCGGCTCGTACAATTTCGACTGGTCCAAGAATCCCAATCAAACCTTCGATGTTCCCACCTACGGCACCTCCGCAAACGGTGTCGAAGGCCCTTCTAAAATCCAGGCTGTCAGCACGAACTGGGTCAGTACTCTTTCCAACAGCATGCTTAACGAAGCCCATTTCACCTACGCTCGTGAAGCACGCCCGCGTCTCGCCACGGATCCGTCCAGCGTTCCGGACACCGCGATGGGCTTTGCCACCAACTTCCGCTTCGGGCAGCCGTTTTTCCTCGAGCCCGCCGTTGACGAACTCTTCTATCGCACTGACATTCGCGACAATTTCTCCATCATCAAAGGCAAGCACACCTTTAAGTTCGGCGGCGAATGGATTCACAGCCGCAACTCCCAAATTTTCCGCGGATTCTTCACCGGTCGCTACATTTTCGACAGCGTCGACGGCTTCCTCCGTTACGCCGCGCCTGCGGCAGCAAACGGTTTCGGCCCCAATGCTGGAGAGTGCCTTACCCCCGGCGGCGCTTTCACCGGCTGGATCACGCAAAATGCTCCCTTCAATCAAACCTGCCCGGCCGGAAGCACCGTCGGCGGACCGCTGCTCCTCTATCTCCAGCATGGGCCCACCACTGCCGGTGAAACTCTCGATCAATCCGGCAAAGCGGATATCGCCAATGAAGACTATTCCATATTCTTCCAAGACACCTGGAAGCTTTTCCGCAACTTTACTCTAAACTATGGCCTCCGTTGGGATGCTCAGAAGTTCCCCGACCCGACAATCCCGCCCTCGCAAACTGCTTACGGCTCAAATCTCGGCGATCCAAATTTCCCCTCCACCGGCAAACTGCCCAACCAATACAAAGAATTTCAGCCGCGCATCGGTTTTGCTTGGGATATCCGCGGCAACGGCAAATCCGCATTGCGCGCAAGCTGGGGCATTTTCAATGCCCGCCAAAACATGCTGACGCAGACCGGAGCCATTACAACCAACGGCGTTCAGCAACAGGAAATTGCTGCCGGAAGCTGCCTCTTCACGATTGCCGGCGTTTGCCAACAAAATTCAGCTGGTGGGCCCGCGCCAACCTACCCCAGCACGGTTCCCATCACGCCGTTGCCCGCAGGCACCTTCCCCTTCCAGCCGGGCGTCACTGTTTTCAGCCGCGACTATGCCAATCCCCGTATTTACACCACGAATATAGGGTACGAGCAGCAGTTGGTCGGCGACTACGCCGCTTACCTCGACTTCACCCTCTCCAAGGGCGTACACCTGACTCGCTTCATCAATCCCAACGTTGGTCCCATATCCGTTATCCCGACAACCGGCGATACGGTGAGCTACGCTGGTAACGCCCCCTTTCCTAACCTTGGCTCGATCACGGATACCGTCAGCTCCGCAAAATCGCTCTATCGCGGCTTCACCGTCGGCTTGCGCAAGCGCCTCAGCCATCGCTTCTTGTTCGACGGCAACTACACCTACTCCGTTGACCGCGACGACGACTCCAACGAGCGCGATCCGTTCACTTTCCGCTACGTGGACCTTCATAATCTCGCGCAGGAATACGGTTACTCTGACCGCGACGAACGCCACAAATTCAATTTCTATAGCGTCGCCAATCTCCCTTGGGGCTTTGATGCCGACGTCCGCATGCAAGCGCACTCCGCCCAACCTATTTCTCCCGAGCCCCGCATAGTCGGTGGCACCGTTCTTCCCCGCAACTCGTTGCGCAAGGACAACGCCTTCTTCACATTCGATTTCGGCGTCGCCCGCCCGTTCCATCTCGGCGAGCGTTTCCGCATAGTGCCCAAGCTCGAAATGTTCAACACCTTCAACAACAAAAACAACGTGAATCCGTTGTCGTCGCCGCAACTCTTCGACTTCAACGGCTTCCTCCGCGTCGGCGTAGGAGACCCGCGCCAGGCCCAGCTATCCGTCCGCCTCGAGTTCTAAGGGGCATCCTGCCGCTAGGGGCGCAGCACCGCTGCGCCCCATCTCGGCACGATTTCAACAAGCTTCTCCAGTCGACATGTTTCGCGCGTTCCTAGGCTGCAAATTCTCTCTCCCCTTCTGCTAATCTGTCGAAGACTGCCAATGCCCAACGCAACAATCCGAGGCGTCCTCTTCGACTGGGACGGCACGCTAATCAACTCCTACCGCGCCGATTCCGCCGCCTACCTCGCCATGTTTCGCGAAATGGGCATCCCCTGGACCCTCGATGATCTCGCCCGCCACTATTCTCCCAACTGGTATCGCGTCTACCGCGCCGCAAAACTCCCCCGCGCCCGTTGGGACGATGCCGACCGCGCATGGCGCAAACAATACGCCACACATCGCCCCAAACTCATGCCCGGAGCCCGCCGAGTCCTAACGCATCTCCGCGCGCGCCATCAACTCGGAGTAGTCACTAGCGGCGACCGAGACCGCGTAGTCCGCCAGTTGCGCCTCTTCCAACTCACCAATCTGTTCGCCTCGCGCGTCTGCAGCGGAGACACACGTTGCCGCAAGCCGCATCCCGCCCCTCTGCGGCTCGCATTGCGCCAAATGTGTTTGCATCCCGCCGACTGCGTCTACGTCGGCGATTCCCCCGAAGATCTCGAGATGGCCCGCCGCGCCGGAGTCCGCCCCATCGCCGTCCTCGGTCCCTTCCCCACCGAAGCCCGCCTCCGCGCCGCCAAACCCGACCTGCTCCTGAACTCAATCAGCGAATTACCCGACGCCCTCCGCCAGCTATAACGTGATTACTGACCGTAGGGGCGCAGCAAGCTGATTTGGGAGTGCGGCGGTCTTGCCGCCGCTTTTGAGGTCGAAGCCTCAATCAAGAGTTATGCGTCTGCCCGACGCTCTATCTATGGCTTCGCAGGAGCAGCAGCCGGCGCCGCAGCAGCCCCCGCCGCAGGCAGCACCTTGAAATCCGTCCACTTAATCACCAGCCGCACCGGCACGCTAACGTCCTTCAAATGCACCGTATCGTCTGACCGCGAATAATTCGGAAACCAATATTTCCCATCCACATTCTCGCGGTAAGTCTCAAACAGCGTGAACGGCAGCGTAGCCGAACGCACCTCGCCCAGCTCGTTCACCCATTTCCCGTAAGTCTTCACCACTTCCAGATATTTCGTATCCACCCACACAAGCCCGTCCAAATACGCGTGGGCGCGATCCAACACTTTCGGCTTCACCTTAAAAATGTAGCAGTCGATCTCGTCCACCTTCTCTTCGCCGATAAATTTCAAATCATATTTCGCCAATTGGCTGCTGCTCAGGGGAAATGCCGGAATCCGGTCCAGCTCCCTCACGTCCTCCGTTTCCAGATTGAAATAGCGCAGCGTCGATTGCGGCTTCTGCACCATTTTGCTGATCACCTGCCCATTCGCCGCCCGCATCGTCTCCGTCACCATCAGGAATTGCCCCGCCGGCTTGCCATCGTCCCCAAACTCATCGATGCGAATTGTTTTCCGGTATCCGTAATTTGGCCGCGCCGCAATAAACTCGTCTTCCTTCTGCGAGAATCGCCGAATGATCTCATCCGGCGGCAACGACGGCGGGGCCGGCGTCTCCGGCTCCGTCCCCAATCGCCGCACGTTATGCTCTTCCGAAGGCGCCGGCGTAAGCGGCCCCTGCGCATCCTGCGCGCGAGCCACTAAAACGCCCATCCCTGCTGCAAGAACAACAAAGGTACAGACCCATGCAAGGCGCCAACACCGTGCACCTGCTCGCCCTGAGCCTCGAAGGGTAACGGCCGCCGACCGTGGCGGGCGCCTTTGCGTGAACCAACAGGCAATCTTTGCAAATGCATTCATAACTGTTTTGGATGCAGCATGGCTGCCATGAAGCCGCCTCGGTTCCCCCAGCCCACAAAGCTTACCCCTGTTTTGGTGGCACAGGGAATTCTGCCTGTGCCTGGCCACGCATCATCAGGGATCGTAGCGCGCGTTCATTTTGGCACCACCGCTTCGAGACTCTTTCGCTCTCTAAATTTGCCGGATGGCCGCGTCGAGGCATACGCCATCGGCACGCCTGACCAGCTCGCCAAGCTGCGTTCCATTCTCGAACGCGGACCCTGGGGCGCCACGGTCAGCGAAGTCAGGGAAGAGCAAGCGGCCATCGATTCAAATTATGACGACGGATTTGTCATCAATTACTAAACTGAGGAGCCTCTGCGAATGGACGATCTCAAAAAACTGATCCGCGAAGTTCCCGATTACCCCAAACCGGGAATCCTCTTCTACGATCTGACCACCCTGCTGAAAGACAAAAAAGGCTTCCACTCGCTGATCGACCGTCTCTGCCACCATTATAACGGTCATCCCATCGACGTCGTCGCCGGAATCGAAGCCCGCGGTTTCATCTTCGCTCCCGCGTTAGCCTACAGTCTCGGCGCCGGCTTCGTCCCCGTGCGCAAACCCAAAAAACTGCCCGCGAAAACCACGAGCGTTTCCTACGCCCTCGAATACGGCACAGACACGCTCGAAATCCACGAAGACGCCGTGAAAAAGGGTGATCGCGTGATCATTTGCGACGATCTCCTCGCCACCGGCGGCACCGCCGCCGCCACCGTAAAGCTGGTCCAGCAATTAGGCGGAGTTGTAGAAGGCGCCGCCTTCGCCGTAGAACTAACTTTCCTCAACGGCCGCCAAAAGCTCCAAGGCCTGGACGTCTTCTCCCTAATCCAATACGACAAATAGGCTGGGTCGTGTAGCGCCGTCCCTTCAGGGCGGCATCTTCGATTTCAACTTACGGCAGAAATTCACGCACCCCGCTTTCGCTGCCGCACCGCCTCAAACAACACCACCCCCGCTGCCACCGAAACATTCAGCGATTTCACCGGGCCCACCGTCGGCAGCGACACAACGAAATCGCACCGCTTCCGCGTAAGCTCGTGCAATCCTTTTCCCTCACCGCCGAGCACAATCCCCACCGGCGATGTGTAATCCGCCTGCGTATAACTCTTCTCCGCGCCTTCATCCAGCCCAATCAACCAGTAACCCGCTTCCTTCAACTCTTCCATCGTCCGCGCCAAATTCGTAACCTTCGCCACCGGCAAATGCGACAGCGCACCCGCCGAAGCCCGCGCCACGGTATCCGTCAACCCCGCCGCGCGCCGCTCCGGCACCACCACTCCGTGAGCCCCCGCTGCCAGCGATGTCCGAATGATCGCGCCCAAATTGTGCGGATCCTCCACACCATCGAGCAAGACAATCAAGCCCTTCTCGCCTTTGCCAGGCCCGGCGTTCGCCGCCGCAAGAATATCTTCGAGCGTAGCCGCGGCTCGCGCCGCAGCCAGCGCCACAACGCCCTGATGATCTTTCGAATCCGCCAATCGATCGAGCTGCCCGCGCTCCTCAAAGCGCACAGAAATATTCCGCTCGCGCGCCAGCTTCACAATTTCTTCCACCCGCGTATCCTGCCGCCCGCGCGCAATCACAATGCGGTCAAACGCCCGCCCCGCCTCCAGCGCCTCCCGCACCGCATGTATCCCAGTCAATCGATCCATAGAAAAAATCTCGCAACCAAACAATTTGGAGTGCGGCGGTCTAGTTTATCCTGAGCCTCGAAGGGCCGCCGCTTTCACAACGTAAACACGAAAGCGAAGCGATCCAACACGCGCGATCGCCCCTCAGCACCTGTAGCGGCCGCGGACCGTCGCGGGCGCCTTTGTCAGCACGATCACATTCTCAATCCAGCCCCGCGCAAAATTCCAAAATCCGTTCCCGTGCCGTTTTCACCCGCACCGCAAATTCCGCACCAGCCGCTTCATCCAAGAGCAAAATCACTCGATCCAATTCCCCCTCGCCAGCTCGCCCAGCAAGCGCCAGCCGAATCGGATGAAACAATTCCCTTCCGCGAATATCCAGCCCATCTTTCAGTGCGGTAATAATCTCTTTGAATCGCTCGGAATCCAGCGGCGCTCCCTCCAGCAAGAGCAGCGCAAGCTGCCGCACAACGTCCCGTGCCGCATAACGCGAAAGCACCGCATGGTTTTCGACCTGTTCCAAAATCTCCCGTGCGTCATAATGAAAAACAAGTCCCAGCAATCCCGCGAGCGCATTCCGATCCGCCGCCTGCGGTCCCAAAATCACCGCCGCATGCTCGCACCAGGCGAGTTGTTGAGGTGATAGCTCGCCCACAAGCCAGCCGCGCTCCACAAGAATCCCCGCCACATCCCCGCCAGTAAAAGGATTCACCGCAACCGCAGGCGAGTTCTCCATCTCATCCGGCATGATCAGTACCGTAGGGGCGCAGCGATGCTGCGCCCCAGTTAAGCATAATGTAAGAAATTTGCCACCGGCACTTCAGCGACTCACAAGGGTCGCCACCACATGCGCCGCAATCGCTTCCCCGCGCCCCACCGCGTCCACCCCTTCATTCGTTTTCGCCTTCAAATGAATCTTCTCCACCGGCACACCGACCGCTCGAGCCAGCGCTTCCCGCATCTTCGGAAAATGCGGACCCAATTTCGGCTTCTCCAAAATCACGACGGCATCGACATGCTCAATCGCAAAATTCTTTTCAGCCAGCAACTTCTTCGCATGCTCCAGAAAAATCAAACTGTTCGCGCCCTTCCACTTCGGGTCCGTATCCGGAAAATGTGTCCCGATATCCCCAAGTCCCGCCGCTCCCAACAGCGCATCGCAAAGCGCGTGCGCCAGCACATCGCCGTCCGAATGCCCCACGGGCCCCTTATCGAACGGCAGCTCAATCCCGCCAACAATCAGCTTCCGCCCCGCTTCCAGCCGATGCAGATCGTACCCGATACCGCAGCGCACGCTCATTTCTTCTGCCGCTCACGTTCCATATAGGACCGCGCTAACTCCATATCCGCCGGCTTGGTAATTTTCATGTTGCGTTCAGACCCCAGCACTACGTGCACGTCGTAGCCGAGTCGTTCCACCAATCCCGCTTCATCCGAAGCGTTAACGCCATCCGCCTGCGCTCGCGCGAACGCCTCCTTCAACAACTTTGTGGAAAACGCCTGCGGCGTCTGTGCCAGTACGATGCGTTCGCGCGGAATCGTCGCGGTAATCAGTGCCACGTCCTCCGGCAAACTCGCGCGCTTCACTTCTTTCACGGTGTCCATCGCCGGAATTCCCAGAATGGCCGCGCGGCACTTGCGCGCCTCTTCAATCACCCGCGCAATCTGCTCTCGCGTCACAAACGGCCGTACCGCATCGTGTACCAGGACAATTTCCGTATCGTTTGGAACCTGCTCCAGAGCTTGTGCCACCGATTCCTGCCGCGAATCTCCGCCTTTCACGACTCGCACGTTTTGCTTGAATTTTTCCCCGCGAATCCGTTCTTCCAACCGCGCCACTTCGTCTCCGCGCGTCGCCACAATGATGTCCGTAACCAAATCGCAGGAGGCAATTCGCCGTAAACTCAAAATCACGATCGGTACGCCATCCAGCTCCAAAAATTGTTTGGGTGTCTCCGCGCCCATGCGCGTTCCGAGGCCAGCAGCAGGAAGAATGGCAGCTATTCGATTCATTAATTTTGCGTAAGCTTGCGCAGCGCGATCAGCGCACAAGTCGCAAACTTCAGAGTGTACCTCAACCTAGGCGGCCAATGTGCAAGCAGTTAGTGGCACAGCCATTTCTGGCTGTGCTCCTACGACCTGGCCCCAAAATCATTGTGTGGTCAAAGTCGGAAGAGATTCCAGCGCGCAGCGGCCTTATTTGTCGCCTCAAACGTAGACGCGGGGAACGCGCGCAGTCACCGCGCAAAGAAGATCCGAAGTCACGGTACCGATCGCGCGCGCAACTCCGTTCGCTGGATGCACGTGCTCGCCGTCCGTACCGTAAATCGTGACCACGTCGCCGATTTCGGCGCCATCGACATCAGTGACGTCAATCATCGTTACATCCATCGAGACGATGCCCACGATGGGCACGAGTTTGCCGCGCACCAAAACGCAGCCGCGCCCGTTGCTCAGTGAACGATGAATGCCGTCGCCGTAAC
>WNFT01002981.1_pt1 | contig 14593 bp, 8 predicted proteins | sample 5400191 | NCBI WGS metagenome assembly WNFT01 (sample SAMN13153359, study PRJNA577476) | soil metagenome | isolation source: 80 cm saprolite under Madrone tree | place: USA:California | collected 2016-06-14
CTGGCGGAGTCGTGGGAGGTGAGCCGCGACGGGCTTGCCTGGACGTTCAAGCTTCGGCAAGGCGTGAAGTTCCACGACGGCCAGGAGCTGACGTCGGCAGACGTGAAGTTCACGTTCGATCGGCTCTTCGAGAAGTCACCGGGCAAGTCGGACTTCATCGCCGTCGATCAGGTCGAGCCGACCGGGAAGTACGGCGTGAAGTTCAGCACCAAGGAGCCCTTCGCGGGGCTGCTGGCGGCCCTCGGCGGCTTCTGGGGTTTCATCATCAACGAGGCCGGCGTCAGAAAGCACGGTGATCTCAACAAGGCCGCGGTGGGGACGGGACCGTACGTGCTCGAGGACTGGAAGGTCGAGCAGCAGATGGTCCTCAAGAAGAACCCGAACTACTTCAAGACGGGGCTGCCGCACGTCGACCAGGTGATCCTGCGCGTGATCCCCGACGAGGCGAACATCGTCGCGGCCCTGCGCACGGGGCAGATCCATCACGCGTTCATCGAGGACAACAAGAACTTCAATCTCCTGAAGGACGAGAAGACGCTGACCGGCTACCGTAGCTCGCGGCTGGGTTACGACTACCTGAACATCACCGCGACCCGCGGGCCGCTCAAGGACGTGCGCGTGCGGCAGGCGATCTCGTGGGCCGTCGACCGCTCGCAGGTGATGCGGGTGGCCACCGCGGGCTTCGGCCGCCTCACGGCGCCCGCGACCGCGCCAATGAAGCAGTGGCAGCTGCCGGAAGAGCAGTGGATGCGCTACTACAAGCCCGACCTCGACAAGGCGAAGAAGCTGATGGCGGATGCCGGCGTGGCCAGCGGCTTCACGGTGAAGTGCATGGTCATCCCGACTTTTCCGACCATGGTCTCGGGCGCGCCGGTCATCGCCGCGCAGCTCAAGCGCATCGGCATCACCATGGAGATCGAGAACGTCGAGTACGCGCTCTGGATCAAGCGCTGGCTCGCGCACGACTTCGACATGACGATGAACACCACGCCGGGCTACGCCGATCCCGATACGGCGTTCTTTCGCGCGCTGCACTCCACGAAGGGCCAGAACTGGAATTCCTGGAGCGTGCCGGAGCTCGACGCGCTGTTGGAAGAAGGCCGGCGCACGATGGACGGCAAGAAGCGCAAGGAGATCTACGACAAGGTCCAGCTCATGATCCTGGAGAACGTGCCGCACCTCTGGCTCTTCTCGGCGGACACGATCGACTTCACCCAGGCGACGGTGAAGGGCTTCCGCCAGCATCCGACCACGCTCCTCTACGGCCTGGAGGGCGTGTCGATCGGATAGATGACCCGCTACGTCGTTCTCCGCCTGTACTCCATGGGCCTGACGCTGGTGGGGCTGTCGGTGCTCGTATTCCTGATGCTGCGGCTGATCCCGGGCACCGTGGTCGAGCAGATGATCGGCGCCGACGCGATCGTCAGCCCGGCCATGGTGGCCGAGCTCACGCGCTTCTTCGGGCTCGACCAGCCGTGGTGGATGCAGTACGCGCGCTGGATCGCGGATCTCGGCCACGGAAACCTCGGCACGTCGTGGCGGACGGGCAAGCCGGTCCTCGCGCTCATCGTCGAGCGGCTGCCGGTGACGCTCGAGCTGACCGCGCTGTCGGTAGCATTCGCGCTGCTGCTGGGCATTCCGGCCGGCATCGTCTCCGCGACGCGCCGCGATCAGGCCGTGGACAACGTCACGCGCGTGGGCACCCTGCTCGGGCTCTCGATCCCCGTGTTCTGGCAGGGCACGATGCTGATCCTGTTCTTCTCCGTCTATCTCCGCTGGATGCCGCCGGTCGTGTGGGTGGACTTCTTCACCGACCCACGCCGTAACCTGACGATCATGATGCTGCCCGCGCTCTGTCTCGGCACGGCGAGCGCGGCCAACATCGCGCGTACCACGCGCTCGTGCATGCTCGACGTGCTACGGTCCGAGTACATCCGCACGGCGTCGGCCAAGGGCCTCGCCGATCGCCTCGTCATCCTCAAGCACGCGCTCAAGAACGCGCTGATCCCGATCGTGACCGTGGCCGGACTGCAGATCGGAATCCTGCTCGGCGGAACGGTCGTGGTCGAGGAGGTCTTCACGCTCCCCGGCGTCGGCCGCCTCGTGCTGTGGTCGATCTATCAGCGCGACTATCCGCTCACGCAGTCGACGATCCTGTTCATCGCGGTGATGTTCATGACGATCAATCTCGCGGTCGACGTGCTCTACGGGTACCTCGATCCGCGCATTCGCTACAGCGGATGAGCACCACGCGGATGAGCAGTATATGGATGCGCCATACTACTCGTCTCATGTATAGTAGTACGCGCCATGGACCTCCGGACCCGCGTCACGGTGCTCTCGGAGTCGCACGACCAGGACGGTCCGCCGGGCGCGAGGATGCTGCCGGGAGATCCCGTCGGCATCACGCGCGTGCGGTACCCCGGTCACGGCTCGACCCGCCTCATGCGCATCATGCAGACCAACGCCTGCTCGCTCTCGTGCGGCTACTGCCCGACGTTCTGCGGTGGCAACCTGCGACGGACCTATCTCGCGGCCGAAGAAGTCGCGCGCGTCTTCATGGACGCCCACCGCAAGGGCCTTGCCGACGGCCTCTTCCTCACGTCCGGCGTCCCGGGGCGCGGTGATCGCATGACCGATCGCATGCTGGCCGCCGTCGAGCTACTCCGGCGTCGCGAGGGGTTCCGCGGCTACGTGCACCTGAAGCTGCTCCCCGGCGCTCAGGCCGCGCAGGTCGAAGAGGCCGCGCGGCTCGTCAGCCGGATCTCGGTGAATCTCGAAAGCGCGACCGATGGCTACGTGCGCGCGCTGTCGCGCGAGAAGGATCTGTCGGGCGATCTGCTGCCGAAGCTACGGCAGGCCGGCCAGCTCCTGCTCGATCGCCGCCGGGAGCAGCGACCGCTGCCCTGGGCACAGGCGGGAACGACGACGCAATTCGTGGTCGGCGCTGCCGGTGAGCGCGATCAGGAGATCCTCGGCGTGGTCGCGCGGCTCGAGCGCGAGCGGCTTCTCCACCACGCCCACTTCAGCGCGTTCCAGCCGGTGGTCGGCACGCCGATGGAGAACGCGCCTGCGACGCCGCCGGTCCGCGAGCTTCGCCTCTATCAGGCCGAGCACCTGCTCCGCCAGTACGGCTTCGGCGTCGACGAGCTGGCCTTCGGTGCCGACGGCAACCTGCCGCTCGACCACGATCCCAAGACGGCCTGGGCGCTCACTCATCCCGAGTACTTCCCGCTCGAGATCATGCGGGCGCCGCGCGAGCTCCTGATCCGTGTGCCGGGCATCGGCCCCAAGACGGCCGACACGCTGGTCGGCAACCGTCGCCGGACCATCCTGCGCAACGCCGCCGATCTCCGGCGCCTCGGCGTCGATGTCGCGCGCGCGGGGTTCTATCTCGCGCTTCGCGGCCGGCGAATTGCAACGGCGCCGGCCGCCCACCAGCTCCGGCTCTTCGCCCACGGCCAGCACATGGTCCAGGCGCCGTTCAGGACACCGGTGCCACCGTGCGCGTATCGCTGATCGTCGCGCCGCGCGCGGCCAAGGCTCGCGTCACTCGCGCAGGAGGCGACCGAAGCCGCTGACGGGCGTGCGCACGCCGGCGACCCGCAGCGCGCGCCAGAGAAACGCCTGGTTGCTCGAGACCACCGGCTTGCCGAGCTCCCGCTCCAGCGTGTCGAGCACACCGGCGGTCGGCAGTCCCGTTCCGCTGATCAGCACCGCGTCGGCGGTCGGCACGTCGGTGCCGAGCGCGAGTGACCGGGCGCGCTCCTCCGTCTCGTCGTAGATGTTGGTGACGCCTTCGAGCCGCCGGTAGCCGACGAGCTCGAATCCCGCGGCTTGCCACCAGGTCTTTCCCAGCACGCTGATCGAATCCGGATACGGCGTCGCCAGCGCGAGCTTCTTCACGCCGAGATGCAGCAGGGCGGCCCGCACCGCGCCGGCCGCGCTGATCACGGTCGTTCCGGTGAGCGCAGCGAGGCGATCGACGAGCGCCTGCTCGTTCGCGAAGCCGGCGACGTAGCTCGACGCGGTATGCGCCAGGACGACGACGGCGGGCTTCGTTTCGGCCAGCGTCCGCGCTGGCCGCTCGATCCGCTCGAAGTAGGCTCGCGTCCGCGCTTCCATGCCGTCGGCCGCGCCACCCGTTCCCGTGCTCTCACCGGCATCGAGCCGTGAGAAGTGCAGCGTGACGCCCGGCGGCGCCATGCGGTAGAGCTCGGGCTCGACGGTGGGATTACCGGGCGGGACGAGGACGCCGATGCGGGCCACGGCTGCCACTCTAGCCGGCGATCCTACTACGCGCGGGCCCGGCGCGCCGAACGTGCCTCGACGAGCAGCACGCACAGCACCACGATCGCCTGGAACACGGCGCCGGCGCTGGCCGGCAGCTTCACGCTGCGCTGGAGCGAATCGGCGCCGACCATGAGGATGGCGACCAGGACCGAGGCCACGCCGACTCCGAGCGGATGCATGCGTCCGAGCACGGCGATGAGGATGGCCATCGCGCCATAGCCGGGCGTGAGGCCGAGGATCAGTCGGTTGTGATAGCCGACGACCTCGATCGCGCCGGCCAGTCCGGCGAGCGCGCCGCTGAGCGCCAGCGTTACCAGCGTGATGCGACCGAGGTGGACGCCTCCGAGCGTGGCCGCGCGGGGATTGTCGCCGGCCGTGCGGATCTCGTAGCCGAGCAGCGTGCGCCCGAGCAGAACGGCGGCCGCCGCCGAGACCGCGATCGCGATCAGGATTCCCGTGTGGGCGCCCGCCGCAGGGAGCAGCATGGGCAGCGTCGCGCTTTCCGGCAGGACGCGCGTGATGGCCTCGCCCGTGATCGGATCGTTCCACGGCCCGGTGGCCACCCACTCGGTGAAGTAGTAGGCGACGAAGTTGAGCATGACGGTGACGAAGATCTCGTTGACGCCCCACCTCGCACGCAGCGCGCCCGGGACCGCGCCGAAGGCGGCGCCACCGGCGAAGCCGGCGAGGAGCGCCAGCGGCAGCATGACGACCAGCGGCAGCGCACCGCCGACGGCGAAGGCGACGCCGGTGGTGACGATGGCGCCGGCGTACATCTGGCCGTCGACGCCGATGTTGAAGAAGCCACCCTGGCGGGCCAGCATCACGGCCATGCTCCCGAGCAGGAGCGGCGAGATCTTGTTGAGCGTCTGCGCGATACCGGCGACGCTGCCCAGCGAGCTCGAGAGGATCGTGCGGAAGGCCAGAACGACGTCGCCGCGCATGGCCAGGATGAAGAGCGCGCTGACCGCCGCCGCCAGCGCCACCGCCACGAGATAGGTCACCACGGCCGTCACGACGGGTGATCGGCCGGTCAATGCGCGGCTGGCCCCTGGGTCGCGCCGGCCATCAAGCGCCCGATCGCGTAGGGATCGAACCGCGCGCGAGGCAGGTCGGCGACGATCGTGCCGCGGAACATCACGACGATGCGGTGGCAGAGCTGCCTCAGCTCGTCGAGGTCCTCGGAGATCAGCAGCACGCCGCCGCCCGATGCGGCGAAGCCGAGGCATCGCCCGCGGACGAACTCCGTCGCGCGCACGTCGAGGCCGCGCGTCGGGTTGGTGGCGACGAGCAGCCGGCCGCCGACGGCCCGCGCCTGGGCCATGGCGCGCGCGACGAGCAGCTTCTGGATGTTGCCGCCCGAGAGCTCCACGGCCATGGCGTCCTCGCTCCGGGCCCGGATGGCGTATTCGGCGATCGCTTCACGAGCCAGCTCTCGCGCGCGTCCGCGATCGAAGGCGTAGCGCCGGGAAAACGCGAAGGGATGCAGGCCCAGCACGAGGTTCTCGGCCACCGACAGGCCGGGCAGGAGACCGTCCGCGATCCGATCCTCGGGGATCACCACGAGGCCGCCCGCGATGCGGGCGCGGACGGGTGCGGTCGTCACGTCACGGCCGCCGAGCAGAATGTGCCCGCCGGCCACACGCAGCACGCCGGCCAGCGCGTCGGCGAGCTCACGCTGACCGTTGCCGGCGACACCGGCCACACCGACCACCTCGCCCGCGTCGACCCGAAATGAGCAAGCAGCGAGGAGTGAGCGCCCTCGCTCGCCGTGGACCGCGAGGTCACGCACCTCCAGGACCGCATCGGAGCCCGCGCCACCGACGCCGGTATCTCGCTCGCCGCTCACGCTCGCCGGCTGGAGGCGTTCACCGATCATCAGCTCGACCAGCCGCCCCTCGTCCATCTCGGCGCGAGCGAGTGTCGTCACACGCCTACCACTCCGCATGACGGTGACGCGGTCGCAGTTGGTGAGGATCTCGCGGATCTTGTGGGTGATGAAGACGACGGTGAGGCCCTGGTCGGCCATCGCCCGGAGCGTCCCGAAGAGCGTGTCGACCTCCTGCGGCGTGAGCATGGTCGTGGGCTCGTCGAGGATCAGGATGTCTACGCCGCGGTAGGCGGATTTCAGGATCTCGACCTTCTGCTGCACGCCGACGGCGAGCTGGCGCACCTCGGTGTCGAGGTCGAGGGCGAGCCCGAAGCGGGCGGCGACGGCCTCGACGTCCTTGCGGTGGCGCTCGGGACGGAGCCACAGCCGCCCGCCCTCGCGCCCCAGCAGCACGTTCTCGAGCGCGCTGAAATTGGGGATGAGCTCGACGTGCTGGTGGACCATGCCGATGCCGTGACCGAGCGCATCGCTCGGCGCCGCGATGGCGGCGGGGACGCCGTCGATCGCGATCCGGCCGCGATCGGCGCGGTAGAGCCCGCTCAGCACGTTCATGAGCGTGGTCTTGCCCGCGCCGTTCTCGCCGAGCAGCCCGTGGATCTCACCGCGCGCGGCGGTGAAATCCACACCGGCCAGGGCCACGGTCTCCCCGAACCGCTTGGCGATGTCCGACATGTGGACGCGCTCAATCATGAGGGCGCTCACGCGCTAGGGCGTCTTGTCGACGACTTCCGGGATCGCCTTGCCGGCGACGACCTCCTTGAAGATCGCCCGCGTCTTGTCGGCGACGGACGGCGGCACGTTGCGGATCTCCGACAGCTCCATGCCGCTGCCCGGCCGCATCTCGTAGTAGCCCGTGCGCTCGCCCTTCAGGATCTTTCCCACGATCTCGTGGTAGGGCTTGTTGAAGTCGAAGATCAGCGAGACGGTGAGGTTCTTCGGCGCGAGGTCCCACTTCTCCGTGTAGAACGTGGTGAGCAGCACCGGGCGCGGCGCGGCCTTCACGGCCTCGATCACGCCCGAGAGCCCGAGGTTCACGAAGACGACGATGAAGTCGGCGCCGGCCGCGATCTGGGCCTCCGCGGTCTGCCGCGCCTTCACGGGGTCGTTGAAGTCGCCCACCCAGTTGTAGAGGAGCTGAGCCTGCGGGTTCACGTCGCGGAGGGCCTGGGCGACCGAGTTCACCGAAGTGATCACGTCGGGCAGGCGCACGCCGCACACCATCCCCACCTTGTTGCTCTTCGTCGCGAGCGCGCCGAGCGCGCCCAGCACGTAGAAGCCCTGGAGGAACTTGCGGCCGATGTTCCAGGCGTTCTTCGGCAGGTTCGGCAGTCGCCCCGACGCCTCCTGGATCCACGTCGCGTTCGAGAGCTGCGGGGCCAGCTTGTTCATGATCGGGATGAACTGGCCGCCGTGATTGGCCACGATCTCGTAGCCGGCGGTGACGTACTCGCGCGTGATGCGCTCGGCGTCGGCGACCACGACCGACTCCGAGTGCGAGACCTGGAGGTCGTAGGTCTTCGCGACCTGCTGCAGCGCGAGATAGCCGACCGCGTTGAAGTCGGCGTCCTGGATGGGGCCGGGCATGATCATCGCCATCTTCCGCTTGGCCTGAGCGGCGGCGAGGTGAGGGCGGGCGGCGGCGCCGGCCAGGGTCAGGGCGAGGAAGCTGCGTCGGTCCATCGAGGCGTCCTCCTTGGCGCGGCTCACCCGCGCGCTTCTCGATCGTAGGGCACGGCCAGTGCCCGCGGCGCGCGCGCGCCGCGATAGATGCGCACGAGCACGGCCAGCGCGAAGAGATACGGGAGCATCAAGAGGAACTGCGACGGCACGGCTTTCTCCACCAGGCCCGCCTTGAACTGAAACGCTTCGACGTAGGCGAACAGCAGGGCGCCACCGAGCGCGGTGAAGGGCATCCAGCGGCCGAAGATGACGAGCATCAGCGCGAGCCACCCGCGCCCGGCCGTCATGTTGTCGCTGAACGTGCCGGTGAGGACGATCGGCAGGTAGGCGCCGCCGAGGCCGATGAGGAGCCCACCCACCATAGCCGCGCTGTAGCGCAGCGCCGCGACGTCGATGCCGAGAGCGTCGACCGAACGCGGGTTCTCGCCGGTGGCGCGCAGACGCAGGCCCCACGGCGTGCGAAACAGCGCCAGGTGGACGACCGGGACGAGGAGGAAGGCAAGGTACGTGAGCAACGTCTGCTGGAAGAGGACGGGGCCGATCACCGGGAGATCGGCGAGGCCCGGCACGTGCACCGGCGCCAGCGTCTGGATCTGCGGCGGGCTCGTGCGGACGCCGAAGACGACGCGGAAGATGAGCGAGGAGAGCCCGACGCCGAGCACGTAGAGTCCGAGGCCGACCGTGATCTGCGGGCCGCGTAGCGCGACGGCGTAGTAGACGAGCAGGAGCGCGAGGATCGCCGCGGCGACCATGCCGGCGCCGATGCCGGCCGCCGCGCTCCTCGTCTGCCACGTGACGACGAAGCAGGTGACCGCGGCGACGAGCATCATCCCCTCGATGCCGATGTTCAGAACGCCGCTCCGCTCGATGATCAGCTCGCCGAGCGCGGCGATGATCAGCGGCGCCGCGTAGACGAGCGTCTGGTGCCAGAGGTGAGGCTCGACGAGCAGCCAGAGGCTCACTGATCTTGCTGGGGGCCCCGACATGGCCCCCAGACCCCCATCGCTCGGCCGCGCCCCGCCGGGGAGTCCGAGGGGGCGTTAGCCCCATCGGTTTGAACCGACCCCGTGGCGCGCCTCGGCGTTGCCACAAGATGTCTCACGGCATGAAGTCCACAGCCGCGTGGTCCACGCCGGCCAGCGTGCGATAGCCGGGCCCGCGGTCGAAGAGCGGTTGCGGCCCGCGCGAGCTCCGCAGACGCTCGCGAAGCGTCGTGGTGGCCGCGGCCTCGACGCGCGGCTCGTCGGCGGCGTTCGTCGCCAGCACGACGCCGTAGTCTTCACGCGCCGAGCGCGCGCTGACCTTGCCCTGGAGCACGTCGAGCGCCACCAGCTCGGGCTCGCGCTCGAGCGGATCGCCCCAGCCGCCGCCGCCCGTCGTCTCCACGCGCACGAGCGTGCCGGCGGAGATGGGCTCGTCGTCCACGAGACCGGGAAGCACGCGCTCGTTTGGGCCGCCGGGGTCGATCGTCACGCGGAACGGCGCGCTCGCCTTGCCGCCGCGCAGGCCCCAGCAGGAGAGGATCGCGCGATCGGCGACGCACAGGAACGAGCTGTCGCGCAGGATGCGAAACTCCTTCAGGTAGCCGAGCCCTCCGCGGCGGTAGCCGGGGCCGCCTGAATCGGTGGCGAGCGCGAGGCGCTCGACGCGGAGCGGGAAGCGCGTCTCCGTGAACTCGGCGGGCAGGTTCTTGCTGTCGGGCACGACGTGGACCGTGTCGGAGCCGTCAGCATACCAGCGTCCGCCCGAGCCCCCGCCGAGCACCTCGCGCATCAGGTAGAACTCGCCCTCGTCGTCGAGGCCGTGGAAGCCCGTGTAGCGGATCGTCTCCTGGTCGGCCGGGATGCGGCCGTCCACGGCCTTCGCGATCGCGCCGGCCAGGATGCCGAGCAGTCGCAGGATGACGAACGTGCGCGCGTTGGTCGGTGCGGGGAAGACGGGCGTCAGCAGCGTGCCTGGCGGCGGGAAGCGCAGCTCGATCAGTGGCACCACGCCCTCGTTGACGTCGAGCTCCGCCATCCGCTCGGGCGTGTCGGCCAGATTTCTCAAGATGGGCGCGAGCCACTTCTTGAGGAAGACGCCGTCGGCGTAGTTCCCCGCGTGGTTGATCGGCCCCTTGGCCTGCGGGCTCGTTCCCGTGAAATCGATCACCAGGCGATCGGGCGTTTTCGTCAGGGTGATCCGCTGCGTGTGCAGGCGCGGCGGGTCGACGCCGTCGTGCTCCGCATAGTCCTCCCACACGTACGTCCCCTCGGGGATGCGCGAGAGCAGCTCACGCCGGAACGTCTCGGTGGTCCGATCGAGGATCGCGTCGAAGCACGCCTCGACCTGGGCGCGTCCGTAGCGGCGGAAGAGATCGGCCAGGCGCTCGGCGCCCATGCGGCACGCCGCCACCTCACTGTCGAGGTCGCCACGCAAGCTGTCGGGCAGCCGCGAGTTCCGGGTCATGATGCGGATCACGTCCTCGTTGGCCCGGCCGGCCTGGTAGAGGCGCACGGGCGGGACGATGATGCCTTCCTGGTACGCGCTGATCGCGTGCGACGGCATCGAGCCGGGCACGGCGCCGCCGATGTCGTCGTGATGGCCGAACGCCTGGACGAAGGCGACGACGTCACCCGCGTCGAACACCGGGACCGTCACGCAGAGGTCGGGCAGGTGGCCGATGCCGCCCTCGGAGCCGTAAACGTCGTTGTGGAAGAACACGTCTCCGGGCCGCATCGTCTCGATCGGAAAATCGCGCACGATCGGCTGAACGAGCGCGGAGTACGAGCGCCCGGTGAGCTTTCGGCAGCGCCGGTCGTGGATGCCGGCGCGGAAGTCGCGCGCCTCGCGGATCATCGGCGAGCGCGACGTGCGCTCGATGGCCGCCTCGACCTCGGCCTCCACCGAGGCCAGGGTGCCCTCCACGATCTGGATGATGATGGGATCGGCGGTACTCACGTGCCGACACGCGCCGTCGAGGCGGGCCACGGCTCCTTCGGGGACCGCCGAGCTGTTGGGGGGTGTGGGGGGCCATGTCGGGGCCCCCCGCGTCGGACGATCACGAGGTTGCCGAAGCGGTCCACCTCCGCCACGAGCCCCGGAAAGACCACGGTCGTCGAGCCGAACTCCTCCACGATCGCGGGCCCAGCCAGCAGGTCGCCCGGCGCCAGCCGCGCGCGGTCGTAGAGCGCGCATTCGTGCGAGACGCCGTCGAACGTGACGGCGCGTGTCCCGCGGCGCGCGCGCTCGATCCGGCCGTCACCTGGCGGCAGCTCGATGAGCTTCGGCCGCTCGATCGGGCCGATTCCGGTCGCACGCACGTTCACCCACTCGACCACCTGGCGTCCGGTGGCCCGCGCGCCCGCCGCCTGGCGGTAGGCGTAGCCGAAGCGCTGCTCGTGCGCCGCGTGGAACCGCTCGACCGCCTCGGCGGCGCTGCGCTCGTCGACGGGACCGGGCGGCAGCTCGACGCGCACCTCCCACGCCTGGCCGAAATACCTCAGATCGGCGCTCCGCCCGACGCGGATCTCGTGATCGGCGAAGCCTTCTGCGCGGAGCGCCGCGCGGGCGAGCGCCTCCAGATCCCTGAAGTGTGCCTCGACGCGGGCGTGCTCGAGGCGATCGTGGCGCTGCACGAACGTCTGGACGTAGTCGTTCTTGACGTCCACCACGAGCAGGCCCAGCGCCGAGACGTTGCCGGGCGAGGGAGGGATGAGCGCGGCGCGGAGATTGAGAAGATCGAGTAATCGCCCGGCCAGGAGCGGGCCGGCGCCGCCGAACGCGACCAGCGTGTAGTCTCGCGGGTCGAGCCCGCGCTTGACGCTCACCTGTCGAATCGCATTGGCCTGGTTCCAGGCGGCGATTTCTAACATCCCTTCGGCCACGCGCGACGGCGACAGTCGCATCGCGGCGCCCAGCCGCGCGAGGCCACGCTCGGCAGCGCCGACGTCGAGCCGAATCTCGCCCCCGAGCAGCGACGGCGGGATGCGGCCGAGCAGGAGATGGGCGTCGGTGGCCGTCGGCTGATCGCCACTCCGCCCGTAGCACATGGGCCCCGGGTCGGCGCCCGCGCTCTCCGGCCCCACACGAAGGCTGCCGTCGCGGCCGACGCGCGCGATGCTGCCGCCACCGCTGCCGACGGTGACGATGTCGATCATCGGCACCTTGATCGGGAAGCGTCCGACCGCGCCGTCCGTGGTGATCGCCGGCGCGCCGCGCTCGACCAGGCACACGTCGGTGCTGGTTCCACCGACGTCCGCGGTCAGGACGCGGTCGTAGCCGGCCGCTACGGCGAGCGCGCTGGCGCCGAGCGCGCCGGCGGCGGGCCCGGACAGGATGGTCGTGATGGGATGCTCGGCCACCTCGCGGGCGGAGATGACCCCGCCGTTCGACTTCATCACGTAGAACGGCACGTGAGGGTGAAGCTCGCTGGCGAGCCGCTCGTGGATGGCGCCGACGTAGCGGGCAACCCGGCCCTTGACGAACGCGTCGACGAGGGTCGTCACCGTTCGCTCATACTCGCGGTACTCCGGGAGCACGTCGGACGAGATGGACACGGTCGCCTCTGGCAGCTCGCGCGTGATGACCTCGCGCATCCGACGCTCGTGTTCCGGGTTGGCGTAGGCGTGGATGAAGCTGATGCCGACCGCGGTCAACCTCTTCTCGCGTAGCCACGAAGCAATCGCGGCCGCCGCCGTCTCGTCGAGCGGCTCCAGCACGCGGCCGCGGAAGTCGACGCGCTCGGGAACCTCGCGCACGTGATGGAGCGGCACGATGCGCTCCGGCTTCACCCAGAAGTACGAGTTGCCGTAGCCCTGCGGCACCGACTGCCGCGCGATCTCCAGCACGTGGCGGAACCCGGCGGTGGTCACGAGCGCCAGGCCGTCGAAGCGCTCCTCGAGCAGCGCATTGGTCGCGACGGTGGTGCCATGCGACACCGCCACGACCTCGCCACCGCCCACGAGGCGCAGGACCTTGCGGATGCCCTCGAGCACGCCGAGCGAAGGATCGTGCGGCGTGGTCGGCGTCTTGGTGGTGACGATGGCCCCGGTCGACTCGTCCACCGCGACGACGTCGGTGAACGTGCCGCCGGTGTCGATGCCGATGCGGAGACGGCGCCCGGGCGTCATGCGGCCGAAGGTCTCAAGGGTAGAGATGGCAGGCGACCTGGCCGTTGTCGTCGCGAGGGCGCAGGACCGGCTCGACCTCGGAGCAGATCGGCATCGCCGACGGACATCGCGGATGGAAGCGACACCCGGACGGCACGCTGAGGGCGCTGGGGACCTCGCCGGCGATGGGCCTTTCCCGGGGCGGGTCATCGGGATGGGAGGGGAGCGCGGCGGCGAAGAGGGCCCTGGTGTACGGGTGCATCGGACGCGCGCACAACGTGTCGCTGTCCGCCGACTCGACGATCTTGCCCAGGTACATGACCGCGATGCGGTGGCTGATGTGAGCCACCGTCGCGAGGTCGTGACCGATGAAGAGATAGCTCACGCCCAGGGTTCGCTGCAGGTGCTCGAGCTGGTTGATGATCTGGGCGCGGACCGACACGTCGAGCGCGGACACCGGCTCGTCCAGCACGATGAGGCGAGTGTCGGTCGCCAGGGCTCGGGCAATGGCGATCCGCTGGCGCTGCCCGCCGCTGAACTCGTGCGGGAACAGCGGAGCCACGTCGGGCTGGAGACCAACGAGCCCGAGCACCTCGTCGACTCGCTCACGAATCGCTGCGCGCGAGAGATCGGTGTGGATCTCGAGAGGCTCGCCGATGATGTCGTGCACGCGCATCCGCGGGCTCAGCGAGCTGAACGGGTCCTGGAACACCACCTGCACGGCGCGGCGGTACGTCATCAACTCTCGGCCCTCGAGGCCGGCGATGTCCCGGCCCGCGAACGCGATCGCGCCCGCGGTGGGTGTCTCCTGCAACAGGATCAGCCTGGAGGTGGTCGTCTTGCCGCACCCCGACTCACCGATGAGGCCGAGCGTCTCGCCGGCGGGGATGGCGAAGTCCACGCCGTCCACCGCTTTCACCCACGAGCCCCCACGTCCGAGCAGCCCGTGACGGGCGGGGAAGTGTTTCTTCAGCCCCCGGACTTCAAGAATGGGCGACGACATCATCCAGGAGCCAGCACCGGGCGACGTGGCCTGCGCCGAGGTGAAAATCGCGCGGCTCCTCGGTCGTGCAGCGCGGCACGGCCTCGGGACAGCGGGGATGGAAGGCGCATCCTGTGGGCAGGTCGGCCAGATTGGGCGGCTGGCCCGCGATCGAATACAGGGGCTCCTTGCTGCCGAGCCTCGGCACCGAGCCGAGCAAGGCTCGCGTGTATGGGTGCCCGGGGTGGTCGAACAGCTCCCGCACCGGCGCCTGCTCGATGATCTTGCCGGCATACATGACGGCGACTCTGTCGCACATCTTCGCGACGATACCCAGGTTGTGCGTCACGAAGATCAAGGCCACGCCGGTCTCGCGCTGGATGTCCTTGAGAAGATCGAGGTACTGGGCCTGGATGGTGACGTCGAGGTTCGTCGTGGGCTCGTCGGCGATGACGACCCTCGGCCCGCCGGCCAGCGCGATGGCCCCGACGATGCGCTGGCGCATGCCGCCACTCATCTCGTGGGGATAGTCGCCCATCCTCCGCTCCGGCGACGGAATGCGGACGGCGCGGAGGAGTTGCTGCACCCGCTCGCGAAGTGAGCGGCCGCGCAGCCGCTGGTGGAAGAACGCGGGCTCCGCCACCTGTCTGCCGATGG
>WNFT01015437.1_pt1 | contig 14590 bp, 11 predicted proteins | sample 5400191 | NCBI WGS metagenome assembly WNFT01 (sample SAMN13153359, study PRJNA577476) | soil metagenome | isolation source: 80 cm saprolite under Madrone tree | place: USA:California | collected 2016-06-14
CACGGATGCATGTCTGCATTCTATAGAACGGAGACTCCGCCCCAAAAAAAGCCCCCGCGGGCCCGGCCGGGGCGGGGGAGGAGGGTCCGGGCCGGTCCCCCGGGGTCGACGCGTGACCCTACCCCTACGTGAGCTCCGCGACTGTGACGCCGTCGCCCCCTTCGTGCTGCTCCGCCGGCCGCGACCGCCGGACGTACGGGCTTCGTTTCAGGTGCTCGCGGACGGCCGACTTCAGGGCCCCGCTGCCATGTCCGTGCAGCACGTGGACGCGCTCCTCGCCGGCACGGGTCGCGCGATCGAGCTCCAGCTCGACCGACCTCAGCGCCTCGTCCACGCGCATCCCGCGCACGTCCACCAGCGGCACCCGGATCTGGACGGCCGCCGGCCGCGCCTGCTCCGCGCGCTCCATCCGCTCGGCCTGGGTCTTGCGAAAACCTGCCTGCCGCACCTGCCGGGAGATGGGCACCAGGTCCTGCAGCGAGACCTTGCTGCGCAGCGCCCCCATCTGCACCATCGCGGCCCCGTCCAGCACTTCCAGCACCACGCCCTCGGTGCCCAACCGGACGTGCTTGACCCGCGCTCCCGGCTCCAGCGCGCCTTCGGGCAGCGCCTCCGCTTCCTCGGCCTTCGCCTGCTCGCGCTCCTCGGACGCGACGGCGTTCTCCAGCTCCCGCTGGGCCGCCACGGCCTGGGCCATCGCCGGCGCCGCTTGCAGGCGCGCGACCAGCGCGGCCACTTCCTCCCGCCGCCTGCGCAGGTCCTCGATCAGCTCCGCGCGCGCGCCGGTCCGGGTCTCGCGCTCCAGCTCGCGCAGCCGCTCGCGCTCCCGCTGCACCGACGCTCGCTCCCGCTGCAGATCGTCGCGCGCCGCGGACAGCTCCGCCCGGAGCCGGGCCGCCTCCGCTCGCTCCTGCTCCAGCCGTTCCACGGCCTGGGAGACGAGGGAGCCGCCGCTGCCGAGGATCTCGCGCGCACGCGCGCAGACGTCCTCCGGCAGGCCCACCCGCCGGGCGATCTCGATCGCCGACGACGCGCCGACCTCGCCGAGCCGCAGCCGATACGTCGGCGCGAGACGGTCCACGTCGAATCCGACGCTCGCGGGCGCGAAGCGCGGGTCGGCCAGCGCCAGCGCTTTCAGCTCCTGCAAGTGCGTCGTGATCAGGACCTGCGAGCCGGCCGCGACCAGCTTCTCCAGGGCCGCTACCGCGATGGCCGCGCCCTCGCGCGGATCGGTGTCCGCCGCGATCTCGTCGATCAGCGCCAGCGTGCCCGGCCCGGCCGCCTCGAGGATCCACTTCAGCGCGGAGAGGTGCGCGGTGAAGGTGGAGAGATCGCGCGCCAGGTCGCCCTCGTCGCCGATGGCCGTGTACACCGTCCGGTAGAGCGGCATCCGTGAGCCGGCTTCCGCCGGGATGGGCAGACCCGCGCGCGCCATCAAGGCGCACAGCCCGACCGCGGTGATGGTCACCGTCTTCCCGCCCGCGTTCGGGCCGCTGATGACCAACGCCTGCGCCGGCGCCGGCAAGGCGACGTCGTTGGCGACCACTCCGCCGGACTTCCGTTGCAACACCAACAAAGGGTGCCGCGCCTTGCGCAGGTCGAATCGCTCCCCGCCCAGCTCCGGCGCGCCGGCCTCGAGATCGTCGCCCAGACGTCCTCCCGCGGCGACCTCGTCGAGGACGGCGATGATCTCCACGTCGCGCTCGAGCGCCGCCGCGCGCCGCCCCACCGCGCCCGACAGCTCGTGCAAGATCCGCTGCTCCTCCTCGAGCGCCCCCGCCTCCGCGATGGTGAGCTGGTTGCCCAGCTCGACCAGCTGCTGCGGCTCGATGAACAGGGTCTGCCCCGAGTTGGAGGCGTTGTGCACGATGCCAGGCAGGTGCGAGCGGTGCTCGGCCCGCACCGGCAGCACGTAGCGATCGCCTCGCACCGAGTAGTAGGTGTCGCGCAGCATCGGGAGCACCTGCTCGTCCTTCAAGAGCTCCTCGATCTGTTGCTTGATCGCGCGGTGGAGGCCCCGGGCGCGCTCGCGCAGCTCGCCCAGCAGCGCGCTTGCCGTGTCCAGCAGCGCGCCGGACGGATCGAACGCGCGCTCCAGCTCACGCGCCAGCGGCACCAGCTCGGACAATTCCTGGGCGCGCTCGAAGTGCAGCGGAGCGCGATCGGCTTGCGAGAAGCAGAACCGCCGCGCCGCATCGGAGACGCCGATCAGGCGCGCGACGTCGAGCAATTCCTGTGGCAGCAGGGTGCCTTCGCGGGCGGCGCGTCCGAGGGATGGCCGCACGTCCACCGCATCGGCTGTCCCCATCCCAGCTCGCGCAGGCTCTTCTCGTTCACGGCCCCCAGCATGCGGGCGCGGAACTTAGCCGCACGGGTGCGGGCCGTCACGCGAAAGAGGCGGGAAGAACCACCCTGACCGTGACACCGTTGTCGCGGTGCCCGAGGCAAGGTCGCGATCGACTGGCGGCGCAACCACGCGAAATCCCTCTGAGCCAATGCGAACGATGGCATGGGCACGCGGGGTGCTAGACATCCATGACCCCTGCGACGAACAGCGCCGCCCTGCAGCTCCCCGAAGCTCCCGTCCGCCCCCAGCTGCGGCTTCTGGAAGGACGCGTCAGCGAGTCGGTGCTGGTGGGACGCGCGCTGGCGGGCGGTCCTCGGGGGAGGGCCGCGGAGGAGGAGCTGTATCGGCGGTATCGGCCGGCGGTCACCCGGCTGGCGGCCAGCTTCTCGGAGCTCGACTCCGACGAAGCGGACGACGTCGTGCAGGAGTCGTTCGTCCGGGCGTTCCGGGCCCTCGGTTCATTGAAAGACCGCGCGCGATTCGGCGCCTGGCTGTTCACCATCGCCCGCAACCGCGCCCGCAGCTACCTGACCTGGCGCAACACGCACAACAAGGCGGCCGAGGAAGCGACGCGCGAGGCGCAGCTCCTGGAGGACCATGTCCCAGCCGCCTCGCAGGCGCTGGAGAAGGAAGCGGAGCTGCGCGCGGTGCGCGAGGTGATCGACGGGCTCCGCGAAGGCCCGGAGAAAGAGACCGTCCGGCTCTTCTACCTGGAAGGCACGCTGTCCGCGCGCGAGATCGCGCTGCGCATGGGAGTGGGCAAGAGCGCCGTGACCATGCGCCTCGAGCGGTTCCGGGCGAAGGTCCGCGCCCAGCTCTCCGCCCGCCTCGCCGGCTGATTCAAGCCGGGTCGATTCGCAAGATCTGTTCGCCGACCAGGAGCAGATCGCCCGAGGTGACGGCGGCCTGGCCGTGGACGCGCACGAAGGTGCCGTTCGCGCTGCCCAGATCCTTCACCGCCAGTGAGCCGTCGCCCACGGTGATGGTGGCGTGCTTGCTGGAGACGTAGCCGTCGTGCGGGAAGCTGACGTCGCCGCTGCCCCTGCCGACGAGGTTGTCGCCGGGCTTGAGCGGGTAGACGTCGCCTTCTCCGCCCCCCTCGAGGAGCTGCACCACGCGGGCCGTGTATCCGGGGTTGGGGCTGCCCCAGACGGGCTGATCGGCGAGCTGCTCCGGTTCGTCCGGCATCCATTCGACGCGCAGGCGCTGGCGGCCGATGCGCAGCTCGTCTCCGGACTGGAGCGTGCGCTCCTTCAGCCAGAGGAACACGCCGTTCGCCGTTCCCGAATCGTGGACCACGAGCTGCGGGCCGTCGAAGCGGAAGACGGCGTGGAGCGGAGCGATGAACGGATCCTGATCGAGCTTCACCTCTCCCGGATCCACGTCGCGGCCGACGCGCGTCTCGTCGCGGGTGAGCACGAAGTCGGCGCTGCGGCTGCCGTCGCGCGCGATGGCCGAGACCCTCGCGCGAGGCCGCGCGGACGGCTTGGCGGGCGCGGCCGGGGCGCGGGCCTGCGCGGTCATCGGTTTGGGCGGCGGCGGGGGTGCGGGGCGCGACACCGGAGCTGGCTTCGCCGGCGCCATCGACGGGGCCTTCGCGGCGGAGGCGGGCGCGGGCTTGAGCGCGCCCGCCGTCTTCGCCGGGCCGGGCCCGGAAGGCGGCGCGCCGGTTGCGCCCAGAGGCGTTCCGCACCGGGCGCAGAACTTGAAGGTGGCCGCGTTCAACGTCATGCAGTTCGGGCACTGCTTCGGCGGCGCTCCCTGCGCGAGCCGCGGCGCCGCCGCCTTGGCCTGCGCCGCGGCGAGCGGCTTCTGCGCGATGGTGGGCAGGCTTTCGACCTCCGCCAGCGGAGCGCCACAGGACAGGCAGGAACCGACCTCCGTCTCGTTGTGGGCGCCGCAGCGGGGGCAATCCATGCGCCCGGTTCTATGCCGCTGCCCGAAGAAGGGTCAAGGCGGCGACCTCGGGGAGCTTTTTCCTCAACTGGAGCGCCCGGCGGACCTGTGCGATCGTCGAAAGGGGAGGGCGGTTGCCAGCGAAGGAGCCGAAGAGCGCGGCTTGCCCGCGCTGCGCCCGGACGGTGCCGCCGGGCATCGCCAAGCTGTGCGTCTACTGCGGGGCCGCCATCGCGACGGCGGGCAGCGGGCCGGCACCGGGCATCGCCAGCCGCCCATCCCGCGACCCGCTGATCGGGCAGACCGTCGCGGGCCGGTTCAAGGTCGAGGAGCTGATCGGACAGGGCGGGATGGGCAAGGTGTACCGCGCCCGCCATCTCGCCCTCGACCGCCTGGTCTGCCTGAAGATGCTCAAGCCCGCGCTGCACGACGATCCCACCGTCGCCAGCCGCTTCGAGCGGGAAGCGCTGGCGGCGAGCCGCCTCAACCACCCGAACAGCATCCAGGTCCTGGACTTCGGCCGCAACGCGGCGGACCGATCGCTGTATCTAGTGATGGAGCACGTGCAGGGAAAGGACCTGCAGGCGGTCCTTCGCGACGAGTGGCCGCTCCGCGAGGAGCGCCTCTGCCACATCCTGGCCCAGGCGCTGGACGCGCTGTCGGAAGCGCACGCCAACAACGTCATCCATCGCGACCTGAAGCCCGAGAACATCATGGTGGAGCAGCGCCGCGACCACCCCGACTTCGTCAAGGTCCTCGACTTCGGCATCGCCAAGATCCTCGGCAGCGACCTGCCGGCGCTCACGCGCTCGGACGTCGTCTGCGGGACTCCGCAGTACATGGCGCCGGAGCAGGCCACCGGCGGCAAGCTGGACGCGCGCTCCGACCTGTACGCGGTGGGGATCATCCTCTACCAGATGGCGACGTCCCATCTGCCTTTCGACGGCGCCACCCCCACCGAAGTCCTGACCCGGCAGGTCCGCGAAGCTCCGGTCCCGCCGCGGAAGCGGGAGCCGTCCGCGCCGATCTCGGAGCGGATGGAGTCGCTCATCCTCCGCGCGCTCTCCAAGGATCCCGACCTCCGGCCCCAGTCGGCGGAGGAGTTCCGGGACCTGTTGGTCGCGGTCCGGACTGCCGCCGCGCGCGCGGCGAGATCCACGCCAGCGAGAGCGACCCGGACGCCGATGACCGCGCCGGCCGCGCCACCGAAGCTGAGCCGAGCCAAGCTCGCCGGCGCGATCGCCGCCCTGGCGGCTCTCGCCGGCCTCGCGATCTGGTGGATGGGGTCCTGACTAGTCAGGATGGAACGACCGGCCCCGGCCGCCGCAGGCGGCTTAGGGGCTACGCCTGAGGATGATCATTCTCCAGTCGGTGATGAGATGTGTTCTAGGCCAGCTCGACGCGGAGCTGCTGCTCGCCGATCCGGAGCACGTCGCCCGCCTGCAGCTCCACCGGCTCCTGCGCGCGCACCCGCAAGAAGACGCCGCACGGCTCCTGGGCCAGATCCACGAGCGAGCCGGTGCCGTCCTCGCCCACCCGGACCTCCGCGTGCTTGGCCCCGAGCAGCGAGTCGGAGCCGAAGTTCATGTCGCATCCGGCGCGGCCGATGGAGATGGTTCCGGCCCGGTAGCAGGTCCGCCCCGTCTTCGCCCCGGCCAGCACTTCGGTCACCCGCACCACGGTTCCCTGCGCCCGCGGAGCGCCCAGGAAGGGAGGATCTCCCGCCACCGGAGCGGGCAGGTCGACCGGTCCGTCGTAGCGCAGGAGCCGTTCGCCGGCGAGGAACAGGTCGCCGGGCTGCAGCGCCGCGGACCCGCGCACCTTCACGTAGACGCCGTTGGCGCTGCCCTCGTCGCGCAGAAGCAGCCGCTCCTCTACGAAGGCGAGCGTCGCCGCGTGCGGCGCGACGTAAGCGTCCTCGCCCAGCTCGACGTGGGCCGCCGAGCCGCCGATGCTGTTTTCCAGGTGCGCGAGGGTGAACTCCGCGCCCTGGCCGTTGGCGCTCTCCAGCACCAGCTTGGCGGCGAACGGCGGCGGCTGCTCTTCCGGCAGCGGCACGGGAGCGGTCTCGATCTTGACGGGCTCCACCGCGACCACCACTTCCTCGGCGGCCGCGGGCTCCGGCGTCGGGACTGGCTCCGGGGTATCCACCGGCGCGCTCTCCACGGTGGCGTCGACGAACGTCTCGGCGACCAGGTCCTCCGCGATCTCGATCGACGGAGGCGGCTGAGTCACGGACGCCACCTTCTTCGCGAACGGCGTCCCGCAGTCGAAGCAGAACTTCGCGGCCGGCGGGTTCAAGGCGCCACAGCTCCCGCAGGGCTTTTCCGCCGGAAGCGAGGTGGGCAGCGCCGGCTCGGCATGGCGGGTCCGGCCGGACGGCGCGGTCGCGGGCGGCGGCCTGCGGCCGGGCACGGCCGCGCCGGCCGCGCTCAGGCCCGCTCCAGCGGCGGCGGGCGAGGGAGAGAGGCGGGTCCGTCCGGTGGTGGGCGGCGGCGCGACGGCTCCCGGCGCGTAGGGGTCCGGGGGCGTCTTGTCGGCGGGAGATCCGTTGTGGGCCAGGGTCAGCCCGGCCTCCGCAGCCTCTTCGTCGGTGATGGCGAGGGCGCGAAGCTCCTCCGAGAGCGTCTCCGGCACCTGGGAGGGTGGCGTGAACGGATGGGCCGGCGTCGTGTCCGGAACCGCCTCCTGCGCGGCGCCGGCCGACAGCGCAAGGCCGCAGTTGCTGCAAGCGCTCTGGCCTGGCTCGTTGTAGGTCCCGCAGCGACGGCACAGCTCGCCCCGCGACTGCGCCACCGCCCCCGCGTCGGCCGGCTCCTCCTCGTGGAAGGGCGCGCGGCACCGCTTGCACTCGAACGCGGTGTCCTCGTTTTCCTTGCCGCAGGCCGGACAGGTAATCATGAGTGCGCGAGCATAAAGGCCGGCCGGCGCACGGGTCAATCCGCGGACAACAAAGGGCGAATCGCCGGCTGGCACAGCGCGTCGAAGCGCGTTAGTGCTGTTTGCTGAGCGTTCTGGCACGGGGTACGCTCAGCAGCGGCGCGGATGATTCGTCTCAACGACATCCTGGAAAAGGTCAGTGCGTACCACTCGGACGCCGACCTCGACCTCATCAAGAAAGCGTACGTCTATTCTGCCAAGGTCCACCAGGGGCAGATCCGCAAATCAGGGGAGCCCTACCTCGTCCACCCGCTGGAAGTGGCCGGTCTTCTCGCCGATCTGAAGCTGGACGAGGCCAGCATCGTCTCCGGCCTCTTGCACGACACCATCGAGGACACCCTCGCCAAGCCGGAGGAGATCCGCGAGCTGTTCGGCCAGGAAGTGCTCGACCTGGTGGAAGGGGTCACCAAGCTCGGCACCTTCCAGTCCTCCCAGGCCGTCAGCGTGGAGGAGAAGCAGGCCGAGAACTTCCGCAAGATGCTGGTGGCGATGGCCAAGGACATCCGGGTCATCCTGGTCAAGCTCGCCGACCGCACGCACAACATGCGCACCCTGGAGCACATGCGGCCCGACGCCCAGCAGCGCATCGCCCAGGAGACGCTGGACATCTATGCGCCGCTGGCCAACCGGCTCGGCATCCAATGGATCAAGATCGAGCTCGAGGACCTGGCCTTCAAGTACCTGAAGCCGGCCGAATACGCCGACGTCGAGACCCAGCTGGCCCAGAGCCAGAAGGACCGGCAGCGGTTCATCGCCGACGTCGTCGAGCTGCTCCAGACCAAGCTGCGGGAAGCGGGGCTCCTGGCCGAGGTGCACGGCCGGCCCAAGCACGTCTACAGCATCTGGAAGAAGATGCGGAAGAACGGCCTCTCCTCGGTCACCCAGCTCCACGACGTGGTCGCCTTCCGGCTGCTCCTCAAGACCGTGCCCGCCTGCTACGAGGCGCTCGGCCTCATCCACTCCCTCTGGAAGCCGGTTCCGGGCCGCTTCAAGGACTACATCGCGATCCCGAAGCCCAACATGTACCAGTCGCTGCACACCACCGTGATCGGCCCCACCGGCGAGCGCATCGAGATCCAGATGCGCACCGAGGAGATGCACAAGATCGCCGAGGAAGGCATCGCGGCGCACTGGGCCTACAAGGAAGGCAAGAGCGGCGGCAAGGACGAGCAGAAGTTCGCCTGGCTGCGGCAGCTGATGGAGTGGCAGCAGGACCTCAAGGACCCGCGCGAGTTCCTGGAGACTGTCAAGGTCGACCTCTTCCAGGACGAGGTCTTCGTCTTCACCCCCAAGGGCGACGTGAAGAGCCTGCCGCTGGGGTCCACCCCCGTCGACCTGGCCTACGCGGTGCACTCCGAGATCGGCGCCCACTGCGTGGGGGCGAAGGTGAACGGGAAGATGGTGCCCCTGCGCTACAAGCTGAAGAACGGCGACAGCGTGGAGATCCTCACCAGCCCGAACGCGCGCCCCAACAAGGACTGGCTCAGCTTCGTCAAGACCAGCCGCGCCCAGGCGAAGATCCGCAACTTCATCAAGATCCAGCAGCGGGAGCGGAGCATCGACATCGGGCGGGACCTGCTCGAGCGGGAGTTCAAGCGCTTCGACCTGAACTTCAACCGGATCTCGAAGAGCCCGGAGTTCCTCAAGGCCGCCAGCGACATGGGGCACTCCCGGGCGGACGACCTGGTGAGCGCGGTGGGATACGGAAAGCTCTCCCCCACCAACGTGCTGCACAAGCTCTATCCCCACGACAAGCTCAAGGCCGGACGACGTCCTGGTCCGCTACGGGAAGTGCTGCGCGCCGGTCCCCGGAGACCCCATCGTGGGATTCATCACCCGGGGGCGGGGCGTCACCGTCCACGTCCAGGGGTGCCGCAAGGCGATGGAGGCCGACCCGGAGCGCCGGGTCGACGTCGCCTGGGACGTGCACGGCGATTTCAAGCGGGTGGTCAACCTCAAGGTGATGAGCGACGACCGGAAGGGGCTTCTGGCAAGGATGAGCGAGACGTTCGCGGAGGTGGGCGTGAACATCGTGCAGGCGAACGCGCGGGCCAACGGCGACGGCGCGGTCAGCACCTTCGAGGTGGAGATCGCCGACGTGAAGCAGCTGAACGACGTCTTGCGCGCCATCGGCAAGATCCCCGGCGTGCACTCCGTGGAGCGTCTATGAAACGAGCGTTGGTCGCCGCGCTGCTGCTGACCGGCTGTGCCCATGCCATCAAGGACGTGTCCGACTGCGACCGCGTCGGCGGAGAGAAGCGCATCGAATGCGGCGCCTGTACGGCGCAGAACAAGGCGCAAGGCTGGCTGGGCGAGTACGAGTATCGCCCGGACAACAAGGACGGCGAGCGCTGCGTGCGGGTCAAGTAGCTCTTGGCTTGACGCATCGCCCACGACGGCGTACTTGCGCGCGGCATGCCGAACGGAATCGTCTCCACCGAAAAAGCTCCGCGCGCGATCGGCCCCTACTCGCAGGCGGTGGTCGCGGGCGACCTGGTCTTCACTAGCGGCCAGATCCCCCTCGACCCCGTCACCCAGCAGATGGTCGCCGGCGACGTCCGGGCCCAGACCGAACGGGTGATGGACAACCTGGCCGCCGTCCTGGACGCCGCCGGGACCGGGTTCGACAACGTGGTCAAGGCGACCATCTTCGTCGTCGACCTGGGCGACTTCGCCACTGTCAACGAGGTCTACGGGAAGCGGTTCCCCCGCAGCCCTCCCGCCCGGAGCACGGTGCAGGTCGCCGCCCTCCCCAAGGGCGCGCGCGTCGAGATCGAGTTGATCGCGCGCCGCTGAGCGGCGCGTTATGGTGCGCGCCATGCGTACAGCGATCCTGCTCCTGTGCCTGGCGCTGGCCTGCAGCAAATCGGGACCGTCGACCCTCCGGGTGAGCATGATCCCCACGACCGATCCCGGCAAGGCGACGCGAGAGATGCAGCCGCTCGCCGACTACCTGACGAAGAAGACCTCGGTGCCGGTGCAGATCACGGTGCCGACCAACTACGCCGCGGTGGTGGAGGCGCTGGTCAACGATCAGGTGGACATCGGCCACCTGGGAGGATTCACCTACGTGCAGGCCTCCAAGCGGGCGGGAGTGAAGCCCCTGGCCCAGCGCGAGCGGGACCGCGAGTTCCACAGCTTCTTCGTCACCCAGCGCGGGTCGCCCATCCAGTCGCTGGCCGACCTCAAAGGGCGCTCCTTCGCCTTCGGCGACGTGAACTCCACCTCCGGGCACCTGATGCCCGAGTACTTCATGCGCGAGAACAAGGTCGATCCGGACGTGATCGCCAAGGCCATCTACACCGGCGGCCACGACGCCACGCTGCTGGCGGTGGCGAACGCGAAGGTGGACGCTGGAGCGCTGGACGAGGCCGTGTTCCAGCGCCTGACCACCCAAGGCAAGGTGGACCCCTCCAAGGTGCGCGTCTTCTGCACCACGCCGCCGTTCTTCGACTACGTCTGGGTGGCGCGGAAGGGGCTGGACGGGAAGACAGCCGCCGCGGTCCGGGACGCATTCCTCTCCCTCGACTCCAAGGACCCGCAGCAGAAGCAGATCCTCGAGACGCTCGCGGCCAGCAAGTACGTCGCCGCCAACGACGCCGACTACGACAAGCTGCGCCAGGCCGCGGTCCAGGCGGGTCTCTTGAAGTGAGCTTCGAGCTCCAGGACGTTCGCGTCGTCTATCCGGGACGGTCCGGTCCGGTGCAGGCGCTCGACGGGGTGACGCTCCGCATCGGCGGCGGCGAACGCGTGGCGGTGCTGGGGCCCTCCGGGGCCGGCAAATCCACCCTGCTCAAGCTGCTCAACGCCACGCTGCGGCCGACCGCCGGCACGCTGCGCATCCACGGCCGGGACGCGACCGCGCTGCGGGGACGCGATCTGCGCTCCCTGCGGCGGGGGATCGGCACCGTCTTCCAACACCCCTCGCTGGTGCCGCCGCTCACCGCCCTGCAGAACGCGCTCTGCGGAAGGCTGGCGAGCTGGTCGCTGTGGCGATCGGTGCGCGCGCTCGTCGCGCCGGCGCCCGCTGACGTCCGCCTGGCGGCGACGGCCCTCGCCACCGTCGGGCTGGCCGAGCGCGCCTCGTCCCGCGCCGACGAGCTGTCGGGAGGCCAGCAGCAGCGGGTCGCGATCGCGCGCGCCCTGGTCCAAGACCCGCCCATCATTCTCGCCGACGAGCCCTTCGCGTCCCTCGATCCGGGACTGACCGCGCAGCTGGCGGAGCTGCTCTTCCGCATCTGCGAGGGCCGGACGATGGTGGCGATGCTGCACGACGTCCACCTGGCGCTGGAGCGGTTCCCACGCGTGGTGGGCCTGCGAGCGGGGCGGGTGCAATTCGACTTGCCCGCCCGGGAGGTGACGCCGGGTCATCTCTCGCAGCTCTATGCGCACGAGGCCGTCGGGTGAAGCGGGCCGCCCTGGGCGGCGCGGCCTCTGCCGCGTTGCTCCTCTGCTGGTGGGGGGCCGGCATCCGCCCGGCCGCGCTGGTCGACCCGGCGAACCTGCGCGCCGTGGGCGCGTTCGCGGGCGGGCTGTTTCCTCCGGACTTCTCGCCCGGGTTCTTGCGGGTGGTCGGGGAGGCGACGATCCGGACGCTGGGCATCTCCGTGGCGGGCACGCTCCTGTCGACGGTCCTCGGCCTGGTGCTCGGCGTCCTCGGCACCGCGAGCCTCTGGCGCCGCGGCCCGCTCTTCGACGCCCAGCGGCCCGGGCCGATCCTCGCCACCCTGAGCCTGGTGGCGCGGGCCGCCGCGCGCTTCTTGCGCTCGGTCCCCGACCTGGTCTGGGCGCTCCTGTTCGTGGTCGCGTTTGGCCTCGGTCCGCTCCCGGGGACGCTGGCGCTCGCGGTCAGCTACGCGGGCGTGCTCGGCCGGGTCTACGCCGATCTGTTCGAGGCGGTGCCCGAAGGGCCGGTGCTGGCCCTCCATTCCGCGGGGGCCTCGCGCCTTCAAGTGTTCGTCGCGGCCATCTGGCCCCAGGCCGCCGGATCGGTCACCGCCTACACGCTCTACAGCTTCGAGTGCTGCGTGCGCTCGGCGGCGGTGCTCGGCCTGGTCGGCGCGGGCGGCATCGGCGCGGAGATCAACCTCTCCATGCGGCTGTTCGAGTACGGGCAGGTGACCACGCTGCTCCTGGCGTTCGTGGTGCTGGTCCTGGCCGTGGACGCGTTCAGCCGCGCGCTGCGCGGCCGGTTCCGGCGCAACGCGGTGCACGGCAGCGGCGTGCTGCGCGATACCGTCGAAGTGCGGTCCCGCCGCCTCGGCACCCGGATCCTCTGGGCGCTGGTGCTCGTGGCCGCCTTCGCGCAGGCGGGGTTCGCGTCGCTGGCGGCGCCCGACCTGCTCCCCCACCTCTGGCGCTTCACCCGCCAGCTCTTCCCGCCCGACCTCTCGCCCTCGTTCCTCGCCTCCATCCTCGCTCCGCTCTGGCAGACGGTGGCCATCTCCGTGATGGGGACTGCGCTCGGGATGGTCGTCGGGGCGGCGCTGGCGCTGCCCGCGACCTCCACCTGGATGCTCGATCCCGAGGCCTCCCTGCGTCCGCTGCGCGGACTCCTCTACGCGGCGTCGCGGACGGTGCTCGCCCTGCTCCGTTCCATCCCCGAGCTCATCTGGGTCCTGCTTTGCATCCTCGCGGTCGGTCTGGGGCCGTTCGCGGGTGTGCTGGCCCTCGGGCTGCACACCGCCGGAGTCCTGGGGAAGCTCTATGCCGAGTCCCTGGAAGAGGTCCCGCCCGACCCGGTCGAGGAGCTGCGGGGAATCGGCGCCAGCGGCTTCCAGCGCCTGCTCTGGGCGGCCTGGCCGCAGGCGCGCGAGACGCTCGCCAGCTACACGCTGCTGCGCTGGGACCACAACCTGAGGGCGTCGACCGTGGTGGGCCTGGTGGGCGGCGGCGGGATCGGGCTCGCGCTGTACAACGCGGTCCAGCTCGGGTTCTACGATCGAGCGGCCACCCTGGTCCTGGTGGTGTTCCTGCTCATCTCCGTCACCGACGGGCTCGCGGACCTGCTGCGCCGGCGCAAGCCCGCCCCGCAGGCGGCGCCGGAGAGCGCCCTGGCGCTGTTGGCCGAGGCCGGATGACGCTACTGCAAGAGATCGCCGATGAAGTCGCCGTCGTCGGGCAGCGGCCTCCGCCCGGAGAATCCCGCGTCGAGCTCGTGGAAATGCCCGATCCGGTCCTCCCCGTACCTCCAGCAGAGGAAGACGGTGCGGCCGTGCAGCTTGCTGCGGAAGTCGACCAGCCCGTCGGCGGCCTTCACTTCCACGCCCAGCTCCGCCACGTCGCTGAGGATGGCGCGCAGCTGGTCGATGATCCGGACCGCCTCGCCTTGCAGGCGCTGGATGGTGGTCGGCGCCTCCGGGTCGATCTGCACGCCGGGCCCGTCGATCCCCCGCCCCTCCGCCTGCAGCTTCTCCTGCACTCCCATCAGCTCGTCGCGAAGCTGGCGGGCCTTGGTGAACTCCTCGTTCAAGGTGGTCACCAGAGCGTTCGCCTCGCGCAGGGAGAACAGCCGGGTGGGCAGCGGGACGTCCACGGCCGCACCCTACAGAATGAGCGCGGGAACGGAAAGCGCGCGGCGTGGTAGCGTCGGGGCGATGTTGCGCGACCTGACCGGCGAGGAGAGGGCCGCTTACTTCCGCGGCATCCAGCCGATCTGGGGAGGCGGCCTGTCCGAAGACCGGTTCCAGGCGTTCCAGCGGCGCCTGGCGGACGCACCGGAGGCCAGGGACCGCTACCGCCTCCTGGGCTGGTTCGTCGACGGCACGCTCACCGCCGCGATGAAGTCGTACGACCTGCAAGGGACCTGCGGCGGGCGCGCGATGCGCCTGTTCGGAGTGGGCGCGGTCTACACTCCGCCGGAGCTGCGCCGCCGCGGGCATGCCGCCGCCATGCTGCGGGCGGCGATGGACGCTGCGAGGGCAGAGGGAGCGCACGCGGCGGTGCTCTTCTCTGACATCGGGGTGCAGTACTACGAGCGGCTGGGATTCTGGCCGCTGGAGAGCCGGGAATGCGCCGTGGATGCCGTCGACCTGCCCAGGCAGGCGGCCGGCGTTCGCGCGGCGATGGCCGGGGACGAGCCGTTGATGACCCGTCTCTTCGCCGAGGCTCGGGAGAACGGGCGCAAGTTCGGGCTGGCGCGCGACGGCTGGACCCTGCGGTTCCAGCTGCGCCGCCTGCGCGAGCTCGCCCGGGCGCGGGGCGTCGGCGAGCCGGAATGGGGGCTGGTCGCCGAAGGGAAGTTCGGCGAGGGCGCGGCGATGCTGCGTTTCGGCCGCGACAGCGTCGACGTGCTGGAAGCGGCCTGGACCGGCGCGGCGGCCCGCGAGCGCGTGCTGGGCGGACTGCGCGACTGCCTCCAGCGCGTCGGGCGCAGCCGGGCGCGCTTCTGGCCCGCCGGGCAGTTCG
>WNFT01002983.1_pt1 | contig 14587 bp, 15 predicted proteins | sample 5400191 | NCBI WGS metagenome assembly WNFT01 (sample SAMN13153359, study PRJNA577476) | soil metagenome | isolation source: 80 cm saprolite under Madrone tree | place: USA:California | collected 2016-06-14
GATCTCGGCGCCGCCGCTGCCCATTTCCTGGGAGATCGTCAGAATCGCCATGGCGTGATCCTCCTGCCCCGCGGGCCCTCGGGTCGGGCGAGCCGGGCCGAGCCGGTCGAACGGTGGCGGAAGCTTAGTCTTGGCGGGCGACCGAGTCAAGCCCGGTGTAAGGGCAGGTGTTGGGGATACGTGATTTGGCCGCTCGGGAGTGAACCGTGACATGACCGCTTCAGCCGCGTGGGGTGGCAGGAATGGCTACCGAGGAGGTGGCCATGCTCTATCCGCCCGGCGCTGTGGAGTGCGCCATGAAGGCCCACGAAGTGATCATGCGAGCTCTGGACGGGCAGCTGACCTGGATCCAAGCGGCCGAGATCCTGGGCCGCAGCCCGCGGAGCATGCGGCGCCTGCGGTGGCGCCTGGAGCAGTACGGCTATGACGGGCTGTTCGATCGGCGCCGCCGAACGCCCTCGCCCAAGCGCGCCCCCGTGGCTGAGGTCCAACGCCTCCTCGCCCTCTACCGGGACCGCTACCAGGGCTTCAACGTGCGGCACTTCCACGCCCTCGCCCGCCGCCAGCACGGCGTCCGCTTCTGCTATGCCTTCGTCAAAAAGGCCCTGCAGAGCGCCGGCCTCGTCCCCAAGCACCGCCCCCGGGGCCGCCACCGCCGCCGGCGCGAGCCCCGCCCGTGCTTCGGCGAACTGCTGCATCTCGACGGCAGCCGCCATCGCTGGCTGGCCCTCGTCCCCGACCAGTGGCTCACCCTCATCGCCGTCGTCGACGACGCGACGAAGCGCCTGCTCTATGCCGAAGTCCGGGACGGCGGCGAAAGCGTCGGGGCCATCATGACCGCCCTGCACGCCGTCCTCACACGCTATGGCCTGCCGATGGCGCTGTACACCGACCGGGCTCACTGGGCCGTCCACACCCCGGTGGCCGGCGGCGCCCCGGATCGTCGGCGGCTGACTCAGGTCGGCCGCGCCTTGGCTCGCCTCGGCATCGAGCACATCCTCGGCTATTCGCCCGCGGCCCGCGGCCGCAGTGAGCGCGTCAACCGCACCCTGCAAGATCGCCTCGTCAACGAACTCCGCCTCGCCGGCATCACCACGGTGCCCGCCGCCAACCGCTACCTGCGGGAGCGCTTCCTCCCCGCCTTCAACGACGAGTTCGGCCGGCCGCCCGCCGACCCGGCGCCCGCCTTTGTCCCGCTCGGCCGCGTCGACCTCGAGCAGATGCTCTGCCTCGAGGAGGAACGCGTCGTGGGCCGCGACAATGTCGTCACCGCCGATCGCGTGGCCCTCCAGCTGGCCAAACAGCCGGGCCGCCGCACCTGCGCCGGCCTCCGCGTCCTCATCCGCCGGCATCTCTCCGGCCACTACTCGGTCTGGTACGGCGCCCGCTGCCTCGGGCGCTACGACGGCCAGGGCCGCGCCCGGCGCGCCGCCTGACCCGCCCATGCCGTTCACCGAGCGGTCAGTTCACGGTGTCAAACAGTTGCGGTCAGATCACGTATCAACAACAGCCCGGTGTAAGGGCAGGTCTGCCTTGACACCGGGCGAGGACGGGCACCACGATTCCTCCAGATCTGGAGAGGAGACCCCCCATGAGCGACACGCACCCGACCTTCGGCACCTTCAACCAGGGCGAGGTTCCCACCATCGCCTGCTTCAACCAAGCCAGCACCCCCCTCGGGGTCGACCTCGACGCCCTGATCGCCGCCATGCAGACCTTCGTCGATCACTACGTGGCGCCGGTGTGGGCCACCCCGGCCAAGCTGGTCAAGTCCAAGGGGTTCCTCAAGGGGGCCTGGGCGATGGTCTTTCTCGACGACGCCGACACCGCGGGCGCGCTCGCCTACCACGATCTCACGCCGGACGGGCTCCCCGAGTCCAAGGTCTTCGTGAAGACGACGCTCGACAACCACGACCTGGTCAGCGTGTCCGCCTCGCACGAGCTGGTCGAGATGCTGGTCGATCCCGCCATCAACCTGATGACGACCGGTCCCGATCCGAAGGTCATCTACGCCTACGAGAGCGCGGATCCGGTTGAGGCCCTCAGCTTTCCGGTCAACGGCATCCCGATGACCGACTTCGTCTTCCCCGCCTACTTCGAGGCCTTCCACAAGGCCGGCTCCGCGCAGTTCGACCAGATGAGGAAGGTCAGGAAGCCTTTCCAGATCCTCGCCGGCGGATACCAGATCATCTTCAAGAACGGGAAGTGGAGCCAGGTCTACGGCTCGGCGGCCAAGAAGAAGCGCTTCGCCCGGGAGGACCGGCGCGGGCACCGGAGCGAGCAGCGCAAGAGGCGGGACCGGATCCGGGCGAACCCGAAGCAGATCGCGCGGGGCTAGGAAGGGCTCGCCTACCGCGGCCGCTCGAGGAACTCTACGATCCGCGCGCGATGCTTCTCCACCACCTTCTCCGCCGCCTTGATCATGAGCGCGCCGTGACACTTCGAGATGCGAAACAGAGTCGGGATCTCGCTGACCGTCTCCTTGATGGCCTTCGTGGTCACGTTGGGGTCGAACTCGCCCCGGCACTCCTCGGGCAGCTCCCGGTAGGTGCCCCAGTCGGGCTCGGTGTGCTGGAGGACCTCGACCCGCAGGTTGGCGAAGTCGGGCAGCGCGACCCCCTCGGTCCGGAGCGCGTCCCACAGCATGAGCTGGTACGCGTTGGCTCGCTCCTCCATGATGCCGAGGATCCGTGACGGGTCCTCCTTGAACACCTGGTAGCCCCTCGCGTTCGTGTCGAGCACCGCGGCGTTGGCGTCGAAGGGGAAGGCCGAGTCGATGACGATGATCAAGCCCCGCTTCGGGGAGCCCTTCGGGATCTTCTTCAGAAACAGCGTGGTCAGGGACTCGGTGCCCAGGTTGTCGAAGAGCCCGCCATCGCCCACGTGCTGGTACGGCGGCCGGCCCGCGACGCCGTAGGTGACCGGGCCGACCACGGGCGGGAACGAGGCGGAGGAGACGACGCCCAGCGACAGGGGGAGCCCTCGATGGTCGGCGCCGATCTGCTCGAACGTCATCGGCAGGAACTGGTCCCGCGCCCCCTCGAGATTGCGCTGGATGATCGCCTTCCCCTCCGGGGTCACCCGCTCGGAGCGCCGCATGAGGTCCTGGAGCAACCCGCCCACGAAGTCGTAGTCGAAATCGGCCGCGGGAAGGGTGGTCATGGCGAACCGGCGGCCCGAGTTGTACGAGGTCCCGTTCAGGATGATCCGCGGGCTGTCCCCCGCCCGCTCGCGCGCGTAGAGCTCGCCGAAGGTCATCCCGTGGAAGAATCGCCCGTCCCACACCTCGGCGAGGGAGTAGGCGAGCTTCGTGGGATTGAACGCGCGGAAGAAGAGCACCTGGCGCCAGGCCGACGGTAGCTCGAAGTCTTCCTGCATCGCCGCCTTGTAGTCCTTGAAGAACTGCTCGTAGGCCGGCGACAAGCCCGGGCTTCCCAGAACCGGCTGAGACCTCGGCGGCTTTCGCGCCGCGAAGTATCCGGTGGCGAGGCTGCCCCCGGACACGCTCGAGATGTACTGGACCTTCTCCAGCACGCTGCGCTCACCGCCCGCATCCTTCACCCGGACCCGGGCGAGCGCCTCCAGGACGCCCGCCGCGAAGGTGGCCGCCCGGCTTCCTCCCCCCGAGATCGCCAGCCCCACGAGCATGTCGGGGGCGGCCTCCGGGATCGGCACGAACGCCGGCTTCTCGACGAGCGCGGGAAGGTCCTTCACCTTGGCGAAGCATCCGGTGAGCGCCAGCGCCAGCACCACGACCCAACCCGTTCCCCGCCCGAGCTTCGCGGCCGCACTCATGTCGAGCTCCTTTCTCTGTGCGCGGCTAGGGCGACTGCGGCTCTCCGCGGTTCCCGGCCGCGCCGGGGCGCGGCCCGCCTCCGCCACCCGCCGCGCCAAGGGCCGCGCTCAGGGCCACGAGCGATTGCTGCAGATCGGAGAGCTTCTTCGCTCGGGGCGCCGGCGCGTGGCTGGGGACGAGCGCCGAGAGGTTGGCCGGCGTGTCGTCGAGCGTCCGGGGCGTGCCCACGAAGTTCGCGTCGTCCAGCGTGTTCGCCTGCGCGTCCCTCCGGGTCAGGAACTCGGGCAGGCCGAAGAGGCCCTTCACGGTGGCGAGAAGGGACGTGTGATCGTAGACGCGATGGTCCACCCGCCCCTTGCGCACCCACGGCGACACGAGGAGGGCCGGCACCCGGACGCCGAGCCGGTCGAACTTGAACTTCTCGCCCGCCGCGGAGGCCTGATCGGGAGGCACCGTCGCGGGTGGCGGCACGTGATCGAAGAAGCCCCCGTGCTCGTCGTAGAGCAGCACCAGCAACGACTTGCGCCACACCGCCTCGTTGCCGCGCAGGGTGTCGTAGACCCAGGCGATCAGCCGCTCGCCGTCCAGCAGGTGATGGGGCGGGTGCTGGTCGGCGGCCGGGCTTCCCGGGGCGTCCATGTATCCGGGCTCCAGGAACGAATAGTGCGGGAGCGTTCCCGCCGCGACCTCCGCGGCGAAGGCGTCGAGACGCCGGAAGTTGTCGCTCGCGTAACGGTGCAGCGTGCTGATCCCGAAGGCCTGCGCGTGGTCCCCGAAGTACACCGCCCAGCTCCGACCCGCCGCGGCGAGGTTCTCGTAGATCGTCCGCATCCGGAACCGCGACGTGAGGAAGCCGGCGAAGGCCTGCAGGTCGGTCGGGCTGTCGATGTACCCGTTGGACGTCGCGGCGTGGACGAAGAACCGGTTCGGCCACGTGGGCCCCGGACACGACGAGAACCACCGGTCGCAGACGACGAAGCTCTTCGCGAGCCGCGAGATGACCGGCACCAGGGAGGGGTCGAGACACGCCAGGCCCGCCGCCGCGCGCTCGCTCCCGATCGGCTTGCCGTCGGGGCCCGCCTGCCGGGCATAGTTGTCGATGAACCCGTTCATGGTGGGCGTCGGCGGATCGGGCACCCGCGGCTGACCGAAGACCTGCACCGCGATGTCCTCGAACTGATGCCCGGGGGTCGGGTCCGTGACGTAGAGCGCGGGCGCGGTGCCCCGCTCGAGGCGGACGACCCGCGCGGGATCCGTGAGAGCCGCCGGCATGGTCTCGTTGCCGGTGAGCCCGTCTATGCGCTCGGACGCATCGTCGAGGCGCACGAACCCCAGCAGCCGATCGAACGACTGGTTCTCGAGCATCAACACCACGACGTGCTGGATCTCGTCCTTCCAGGCCATCGCCACCCTCCTCTCCCGTTTGCTCGCGAGGTCGAGTGTGGCGTCAGCGGCCTCGGCGAGTCAATCCCCCGGCACCTTGACTGGAAAATGAACGACTCCTACCATCGTCTGGATGATCCGCCGACTCCTCCTCACTGGATTCGAAGTGCCCGCACCGCCTCGACAAGGAGGACCCGAATGAGCCGGTCTCCGATCCTGGTGCTGTCGTCGCTGGTCCTGGTGCTGGCGTGCGCCGGCTGTGGCACGATGCCGACCCGTCAGCTCATCGCGGACGTGGTGCCCCTCCGGGAGAGCCTCCTGACCGCGTGTCCCGCGCCGCCGAGCGACGCGGTCGAGGACCGCATCGAGGCGGTCAAGGCCCGGCTGCACCAGCATCCGGTGGTCAACTTCGTCGTCGACGCGATCCGGATCGGCGTGAGCCCGCAGCAGAGCCGAGCGGAGGAGATCCGCAAGCTGCACGATCTCAACGCGAACACCCTGAAGGATTTCGGGCAGAAGATCCACGAGCGCTTCTTCTCGCACGACCTGGACCGCGAGGGCGTGAAGGCGGACCTCGCCGCGACCCGGGCCCGCGTCGAGGAGTTCAACCAGGTCCTCGTAGCGTACGTGTCCGCCTACGTGGACGGCAAGTACGTGGACCGGTTCGGCAACACTCTCCCGACCCCCGCGATCTCGCGCACGGTCGGGAACACCGAGATCGCGGGCGTCCTCTCGGTGATCATCGACGCGGTGGGAGACTACGTGGTGCGCGGCCCGATCTGGACGGACCCCACCGGGAAGATCTTCTACCCGGCCGCGTTCAACGGGGCCGCCCCCGACCTGACCAAGGATCCCAAGGCGACGCCGCTGAAGCCGACGGTGGTCGACATGAAGCTCAAGAGCCGAGGCCAGGGCGATGACGAGGGGACTCCGCTGATCAAGCCGCTGCCCCTGGTGGCCAGCGGCTGTGGCATCGACGAGGCCAAGGCCCAGGCGATCGAGTACCTCGGCCAGACCGCGGGGCTCAAGGCGGCGATGGTGGGCGGCATCAGCGGGGGCAGCTTCGGCGGGTTCGGGGTGTCGCTGGGCGCCTTCGGGAAGGTGTCGGTCGGCGACAACCAGACCGTGCAGGTCGTCATCAAGACGGTCCTGGCCAAGGTCGCCGAGCGGGTCGCGGCGGACGCGTCCTACCGGGTGTTCTACAAGGTACCCGACAAGGCGAAGCTGGCGGAGCTGGTCAAGCGCTACCTCGACGAGGTGAAGCCCGACGACGGCGGCTCGAAGTAGAGCGCCGCGGCGCCGCCACCCGGTGGGCTCGCTCGCCGGCGGTCACGGGCTGCTCCTGCTCCTCGCGGTCGTTCTCCTGTCCGACCGCGAGGCGGCCTGGGCCCAGCCTCCGTCTCCCGCTCCGCCCGAGGTCAAGGTCGAGACGCGCGCGATCCCCGACCGCGACGTCAAGCAGGTCCGCGCGCGGGGCATCATCCCGGCCCCGCCCCACGTGGTCCGGGCGGTGATCGCGGACCTCGAGCGGTACCCCGCCTTCATGCCCTACGTGAAGGACAGCCGGATCCTGAGCCGCGACCCGACCGGCGACGTCCTCAACTATCAGCGCCTGTCGTTCGGGATCATGCTCGTCCAGGACCGCCACTACGTTATTCGTATCGCCGAGCGAAGCTCCCGGAGCTCCGACGGCCGGACCGGCCGCGCCTTCGTCTGGCGGCTCGAGCCCGGCCTTCCGCCCGGCGTCGCCGCCGACGCCGCAGTGAGGGTCTCGGTCAACAACGGCTACTGGGACCTGCAGCCGGTCAAGGATTCGGAAGGGACGACCGACGTCCGCTACTGCGTCTTCACCGATCCGGCCGGCTCGCTGCCGAAGTGGGTGGTGGGGCTCGCCAACGACCAGGCGGTTCCCCAGCTCTTCGCCGCGGTCGCGAGCCAGGCCGCGACTCCCCGCTACGCCGCGTTACCGCGGCCGGCCGACGGCGCAGCCGCCGAGCCCCTCTCGCTCGGCGACTGCGCCGATCCCGCTCCGTCCGTTCGCTAGATCCGCTACGGCTTCAGCTGGGCGCGAATCTCGCCGCCCGGATTCGCGGCACTGTGGACGTTGACGTAGAGGTTCCCGGCCCGGTAGGCGTCGAACTGCGCGCTCGTCAGGATGGTGTTCGCGGGAACGGACCACGTGTTGTCGCCCGTCTTGTTCAACGGAATGATCACCGGGCCGTTCTGGCCGCTCGGGGCCATGTGGATATGGGCGGCGGTCCCGTTCAGGTTGGTCGTCTGGACGCCGCCGGTCAGCGCCTTGTCCCCGATGACCGCGATCGAGCTGACCCCCGACGCCTGGGTATACACGGGCGGAACCTCCTGAGCCCCGCTCAGGGTCAGGCCCGTCGCCGACGCCGCCTTGTCCATCCGGGCGCCCATCTGAGAGCATCCAGTCACGAAGACGATCGCCGCGACGGCCACTCCGGCCGCCCACACCACACTCGGTCGACCTGGACGCATGCCTAGCCTCCACTCAAACCAGGACGGCATCACGCGTGCCAACGCGCCCGCGCGGCGCCCCGAGCCGTTTCCGCATACTTTTGTGCCGCGACCTGGATCGCGGGCGGAGAGCGGGTCAAGTTTTCTCGGTCGGCATTACCGACTACCGGGTCCATCGTCCCGACTCGCTCGGCCACCTCGCCGCCACGATCGAAGAATCCGGGGCTTCACCCTCACCGTCCCTGGCACGGATGATGCCTCCCAGAGGCGCATGAGGCGCGGAGGATTCTCGGTCGGCGGCTTGCTCGTGTTGCTCCTCCTCGTCATCGTGGTCGGGGGCGTGCTGTTCTATCGGTCGCCCCGCGCCACGCCGCTGCGAGAGATGTTGCGATCGGTCAAGGACACGTCGCAGGACGCGGCGACCACCTCCAAGGTGAAGACCGCGCTGCTACTGTCCAAGAACGTCTCCGCGTTCGACATCACCACCACCACCAGCCGGGGGGTGGTCAGCTTGAGCGGAGAGGTCCCCAGCGAGGAGACCCGGAGGCTCGCCGGCGCGATCGCGCAGGACACCTCCGGGGTGAGTCAGGTCCAGAACAACCTGGTGGTCAACCCCGGCGCGGGGCGCAACCCGGCGATGGCCAACCTGGGCGATCGCGTCGCCGACCTGGAAGTGAAGACGATCGTCACCGACCGCCTCGCCCGGAGTCCGGAGCTCAAGGACAAGCGCCTCACGGTTCAGGTCAGCAAGCAGGTCGTGACGCTGGACGGGACGGTGGATTCCCTCGCTCAGAAGCGGGCGGCCGAGCAGATCGCGATCGAGGCGCCCGGGGTTCAGAGCCTGGTCAGCCAGCTGACCGTGGCGGATGGCCAGACCGGTCCGGAGAGCGTGGATGACCGCTTGGCGCGGCGCGTGGAGTTCGAGCTGTACTCGACGAAGGCGGTCTCGCTCAAGGCCGTGCAGATCCGATCGCAGGACGGCACCGTCGTCCTGAGCGGATCGGTGCCCTCGCGGGCCGAGAAGCTGCTGGCGGAGCGAGTCGCCCAGTCGGTGGAAGGCGTGAAGAGAGTGGTCAACCACCTCAACACGCAAGAATCCACCGCCGGGTAGCGGCTTTCTCTCGATGAAGTCCGCCGGCGGGTCGGACGGCGGGCTCTGATGGACCGAGGTCGGCGCGCATTCCTGTGGCGGTCGGCGGCGCTCGCCGCGCCGCTGCTGCTCTCGCGAGGGCTCGGCCTCGCCGCGGCCTCGGCGCAGGCCGTCGGCCGACCGGCCCAGTCGGTCCGTGACCACGGCGCGAGGGGCGACGGCCAGACTCTCGACACTCGCGCGCTCCAGGCCGCGATCGACGCCGCGGGCTCCTCCCGGGGCATCGTCTATTTTCCGCCCGGCGTCTACGTCTCGGGGACCCTGCGCCTCCGGAGTCATACCACCGTCCGCCTCGCCGCGGGCGCGACCCTGATCGCCAGCCGCGACGACGCCGATTTCGACCCGGCGGAGCAGCTCGGCTACGACTCGTTCGCGGACGCCGAGACCACGAGCTTCCGGTTCGCCCTCCTCCAGGGCCACGGCCTGGAGGACGTCCGCATCCTGGGTCCCGGTCGGATCGACGGCAACCGGACGAGTCGCGACGGGCCCAAGCCGATCGCGCTCAAGGAGTGCCGGAAGGTCGAGCTTCGCGACGTCACCCTCGTCAACGCGGGCAACTACAACGTCAGCCTCCTGGGGTGTGACGGGGTGGAGATCGTCGGGGTCACCATCTTGAACGGCTACTCCGACGGGATCGACCCGGATTGCTGCCAGGACGTTCGGATCGCGAGCTGCCGCATCGACACGCGGGACGACGCGATCGCCCTCAAGACGAGCTTCGCGCTCGGCATTCGCCGCGCCACGCGGCGGGTGACGGTGACCGGGTGCCATCTCACCTCCTTCCACAACGCGCTCAAGCTCGGCACCGAGACGACGGGAGACTTCGCCGACATCGTCTTCCGCAACTGCACCGTGGTCGGGCGTCGGCATCCGTGGAAGGGCGACCTGAGCTGCGGCGTGGCCATCGAGACGGTGGACGGTGGACACATCGAGCGGGTGACGGTGTCGGACATCCGGATGACCGGCGCTCGCACCCCGATCTTCATCCGACTCGCCCAGCGCGGGCGCGGCCAGGACGTGCCCGCCGCGGGCCGCCTCCGGAGCATCTCGATCGCCAATCTCGAGGCGGTCGGCGCCCAGATCGCGTCCTCGATCACCGGGATCCCCGGGCATCCCGTCTCGGACATCTCCCTGAAGAGCGTCCGGATCACCGCCCGCGGCGGCGGGGGCGCCGACCTCGCCGCGCAAAGCGTGCCGGAGATGGAAAAGACCTACCCGGACGCCTACATGTTCCGCGATCTTCCCGCGTACGGCCTGTTCTGCCGCCACGCGGACGGGCTCACCCTCGACCGGATCACCCTCGGCGCCGATCAGCCCGACGCCCGCCCCGCGGTGGTGCTGGACGACGTGAGCCGCGCCCGTCTCAGCTCGGTGCAAGCGATGCCACCCGCCGAGGGAGGGCCGCTGGTATGGCTGCGCTCGGTGCGCGACTGCTCGCTGGACCGCCTGCGCCCCCGAGCCGGGACGCGAACCCTCCTGCGCCTGAGCGGCGCGGACACCACCCGGATCCGGGTGGTGGACAGCGACCTGCGCCAGGTGGAGAAGCCGGCGATCGTCGATCCGGAGGTGCCGGCGACGGCGCTCCGGATGGAGGGAATCCTCAGGGCAGGTCGATGATCTCGACCCAGTTCGGGTTCTTCCCCATCGGATACTCCTTCAGCTTGGTCAGCTTGCCGCTCGCCGGGTCGATCGCATAGCTCGACAGGCCGTGGGAGAGCTGGCCGACCGCGAGCAGATAGCGGCCGGACGGGTCGATGTTGAAGCCCCGCGGCTGCTTCTCGGTCGGCACGCTCCCGATGGGGGTGAGGGTACCGTTCGCGGGATCGACCTTGAAGCCGGCCAGCGTGCTCGACGTGCGCTCCGACGCATAGAGGAACCGCCCGTCCGGGGTGAGGTGCAGGTCGGCCGCCGAGGGCTTGCCCTGGAATTCGGGCGGCAGCGCGCTCGCGGTCTGCTTCGCGGTGAGCCGGCCGGTGCCCGCGTCGTAGTCGAAGACGTAGACCGCGCCGTCGAGCTCGCCGACCACGTAGACGAGCTTGCCGCCCGGGTGGTAGACGAAGTGGCGCGGCCCGGCCTTCGCGGTCACCTCGACCCACGGAGTCGGGCTCGGGGCCAGCCGGCCGGTGCCCGCGTCGAACGCGAACTGGTTGACCCGGTCGTTGCCGAGCGTCGGCACCAGCACATGGCGATTCGCCGCGTCGGCCATGATGGAGTGCGCGTTCGGGTGGTCGGGCAGCACCTGCTGCGGCGGCTGCACGGTGCCCGGCGGCCCGATCGGGTTGACGGTCACCTTGTGGCCGGGATACGACGCGCCCAGCAGGTAGCGACCGGAGCGATCGGTGGCGATGTAGGCCATGCTGTCGGCGAGCGGGCCGCTGGCCACGTGGGTGAGCCGCCCGGTCGAGGGGTCGATGGCGAAGCCGGCCGCCACCTTGGGCTCGCCCCGCGTCCCCACGTAGAGGAAGCGGCGATCGGGGCTGAGCGCCATCGGCGTGGAGATGCCCGGCTTCTCGATGCCGGGGATCGGCACCTTCTGGACGGCGGTGAGGTCACCGTTCTGCCTGTCGAGCCGGAGCACGTAGATCTCGTTGCTCTCGGCGTTGCCGACGTAGACGAACGTGGCGGCGGCGGCCGGCGCGGCCATCAGCGCGCCCGCCGTCCCGACCACCGCCCCCAGCACTGCCCGGAACCCGAGCCGGAGTCCGCGCATGGCTTCCTCCTTTTGGACGTGGCCCGCGTGTCGTGCATCACGCCGGCAGGAATAGGCGCACGTACTGGTTGTCCACGACCTCGCCCTTGGATCCGACCGTAAAGTTGGACGTGATGAGACCCGTCGCCCCGGAAAACTGACCGCGCCCTTCGATCACTTCCCAGATCACCGCACCCCGCTGAAGGCCATCGACTCCGCTTGCCCCGAGCACGCCTTGGCCGACCGTCTTGAACGTCACGGCGCCGGCCTTGCCGTAGCGGATGCGGCCGCTCTCGACGAAAGTGCCCGCCCCGGTCATCTGCACCTCGGACTCGAAGGTGGCGCGAGGGCCCGGCCTCGACTCCGCCCGGGCCTGGAGACCCTTGGCGTTCAGCGCCGTGCGCAGGATCTGGCCGGCCGCCGTCGTCCTGGCGACGAGCTTCCCCTCGACTCCCTCGACCGGACGCGCCTTTCCCTTGAACTGTAGCGCGAACACGAGCTCCTTCATGCTCCTCCTCCTCCCATGACGCGAGCCGTGCCCCCGGCTTCCGCCCGCGTGCCGGCATAACGATGCGCCGTCTCCACCAGCGCGTCCACCGCCTCCTCCGTGGTGTCGAAGGCGCACGCGATCCGGACGACGCCCTCCCGGAGGGCGCCGCGCCGGGAGAAGCTGTACCCCTCGGCGACCAGCCCGTCCCAGATCGGCTGCGGCAGGGCGACGAGGACGAGGTTGATCTCGGTCGGGCTCGGGAAGCGCACGCCGGGAATCTTGGCCAGGCCCTCCCGGACCCGCTGGGCCATCGCGTTGGCGTGGCGGGCGTTCCGCAGCCAGAGGCCGTCCTGGACGAAGGCGTCGAGCTGGACGGAGAGGAAGCGCATCTTCGAGAACAGATGGCCGCCGCGCCGGCGACGGTAGCGCATGGTCTGGGCCAGCTCACGGTTGAAGAACACCACCGCCTCGGCGGTGAGCGCGCCGTTCTTGGTGGCGCCGAAGGAGAGCACGTCGACGCCCGCCTTCCAGGTGGCCTCGGCGGGCGTGGAGCCGAGGCGGGCGACCGCGTTGGCCAGGCGCGCCCCGTCCATGTGCACCCACAGGCGCCGCGCGCGGGCCACCTCGACGATGGCCCGTACCTCCGCCCGCGTGTACACCGTGCTCGCCTCGGTGCCCTGGGTGATGCTGACCGCCCGCGGCGTCACCTCGGTGGCCGGCCGCGCGATGGCCTCGTCGACCATCCGCGCCAGCTCGGCCGCGATGATCTTGCCGTCCACGCTCGGCACCGGGACGGTGCGGGCGTTTCCTCCCGACCAGAACTCGGGCCCTCCGCACTCGCTCCCGTGGAGGTGCCCGGCGTCGGACAGGTAGATGGCCCCGAAGGGCGCCGCGACGATCGAGGCGCAGAGCCCGTTGGCCGCGGTCCCGGTTCCCACCGGATAGACGTCGACCTCGGTCTCGAAGAGCGCCGTGAAGCGGGCCGGCAGGCCCTCGGTGATCGGATCGGCGCCGTAGGGCGCGGTGTCCCCCGCGTTGGCCGCCACGAGCGCCTCCAGAATTTCGGGGGCCGCGCCCGACACGTTGTCGCTGTAGAAATTCTTCTTCACGCTCACGAAGGCCTCCTGTCTCGGCGGGCTCGCGACGGACGACGCGACGGCCCGGGCGCCGCGGCCCATCTACCATAGGCGAGGAGGCGACCGCCAGCAACCGCCGATCCGGACGCCTCACGCTGGAGTATGATTCGCCCGGGCCCGGCACTCGCGCCGGGCCGCTCCAGGCGTCCGACGGAGAACGACCGACAAGGAGGGGAGCAATGCCTCGACAAGGCGCCCTCGACAAGGCGTACTCGGCGGCGTCGCTGACGCTCGCGCGCAAGGAGAACAGCACCAAGGCCGTCGCCGAGCGGATGGCCAAGAGCGCCGCGACGACGGTGCCCTCGACGCCGCTGCCCAACGTCACCTACGCGGTCGGCGGGGTGACGATCATGGCGGGCGGCGCGCCCATCGGCGCGATCGGGGTGAGCGGGGCCCCGGGCGGTCAGTTCGACGAGGAGTGCGCTCGCGCGGCCATCGCCAAGATCCAGGAGCGGATGAAGTAGGCCCGCGCGCATGAGCGACGCCCCGACGTTCGGACGCTATGCCGAGCTGCCGGTCGACCGGATGACCCCGGAGCAGCGCGAAGGATACCGGTTCCTGGTCGACGGGCCGCGCGGCCGTCTTCCTGGGCCCTACAAGGTGTGGGTGCACAACCCGAGGCTGGTGCACGCGGCGGCGCCGCTCGGGCAGCACTTCACGCCCGGCCACTCGTCGGTGTCGGAGCGCGAGCGGGAGATCGCGGTCCTCGTCATGACCAGCGCGTGGCATTCGGCCTACCCCACCGCCGCGCACGAGAAGCGCGGGAGAGAGGTCGGCCTGGAGACCGCTTCGGTGGAGGCGATCGTGGCCGGGCTTCCGACCTCGTTCCCCGACCCGCGCGAGCAGGTGGTCTACGAGGTGGCGATGGCCCTGGCCGGCGGGCGCCTCGTCCCGCAGGGGCTCTACGAGCGCGCGGTGGGTCTCCTGGGCCACGAGGGCGTGACCGACGTGATCGTCCTCATGGGCTACTACACCGCGGTCTCGCTGACCATGAACTTCTACGCGGTGCCGGCGGGGAGCCCGGGCCTGACGCGCTGAGGTCCGCGCCGGTCGTTGTTGGCCGCGGCGGCGGGGTGGCCCGGGACCAGCGCCTCCGGCGGCCGCCGCGTCATCGAGCGTCCCCCGTCTTCGGCGTGTGCCGGCCCAGGAAGTCGGCGACGCGGCGGATCGACTCGGCCAGGTGCGTCGGGGCGCGCCAGTCCTTCTGGATCTCGAGGTTCGGGGCCAGGCGCGCGATCTCGGCGCTGGTCTCGGCGGGGTGCGGCTTGTCGCTGCCGGGCTGGAGCAGGAGCGGCGTGGGGCAGCGCCGGACGAAGTCGCGGCTCACCGAGAACACGAAGTCGCCGCCGAACATGTGGTGGCCGAACTTCCGGATGACGTCCTCGGTCAAGGTCGGATCGCGCTCCAGCATGGTCTTGGCGAAGCCGGCCACCGCCTCGTCCCAGGTGTCCCGGTTCTCGTG
>WNFT01002984.1_pt1 | contig 14587 bp, 18 predicted proteins | sample 5400191 | NCBI WGS metagenome assembly WNFT01 (sample SAMN13153359, study PRJNA577476) | soil metagenome | isolation source: 80 cm saprolite under Madrone tree | place: USA:California | collected 2016-06-14
CCTGCTCGCGCTGCGCCGCCGGGAAGGCACGCTGCGCTGGCTCGCCCAGCGCTGGCCCAAGCTGGTCTTCAGCGGCAAGACCGGCTCGTCGCCTCACGACGACTCGGCGGTCGCCGCCGTCGGCCTCTGCCTGGACGCGCGGCCCGTAGTGCTGGTCTCTGCGCTGCGGCCACTCCAGGCGCCGCTGCCGGACGGGCTGCAGGGCTCGCTGCTGTTGCGCGGGATCGACGGATACCTGCGCGAGCTGGCGAAGCTCGATCGCAAGCCGGCGTCGGCGGTGTTCCCCGCCTGGGCGGAGCAGGACGCGCAGCTCGCGGTGGAGGCGAGACCATGATGTCGCGATCGGGCCGGCCGGGCGGATTCGACGAGATGGAGGCGCTGATCTATCGCCTCTTCGCCGAGAAGCAGTTTGCGCTGGCGCTGCTCGCGCTGGTGATGGTTGCGCAGCTCCTCTCGGCGCAGTTCCTCCTGCTCCGGCTGACGCCGCCCTCGCAGCAGGCGCGCGCGGCGCCGGCCACCTCGCAGCGGCTCGACGTGAAATGCGATGCCGGAGCCGCGCGAACGCTGGGCGGAGAGGCGATGAGCCGCGAGGCTGCCCGGGGCAAGGTCGTGGTCATGCACCTCGGGGCGTCGGACGAGGCCTGCCTCGCGCAGGTGACCTCGTCGGGCGCCGCCGAGCTGGTGGTGGGGATGAGCGCCGATGCACAGCCTGCCGGCCATTGAGGGTGCGGCGCCGCCGCGCCTCGTTCGCGCGGTCTGCCTGCAGATGCTGGCGCTCGCGGGAGCGGCGCTGATCGCGGCGCTGCCGTGGCCGCGCTCGCAGGTGATCGACGCTGCGCGTCCCGCCGAGCCGAAGAAGGCGGAGCGAAGGATCCGGATCGTGCAGCTTCCCCGGCCGCGAGTCGATCGGCCACCGCCGCAGCCGGCCGCGGCCAGGCCGCCGGCACCATCTCCGCCCTCGGCCGCACCGCGCCCGCAGCCTTCGCCGGCGCCTCCGCTCGCCCGCATCGCCGCCGACTCGACCGCGATGCACGGGGTGCGCATGCGCGTGCTGGTGCCTCGCAGCCCAGGCGAGCTGGCCTCGCACCTGCGCAATTCCGGCGGATGCCTCGTCGTCTCCCGGCTCGCCGGAGGAAGCGCCGAGGTGCTCTCCGTGCTCGCGCTCGATGGGGACCGCGTGGTGGAGATGAGCGGGCCGCCCTGCGCCGGGATACCGCGGTTGCTGCGCGATGCCAACCTGAACGCCGCGCTGGGCGACCCCCTCGGCCGCGCCCGCGCGGCATCGCCGGGCGACGAGGTGGTCCTGCAGATCATCCTCAGCCCCGGCCTGCACGAGACTGCCCGATCAGCCCTGCATGCCCGCTTCGGCGCTGTCTCCGAAGAGGAGATGGGCCGCCGCGCGGCGGAGAGCGGATACGAGCTGACCTGCTTCGCGGAGCCCGCGGGGGTCCTGCGATGCGAATGACCTTTCGCCCGGGAGGTGCCGTATGAAACCGCTCGTTCCATCGTTCGTCGCCGCCGGCATCGCGCTCGGCGCCGCAGGCGCGCAGGGCATCGAGACCGTCGCCGTGTTGGAGTTGCGGTCGCGCGTTCATCCTGTAGTGGCGGCGGAGCTCTCGGACCGCGTCCGGGAGGCCGTCCGGCGCGCACTCCCGCAGGCTCGCGTCGTCGATAGCGAGGAGAACGCCGACTTCGTCATCGCCGGAAGGATCTCGCGCGGCGGCCTCGGCTACCGCGCCTCGCTGGAGCTGCGCGATCGCAGCGGCGACGTCCTGCAGCGGGCGTCCGCTACAGCGAGCAGCCGGAGCGAGTTGGCGGAAGCGATCGACGGCGCCGCCGTGGACCTCGTTCGTTCCCGCCAGGAAGCCGGAGGGCCCATCACGATCGCGCCGCTGCCCGCGGTGCCGGCCCCCGCCGGGACGCCGGAAGACGCGCTCAATCTCGAGGCGGACGCAGGCGTCCTCGTGGCCTGGGATCGGGCGCGGCGGATCGAAGCGCAGGGAAAGGAGCGCCCGGAGGATGCGGCCGCGGCGTGGCGCCGGGTCGCGGAGATGCGCGGGCAGAACCCGTTCCGGGAGATCGCGCTCACCCGCGCCAGCCAGTGGGAGGCATATGCGGCGGGCCGTCGCGCGCTCGACGCGCAGCTGGCGAGCGATACAGCGCGCTTGCGCCGGGTGCTTCCGCTCGCGTCGGTGACCGATTCCGCGAAGATCGATCTGCTGGTGCGGTTCGCGGCCGCGCACGGTTTCGACAAGGTCTCGCCGCTCGTGGCGCTGCTGCCTTCGGCCGAGCTGCACGCGCGCGCCGAGCTCTCGCTCGACTGCGAGGTGAAGGAGGCGCATGCGTGCGTGCAGCTGGCGAGCGCAGCGGACGAGGCCAAGGATGCGAAGGCCGCGCTGGAATATCTCGACCGGGCCTGCGCGGCCGGAGCGGCGAACGCCTGCGCCGAGAGCGGCGATCGCTGGCTGCAGGGGGACCTGCGGGATCCGGCGCGCGCCATCGCAGCCCTGCAGCGCGGCTGCGATGCCTCGAGCGCCGCCGCCTGCGTGCGGCTGGCGCGCATCTATGAAGAAGGAGACGGCGCCAGCCCGAATGCGAAGACGGGAGTGGACTATCGCGAGAAGGCCTGTGCCGCGGGAGACGGCAGGAGCTGCCGCCGGCTCGCGGGCGTGAGCGAGGAGCCCGCGCGCGTGGCCGACCTTCTCCGCAAGGGATGCGACGGCGGAGACGCCATCTCCTGCGCGCTGTCGGCGAAAGAACCCGCCATGGTCCAGCGGCAGCTCCAGGAGGCGGCGTCCGGCGCGGCGAAGCCGCCGCCGATCGCACGGCCGGCGTCCGCGACGGAGAAGCCGGCTGCGAAGCCTCCGCCGCCACCGTCACCGCGCACCGCGGTCGAGCCGTCGCACGATCGCGCGGCGGCCGGCATGGCGATGGTGGCGTTCGGGGCGCTCGCCGCCACCGCGGCCGTGATGATGAATTCGGACGACCAGCAGCCCCGACGGGCTTTCCGATCGGCGCTGCTCGCGGGCTCGCAGCAGCAGTCCGGTTCGAGCCGCACCGGGTTGACCCTGGTCTTTGGCGGCGCCGCGGCGCTGTCGGCGGGTGCGGGCCTGGTGCTCCTCCTCACCAGGCCGGAGAAGCCGGAGGGGCCCAAGGTCGGCGTGGGAGTGTCACCAGCAGGAGTCGTCGTCTCCGGCAATTTTCACTGACCGCACCGGCGGCGGCCCTACTGGACCGCCGTATTTCTCGCCTTCCAGCAGGACGCAAGGGCGGTTTCGCCGGCCTCTCCGATGACGGAGCGCCCGCCTGCGTGTAGCAGGTGCGTGCGGGCACCATGCCGGCAGCGCGAAGACGGAGCGGCGGAGAGTGCCTTGAACCCGGACCGGCACGGCGCGTCCGAGGGGCAGGCCCGGCGCCTGTCAAGGCTTGTAAGTGATGGTCGCGGCTCCTGATGTTTTTTCAAAGGAGGCCGCCTTGACCCGTCGCGTTGTCATGTCGAAGCCGGTTCTGGAAGCGGCGCCGGAGTACATCAAGCAGGAAGCGCGCCTGCGTTTCGAGGAGATCGCCGAAGGGCTGGAAGGCATTCCTACCGAGAGTTCCTTCTGGGCGTCGGTTCGCGTCAGCCGTCTTTGCCTGATCATCCACGGCTGGTCGTTCTTCTACACCCTCGATGCGGAGACGCTGCGCGTTACCGAGGTGCGCAAGTAGCACGCCGCTTGCAAGATTTCGTTCAGGTGTCCACCGTTTCCGGTGGCATTAAGTAGTACCCCTGACCAATCGGTCCGCCGTGGCGTACTTAGTGCACTTCGATGTCGACCTCGAGCCGATTCCTGCTCAGGCACGGCAGGAAGTCCGCCGGACGATGCGGGAGATCGCCGAGGCCGTGACGACGATCCCGGCGGCGAGCCCGTTCTGGAGCTCGATGAAATTATCGTTGCTGCAGATCGACGTCGAAGGATGGCGCGTCGTCTATGCGATAGACGCTCCTCGCCAAGAGATACACGTGGTCGAGCTTCATCCCCTCCGTAAGTGAGAGTTCGCTCACCGCGGGCGATCTCCGTCGGACGGACGGGTCGCCGCCAGGAGCCCTTCATGGAGGACGAGCAGGACTAGCGCCACAGCGGCTACAGCGGCGCCGATCGTGCGGATGCCAGCCGCGGCAGCGAGGAGGCCGAACAGCGCGGGGACGGCCGCCGATCCAAGCGTCGCCGCACCGACCTGGAATCCGACGGAATGCGGCGCGAGGTGATGACCCACTCGATCCGGCGTCCGCGACATCAGGGTCGGGAAGATCGGGGCCAGGCTCGCGCCGAGCAGGACGAGGCCGAGCCGTCCGAGCGGACCTCCACTGGAGGCGAACAGCACGGCGCCCGCCAACGCGGTCACCATCGCGCCGCGTAACAAGCGGTCCGGACCGGCGCGATCGACGACGAACCCGAGTACCACGCGGCCGCCGAGGATGCTGCCCCAGTATCCCGCGGTCCAAGCGCCCGCGGCCTCGAGGTCGAGGCCGCGCGCCTCGCGCAGCACGGTGAAGCACCACTGACCGGTGCCCGCTTCCAGCCCCGTGTAGACGAAGAAGAGGACGATCTGCAGCCATACCCTGCCGTTGCGGAGTGCCTCGGCCGCGCCTGCGTGCAATACCCCGATGCGGCCGGCGGCACCGTCATCCTCCCAGGCGCGACGAGTAGCCGCGAACGCGAGGGCCATCGCGCCGAGGGCACACGCGAGCAGGACATACCCGACCTGATAGGAGGCGCCGTGCGCAAGCACCGCCGTCATCATCGCCGGCCCCGCCGTGGCGCCGACGCTCCAGCAGGCGTGCAGCCAGTTCACGTGGCGCACCGGGATGTGCCGGGCAGCCCAACCATTCAGCGACGCGTCGATGGCGCCAGACCCGAGCCCGATCACCGCAGCCATCGGCACGAACTGCGCCCAGCGCGACGCGGAAGCGTAGCCGAAGAGCCCGACGGCGACGAAAGCGCTGCTCGCGGCGAGCAGGCGGCCGACGCCGAACCGCACGACGATGCGCCCGGCGAGGATACTCGACACCGCGTATCCGACGACACCCACTGTCAAGACGGCGCCGAGTCCCGCCTGCGAGAGACCGAAACGATCGCGAATCGACGGCCAGGCCACCCCGATGACGGTGTCGGGAAGGCCGAGCGAGATGAACGCGAGGTACGAGAGCGCGAGCAGAGGAAGGGCAGGGGCTTTCAAGTGGGTCCTTGGAAGAGCGCCAGGATACAGCGTCGGATCGCCGGCGGTCGCCAGGATTTTGACGCTGCGACTTTGACGGGCGTGCCGCGTGCACCGGGCCGAGAGATCTGCGCACACGAGTTGCCCGGCGGGATCACGATCGTTTTTTCAGCTCCGGGGGCGGGAGCTGCCGGCACGCTAGTTGCGAAGAAGCGTCTCATGGCCACTCTCCTGGTGATCGATGACGATGTGTACTTCCAGCGCGTGGCGACCACCTGTCTCCATCCGCGCCACGAGGTTCTGCAGGTCTCCTGTTTGAAGGACGCGGAGACGTTGCTGCAGAGTCGCAGCGTGGATCTCCTCATCGTCGACGGCCTGCTGCCGGATGGCGATGGACAGAACTTCATCGAGCGCTTCCGGTCGCGCGACACCAGCACGCCGATTCTGTTCATTTCGGCGTACCGGAAGAATCATCGCGCGCTCGCGCGCTTGCCGCGAACGGGGACGCTCCAAAAACCAGTGCTTCCCATGGATCTCGTCATGAAGGTGGAGAGCGCGCTGCGGGCCGCGGGCGTCGAGAGCTCACTGAGTGCGCAGGCGCAAGGAGAGCTGGAGGCGCTGCGCGAAGCGTACACCGCCGACCTGCCGCAGCAGCTCGCCGGGATCGCTCTGGCCGTCCACCAGCTCCGCGTCGCTCCTTCGAGCGCGGCGCTCCGCGGCGTCTTGCGGCGGCGCGCCCACAGGATCGCTGGAACCGCGGGCTCCTTCGGGTACGACGACATCGGCGATGCCTGTGCGCGGATCGAGCAAGGCGTCGCGTTGCTGACGCACGACGAGCGGTCCGGTTGGCGGGAGATCGAGGACGCGATCTCCAGGATCGCGGCGTTCACGTCCTGCCGCGCGGTGGTCTGATATCGCGCTCCGCCTTGCGAAGCGGGGTGATGGCATGGTTGAGAAGACCCCCAATGACGGCGGAAGCGATTCAAATCGAAAAGCTGCGGGACAACCTGTACCTGCTCCGGGGCGGCGGCAGGACGGTTCAGCTGGGCGGCGTCAGCTTGCCGAGCGCGGGCACCACCGCAGCCTTCGTCACCACCGGCGGCGTGGTGCTGGTCGACGCCAAGCTCCCCGGCTGGGGGAAGGCGATCATGGACAAGCTCGAGGAGATCACCGACAAGCCGCTGACCACCGTCATCAACACGCACGCGCATTTCGATCACGTCGGCGGCAACGTCGAGTTCCCCGAGGGCGTCGAAGTCCTTGCGCACGAGAACACGGCGGAGCTGATGCGCGACATGCGCCCGGTGACCGGCGGCCCTGTGCAGCCGGACATCTTCAAGCAGAGCAGGGGGCGGGGTTTGCCCACGCGGACGTTCAAGGATCGAATGGTCCTCGGCAGCGGAGAGGAACGGATCGAGCTGTACTACTTCGGCCGTGCCCACACCGGGGGCGACGCGTGGGTGGTGTTCCCGGCGTTGCGCGTGCTTCATGCCGGCGACGTGTTCGCCCACAAGGCCGTTCCACCGCTCGATGCCAACAACGGCGCCAGCGGCGTTGAGTACCCGCAGACGATCGCAAGGGCCATCGGGGCGCTGATGGACATCGATACGGTCGTCACAGGGCACTACCCGACGACGCTGACGATGGCGGACTTGGAAACGTACGGCGGTTTCGTTCGCGAGTTCGTGCAGGCGGTGCAGACGGCGAAGAGAAACGGCCGGACGATCGAGGAGTTCGTAAGCAGCTGGAAACTGCCGGAGCGCTTCCTGAAGGAAGGCTACGTGGACATCGGGAACCTGCGGCCGCTCCGGCCCGATGTCGAGGTGATCTGGAACGAGACGAGGTAACGAACGGGGCCTTCCTGGAGGATGCGATGCACACCATCAAGGTCATCGCTGGCGGGTTCCTGCTGCTCGGCGCCTTTCTTCTCCTCGGACGCTGGATGGGCGGTGGAACACCATCGGCATTGGCCACCGCCGCGATTTGCTTCGTCCCGGTCTGGTTGGTTGCGGCAGCAGTGAACTTGTGGGTCGGCGTCTCGCGGGCAGGCTACCCGGTCGCAGACGAAGTTCCCTACTTCATCGTGGTGTTCGCTGTCCCGGCTGCAGCGGCGGGCGTCCTCTGGTGGAAGTTCTCTCCAAGCTAGCTGGGTCCCAGGGGGAGAAAACCGAGCGAGCATCGCGGGGCCTGCCGTGTTACATGACGGCCGCACCCGACGACTCCACGTGGAGGCAGAGCACATGGCCCAGGTTACGTTCAAGGGAAGCCCGATCCGCACGAACGGCGACTTGCCCGCAGTCGGCGCGAAGGCGCCCGATTTCAAGCTGACCGGCACAGACCTGAAGGACGTCTCGCTCGCGGACTTCAAGGGGAAGAAGAAGATCCTGAACATCGTCCCAAGCCTCGACACTTCCGTGTGCGCGACGTCCACGCGCAGGTTCAACGAATCCGCCGGGAAGCTCCCGAACACCGTGGTGCTCGTCGTGTCGGCGGATCTGCCGTTCGCGGCAAAGCGCTTCTGCACGACCGAGGGGCTCCAGAACGTGGTGCCGCTCTCGCTCATGCGCGGAAAGGAGTTCGCCAAGGACTACGGCGTGCTCCTCGAGGACGGCCCGCTCGCCGGACTGACCGCCCGCGCCGTGGTGGTCCTCGACGAGAACGACAAGGTCGTCTACCGCCAGCTGGTGCCGGAGATCGCGCAGGAGCCGGACTACGACAAGGCGCTCGCGGCCGTCCGGTAGCGAGCACGGCTCGGCCCTGGCTGCCCCCTTCCAGGGTCCGAGCGCCCGCTCGGTGTTTCGCGTCACGGCATGCACATGTTCCGGTCGAAGGAGCATGCATGTGTTCGCGCCTCCTGGTGGAGCTGGGCACTCGTCGCGGCAGCATTGTGGGGGGCACGATGCGGCACGCGCGAGGCCGCAGGGAGTAGCTCCGGCAGTATCGGTCCCGACGCGGGATATTCGGGTGCCATTCCCAGACCATCGACTTCGTGTCGTCATCGGGAACCTTGCTCGCATCCACTCCGGGTGCCGAGGGCTCGACTCTGATCGCTGGTGAAAGCGGGTTCATCGGGAACATGACGGCGAGCATGGCTTCGTGGCTCGAGGCCCGGAACGACTCCGGCGCGCAATCGCCCACGACCAGGCACGAGCAGGTCGCCGACGTCGCAGAAGACCCGCTCGGCGGAGTCGTCGCCTTGACGGGAGGAACGGCACCACAGATCACCAGCTTCGATACGTCCCTCGCCGTGCGCTGGCGCGTGAGTCGCCCGGCCGACTATCCCGTTGCGTTGGGAGTGGATCGCGAGGGAGCGACGCTCTTCCTCTTCGACGGCACTCGGTTGTTTGGCGCGAACACCCTCGCGGCCATGTGGGTCGATCACGCGGGCCTCGCCGGCAACGTCTTCCAGATGCTCGGCCCTCAACGGGATCTCGCCTTCCGCCTGCCATTTGCGTTGACCCAGCGCACAGGCAGCGGCCTTTTCCTCGCGCTCGGTCCCGCCTGGGTAGCGCAGGTCGACTCGCTCGCGACCGCCTCATCTGCAGCTCCGGATTGGTTGCAGGCCCGCCCGAACGTTCGCCTGCACATGGTGCGCGGCGGAAAGGGGTACGCTGTTCTGCCTGTCGAAGCACAGGACGCGCAGGACTGCGTGCAGAGCGTGGAGGTGGTCAGCCCGTCTGGGAAGAGCTGTGGAACGATGAGCTTTCGCGCTGCAAGCGGATCCTGCCGGACGGGGCCGATTAGTGTGGGCTACGACGGCACCGTGATGCAGCTCGCGCCCGATCCGGATCCGACTCACCAGGAGTGGTTTGGCCAAGGGACCTGCTATTGGCACTGGTGGCCCGGGTTGTTCCGCTAGCGGTTCGCCCCGGCGGCCGGCTGCTCTGCAGTGACAATGAAGCAGCCAAGCGATCCGGCTCGGAACCGGTGAGCAGGCGCAGGGTCTCGTGCTCGGGTAGACTCGCGGCATGGACCCGCGGCCTGCCCTCGCCATCGGCCATGTTTCGTTGCGGGTTTCCGACGTAGAGCGCGCGGCTGCATTCTACGAGACTCTGGGGCTACGACCGGTGATGAAGAGTCCGGGCCTCGCCATCTGCGAACTTCGCGGCGGAACACACCTCATGCTCTTCCGCGCTCGCGGCACGCCGCGCAAGGGTCCGGTGCGCTCGTTCGACTTCATGGTCGACGATGTGGAAGCGTTCCGGGCGCGCCTTGCGGCGGCGGGGCTCGCACCGGCCGATCTGCGCGACGACGCGCGGGGCGGCCATCGCTACTTCGAGGTGAGCGATCCCGACGGGCACGCCTTGACCGTCTTCTCCAGCCACACCAGCGGCCGGCCTGTCTAGCTCGCGCCGTCTAGCGGTCGCCTCCCGCGCCCGCACTCCGCGTTCAGACCTGAGTCATGCCCCCGTCCACGAATAGCTCGACGCCCGCCACGTAGCTGCTCTCGTCGGAGGCGAGGAAGGAGACGGTCCTTGCCACTTCGTCGGTCGTGCCCACCCGGCCCAGCGGGATGCCGGGCACCATCTGCTCAACGAACTGCGATAGTTGCTGCTCGCTCATCCCCAGGCTGGTCTGGTAACCGGGGGTGGGCACCACGCCCGGGCTGATGACGTTGACGCGGATGTTCTTGCCTTTGAGATCGGTGCTCCAGGTGCGCGCGAACGAGCGCACCGCCGCTTTGCTGGCGCTGTAGACGCTCAAGGCCGGCAAGCCGGTGGAGCCGGTGATCGAAGCGTTCAGGATGATAGAACCGCCGTCGCGAAAGAGCGGCAGCGCCTTCTGCACCGTGAACAGCAGGCCCTTCACGTTGATGTCGAAGGTCTTGTCGAAGTGCTCTTCGCTGATGGCGCCGAGCGGCGAGAACTCGCCTACGCCGGCGTTGGCGAAGAGGATGTCGATTCCGCCCTTCTCCTTCTTCACGGTCGCGTACAGCCGGTCGAGGTCCTCGAGTCTGGAGACGTCGCCCTGCACGCCCGTGACGTTCCCGCCGATCTTCTCCACCGCTGTTCCCAGCTCCGCCTGGCGACGACCGGTGATGAAGACGTACGCGCCCTCTCTCTGCAGGCGCTGCGCCGTGGCGAGCCCGATTCCCGAAGTGCCGCCGGTGATCACTGCCACTTTGCCTTCGTGCTTGCCCATGTGGATCGCTCCTTCGAGGATGGTTTGACCCTACGACTGCTTGTGATGACGATCATCCGCATTGAGATTCACTGATCGTCGTCATCGTTGGGCTTGTCCGGCGAAGTCCGCCTGGTTACCCTCGTCCGCGATGAAACTCACCAAGGAGCAGACGGAGAAGAACCGCACCGCCATCCTCGAGGCGGCCCAGCGCCTCTTTCGCGAGCGCGGCTTCGAGGGCGTTGGCGTCGCCGACCTGATGCGGGAGGCCGGCTTCACCCACGGTGGCTTCTACAATCACTTCTCCTCGAAAGAGGCGTTGGCGAGGGAGGCATGTCAGGAGGCCCTGGACAGGTCCAACGCGTCTTTCGTCGACTTGCTCGAGCACGGCAAAGGCAACCCATGGCGGCGGTACGTCGGGGAATACCTCACCAAGGAGCACCGCGATGATCCAGGCCACGGGTGCACCCTTGGCGCTCTCTCGGCCGATGCCGCCCGCCAGGGACCGGAGCTGCAGTCGAGATTTGCCGGGGCCATCGAGAAGGTGGTCGGCATCCTCGCCGACCATTTCCGCAAGGCAGCACCGGGCGAGCCGCGCGCCCAGGCGCGCGCGCGCGCCGTGCAGCAGTTCAGCGAGATGTTCGGCGCACTGGTGCTCTCGCGCGCCGTTTCCCGGGCGGACCCTCAGCTCTCGGAGGAGATCCTGTCCACCAACCGGCGCCGGCTCGAGGTCTGAGCCGATCAGCCCTGATCATTCAGCCGGTGCGGCACCAGAGAGGGCGTCGATGCGGCGCTGGGCATTCGCGGCCGGAGGGTCTCCCGAGCTGGCGCGAGATGGCGTCCTCGACGGCGCGAAGCGAATCCAGGCGAGGTAGAGGCCGGCTGCGACGAAGAGGAGGATCAGGAGCTTCTTCATTCAACCGCCTCCGAGAGGAGTGCCACCCTCCACTGTGTCTGCTGCGCGGCGACGAGGCGCAAGTTTTTGGTCGGACCGATAGTTCTCGCTCGAATCCCCTTGGCGAAAGAACTGTCCCGCGGGCGGAACAGTCCAAACAGAACAAGGGGCTACGCCTCGCGACGACCGCGCAGGGGTCCGGGCTCCCAGGGTGGCGGCGACATCCGCTCCTGCAGATGGTCGACGAAGGTTTTGACGATGGGAGACAAGTGGCGGCTGCTCGGATACACCACGTGGACCGGCGTTGACGGCGGGTTCCACTCAGGAAGAACGCGCTTCAGTCGGCCTGTACGTAGCTCCTGCACCGACCGCATCGCGGGAAGGATCGCGATGCCCAGACCGGCGGCTGCCACGGCCTGAAGAATCGCCATGTCGCTCACGATCATGCGCGCGAACAAAGCGAGCTGCACGGAAACGTTGCCGTTTTCCAGGCGCAGCTCGACAGGGTTGCGCCCTCCGCCAAAGAGCAGGCAATCGTGCTTCTTCAAATCCTCTGGCGACCGCGGACGTCCACGTTTCTTGAGGTAGCCAGGGGTGGCGACGAGGTGCCAGGGCGCGCTGCCAAGGGTCCTCGCGATCAGCGTCGAATCCGCGAGCGCCCCCGCGCGGATGGCCACGTCGAAGCCTTCCTCGACCAGGTCCACCGCGCGGGCTGTGCAGAGGAGCTCGAGCCGGATCTCCGGGTAGCGCTTGAGAAAGCCGGCGATGATCGGGCCGAGGAATTCGACGTTGACGGGGGCGGTCACGCGCAAAAGCCCCCGGGGCGTCTCCTGCAGCCTGCTCACCGCGCGATCGGCGTCTTCGATCTCCGCGGCGATCCGCGCGCAGTAGTCGTAGTAGGTCCGGCCGGCATCCGTCAGGCTCAACTTGCGGGTCGTGCGCTGCAGGAGTCGCGATTTCAACCGCTCCTCCAGCTCGGACACCTTCCGGCTGACGGTCGACTTCGGCATTCCGAGCTTCGCCGCGGCCGTGGTGAAGCTGCCCGCTTGCACGACTCGGGCGAAAACGACCATTTCGTTGACGTCCATCGTCTGTTATTCCGTCCATGGAACAGTAGCAGCGTCGGACTGGCTGCTCAACGAATTTGATCGTTCCACAGGCGCCCTCACTGCGCCGGCTGATGCTTCCCGCGCTCCTCGAACGGCTATAAAGCATCTGACGGGAACGGAGGAGCACATGGATACCATTTCGAAGTGGGCGCAGTTCGTCGGTCGCATCGCGCTCGGAGCGATCTTCCTCGTCAGCGGACTGGGAAAGCTTGCGGCCTGGCACGGAACCGCCGCGTATGCGGGCAGCAAGGGCGTTTCGGAAGTTCTGCTCGCGATCGCCACCGTCCTCGAGTTGCTCGGCGCCGTGTCCGTCATGGTCGGATTCAGGGCCCGCTGGGGTGCGCTCGCGCTGCTCGTCTTCCTCGTGCCAGTGACGCTCGTGTTCCACAATTTCTGGGCCGCCCCTGCTGCGCAACAGCAGATGGAGATGGCCCACTTCCTCAAGAACCTCGCCATCGGCGGAGGGCTCTTGATCGTCTTTGGACGAGGAGCAGGCGCCTTGAGCATCGACAGCAGCCAAACACGCGCGCGCGGCGAACCGGTCGCGGCTACGAGGGCCGCGCAATAAGGCCCGCGGCGTGGGCTTGCGCTATCGGCCCCGCAGCAAGGAACGCGGCCAATTGTGCCACTTGGGGAACAGTGTTTCCCGTGTCGACGCGTCTTGTTCGACGACCAAAGCATGTGCGCGCGGGCCCAATCGGCGAAGGACGTGAACACGCCGGGCACCAGCGCGTTGGCAGCACGGATGTGCGCCTCGTGCCGCCGTCGCAGCCTTAGCGGCGATCCGACCGACTCGTCGGGCGAGGGACACGCTCGGCGAGCATTTCGTCGGTCATGCGGAGGCGGGTGGCTTCACGAAGGAAATCTGGCCCCGAACATGGGAAGCCCGCTCTGCGATTCAGGCGCCCCTTCAACATCGACACCAGCGTGTGGCGGACCGGTCGTGGCTGCGAGGGTCGCACAATAAGGCCCGGGTTCCGACGCAGCATCCGACCTCTCCTACAGCGTCTCGCGCACGGAAGAGCTAGCTGGGCGCCTTGCCTTCGAACGGGCGCTAGGAGATCGTGGACTGAGGAGCCGGATGACGGGTGGATGGCGCTAGGTGAATGCGAACGGATCACTCCCAATCAATCGTGGCGCGTCACATTGCTCGCATGCGTTGCTGCCGGAGCGTGTGATTCGCAATATCTCGTCCGCGGGACTCTCTTGAATGAAGTACGTCAGCCCGTGCCTGGGGCGCGACCTGCGCATTAGGATGCTCGGATCGTCATGCGTATACGACATGTCCGTTGGGTGGGTGTAATCGTGCCGCTCGCGCCAGCGTTGTCGGAAGAGGAGAACATCGATGGTCTATGACGTCGCCGTGGTCGGAGGTGGCCCTGCGGGAGCGAGCGCTGCACTGTTCGCTGCCAAGGCCGGGAAGAAGACGCTTCTCATCGACGCCGACAAGGGAATGACCCGGCGCGCGATGGTCTACAACTTCTATGGCGTGCCGGAGATCCGAGGCCCCGATCTGGTGGACACCGGGCATCGCCAGGCAGCGCATTTCGGCGCTGAGCTGATCAAGGCGGCCGTGACGGACGTAAAAAAGACGGAAGACGGCTTCAGGCTGGTGACCGAGCAGGGCGACTTCCAAGCCCGGTACGTGATCCTCGCCACCGGCGCCACGGCCGACCTTGCCGCAAAGATCGGCCTCGACAGCAAGCCTGCTACCGAGCCGCGCATCAAGACCGTCCTGGTCGTCGACCCCGCGGGGCGAACGAACATCCCGGGGATCTGGGCGGCGGGAACCGTGGCCGGCGTGAGCGTTCACGTTGCCGTGACCGCCGGCGACGGCGCCCGGGTGGCCATCAATGTGATCAGCCAGATCAACGGCGCCCGTTGGGTCGACCACGATGTACTGAAGCCCTGATCCGGTTCAGGCACACGCGAGCCGCGCACCATGAACAAGCTGGGAACGATGAAAGCCGTCCAGCTCGACGCGCCTGGCCCGCCCCAAGCGCTGCGCCTGCGCGACCTGCCCATGCCTCAACCGAGCGCGGGGTGGGTCCGCATCCGCGTCGAGGCTTTCGGACTGAACCGCTCCGAGCTCCATCTGCGCCTGGGACTTGCCGAAGGCGTCACCTTCCCCCGCGTGCCGGGCATCGAATGCGCCGGCGTCGTCGATGCCGCTCCCGGCACCTCGTTCCGCCCCGGCCAGCAAGTGGTCGCGATGATGGGCGGCATGGGCCGCGTCTTCGACGGGGGCTACGCGCAGTACACG
>WNFT01002985.1_pt1 | contig 14584 bp, 12 predicted proteins | sample 5400191 | NCBI WGS metagenome assembly WNFT01 (sample SAMN13153359, study PRJNA577476) | soil metagenome | isolation source: 80 cm saprolite under Madrone tree | place: USA:California | collected 2016-06-14
ACCCTCGCCCCGGTGAGCAGCGTGACCCCTTTTTCGACCGCCACCGGCCAGTACGTGCGGTCGACGCTTGCCTTCGCGCCTTCGGAGCAGCCCCACAAGCAGGTGGCGCGCTGCGTGCACGGGTTGAGACGGCCGTAGCGTTGGGTCGCGATCGCGTTCGGCCCGGGCCACCAGTGCCAGCCGAGATCGTTGTGCGCCTTCGCGACGCGCCGGCCCATCCGGCCCAGGGGGACCGGGGGCATCGGCGGACCTTCACCGGGAGGAAAGGCGGTGTCGCCGCCGAGGCCGGACACGCCCCAATCGCGCTCCGCGCGCACGTAATAGGGCTCGAGGTCCTCGTACGTGAACGGCCAATCGTCCGCGACGCCATCGAGCGTGCGGACTCGAAAGTCCGAGGGTAGGTTGCGCTGCCAATGGGCGGCGAAAACGACGGTGCCGCCGCCGACCCCGTTCCACATCAACGCCGTGATGTCTGACTCGGAGTCGTCGACGGGGTAGTCCGCTGGACTCTGGCGGGCGTTCGGGTCCCAGCCCCAGTCACGGCCGGAGGTCAGCTCGTAGTCACGATAAGGAGCGCGCGCCTTCGTGTAGTCGGGCCAGTCGCCCTGCTCGAGGCAGACCACGTCGAAGCCTTCTTCGGCCAGTCGCTTGGCGGCCACCGCACCGGATGCGCCGGCGCCCACGATCAGGACGTCGGGGACCCGGCCGAAACCCTTTTCAGCCATTCGTACGCACCTCCCCGCGAGCCCCGCTCAATTCAGCGATCGCGGTCCGCGCCGCCCGCGGCCCGAAGACCAGGCCGAGCGCCAGGCCACCGACGTAACGAACATCTTGCAGGCCGCCGGCATCGGCCCCCGCGGCGAAGAGTCCCGGCACCGGAGCGCCGTCGCGGTCGAGCACTCGTCCGTCGGGGTCGACCCTGAGCCCTCCGAAGGTGAAAGTGATCGCCGGCTGCACCTCCAGCGCGTGAAATGGCGGGTCGACCATCGGCTCGGGCCGGACGGCGCGAGGGATTTCGAAGGCTGACTCATCGCCGGCCGCGGCCGCCTCCCACTGGTCGAGGGTTTTCGCCAGAGCCAGCGGCTGGACACCCCAGCCGGCGACCGCGTCGAGCAACTCCTCTTTGGTGCGAGTCATCGCATACCTGCCCCCCGCCGCCTTCGCGGCCGCGATGCGGTCTACGACCTGTCCATGAGGATATGGCGCCGTGGCCGCGAGCGTGGTGTGGACCCGCTCATCGCAGATCAATACCGCCTTCGAGTCGGGTTGATGCAACGTCGCCTGGTTGGACACTTCATCGCCCAAAGACTCATCGGTGAACCTGTGCCCGAGGCGGTTGACGAGCAGGCAGTGGTTGGAGTAGTACTGCGTCAGCATCAGGTACTGGTCCTCGCGCAGCTTGGCGAGCGGGCTGGGGACCAGGTGGCCGTAAAAGCCGCTCATGCAGCGGCTCGCCGAGGCGCCGGCGTCGCGGCCCATGCGGAAGCCGTCGCCGACGCTGCCCGGGTTGGAGCGGACCAGCAGCGAGTCCGCCCTGGCGCCGACAAAAGTAGCGACCAGCTCCGGGTCGCCCTGGAAGCCACCCGTGGCCAGGAGCACCGCATCGGCGCGGACCTCGCGCGGACCCGCCGGTGTCGACACGGCCGCGCCGCGAACCCGGCCCGACTCGTCGGTCAGCAACTTTCGCGCCGCCGTCCTCACCATCACGACACCTCCGGCAGACTCGACCTGGCGTTGCCACGCGACCAGGAGACCCATGATGTCGACCCGCACGGCGGAGCCAAAGCCCATCTGGCCCTCCCAGCGCTCGCTGACCGAAACGCCGGTGGAGCGGACCCAGTCCACACCGGGCCAGAATCCATCGATCAGAGCCTGACCCAGCGCCGCGTCGCCGCCGGGCACGACCTGGCGAAGGGTCTTGAAGTCCGGCGCGGTCCACACGATCCCGGCCGACATCGCGGCCGATCCGCCCAGCGTGCCGCGTTTCTCGACCACGGTCACCCGAGCTCCGGCCGACGTCGCCGCAGCCGCAGCGGCCAGGCCCGCCATTCCGCCGCCGACCACGAGCAAGTCCGCCATCAACTGTCCACTGAAACAATAAGTCTGAACCCTTCAAGTTCGTTGACAGAAAGTGCAAGTACGCTTAGTCTGGGCTGGCGATTTGTGAAGGCTTCTGCACTTAGGTGGCGGATTCAGTGAAGCATCCTGGAAGCTCGAACATCACGGCCGGCGCCGATTCGAGGCTCCTCGCCGATCTCCGCCAGGCGCTTCCGGCGGGCCGCGTGTCGACCGCGTCCGACGTGCTCGACAGGTACGTGGCGGACACCTACTGGAAGGCGCTGGCGGCTCGCGCCGCGGGGGCGCCGCTCGGCAGGCCCGACGTGGTCGTCAAGCCGAGCAGCGACGACGAGGTGGCGGCGGTGGTGCGTGTCGGCAACCACCACCGGGTGCCGCTGGTGCCCTGGGGCGGCGGCTCCGGCACGCAGGGCGCGTCGATCCCAACTCGTGGCGGCATCGTCATCGACCTCACCGGGATGGACCGCATCGTCGAAATCGATGAGCGCTCGCTGACGGTGACCGCCGAGGCGGGCGTGAACGGCAGGCACCTCGAGACGGAGCTGAACAAGAGGGGCTTGATGCTCCCCCACTACCCGGCGTCCGCCGAATTTGCCACGGTGGGCGGCTATGTGGCTGCCCGAGGGTCCGGAGTGCTTTCCACCCGTTACGGCAAGATCGAGGACCTGGTGATCTCTCTGCGGGTGGTCGTGCCCACCGGCGAGATCGTGGATACGCTGCCGGTTCCGCGGCACGCGGTCGGACCCGACATCGCGCCCCTGTTCATCGGCTCGGAGGGCAGCCTGGGCGTGATCACGCGCGTGCGCCTTCAGCTCGCGCCTCTGCCGGCCGCCAGGCAATTCGAGGTGGTGTCCTTTCCCACCGTCGAGGCTGGGATCGAAGCGGTGCGCAAGAGCCTGCAATCGGGCCTGCGTCCCTCGGTGGTGCGGCTGTACGACGAGGTCGCCACGCGCCTCACGCTCAGCCCCGTCGTCGGCACCGAGCTGCCCGGGGTGGCCACGGTGATCTGTTTCGAAGGGGATGCCGCCGTCGTCGCGGCCGAGCGCGAGTCGATGCTCAAGCACGCCCGCGCGCACGAGGGGGACGTGCTCGAGGGCGGCCTTGGCCAGATCTGGTGGAACCATCGGTACGACTTTTACGCACCGCCCCACGCGCCCGAGCTCCCTGCCGTGTGGGGCACGATCGATGTGGTCGCGACCTACGCCCGACTCCTGCCCACATACCACGCGCTGCAGGAGGCGGTCGCGAAGCCATATGCCCCGCGAGGGCTGAAGCTGCGGTCGCACCTCAGCCACTGGTATCCGTGGGGAGCGATGATCTACGGGCGATTCGTCCTTCCCGACGGCGGCCCCGATGCGGTCACGCTTCACGACCGCATCTGGAAGGACGGCGTGACGGCCGCGCTCGGCGTGGGCGCCGTCATCAACGATCATCATGGCGTGGGTCTCAAGCTGGCGCCGTACATGCCGGCCCAGCACGGCGCCGGACTCGATGTGCTGCGCCGAATCAAGGTGGCGCTCGACCCGAATGGGGTGATGAATCCGGGGAAGCTCGGACTCTGACCTTGGGGGGCAGGGTCCAGATTGGACGTTTGTAGGAGGGCGAGATGGCGCTGAAACTGGCGATGCACAACTGGATGCGTCCGGAACCGATCGAGACGACGCTCGCGCGTCTGGCGCGCTTCGGCTATGACGGCATCGAGATCTCAGGCGAGCCGGCCACGTACGACGCCGGCGAGGTCAAGGAGCTGCTGGCGAAGCACAACCTCAAGTGCTGGGGCTCCGTGACCCTGATGGTCAACGGCAGAGATCTGATTCACGAAGACCATTACGTCCGGCTCGGCTCGATCCAGTACGCCAAGGACTGCCTCACCCTGGCGTCGAAGCTGGGCGGAAAGATCGTGACGCTCATCCCCTCCACCGTGGGCAAGACCGCGCCGATGAGCTCGGTCGAACAGGAGTGGAAGTGGGCGGTCGACGGCATCAAGGAATGCCAGGAGCACGCTGAGAAGGTGGGCGTGAAGATCGCCATCGAGCCCCTCAATCGTTTCGAGACCTACTTCATCAATCGGCACGACCAGGCGCTCGAACTTGCGCACCAGGTCGGCGGCAACTGCGGCGTATGCCTGGACTTTTTCCACATGAACATCGAAGAGGACGACTGGGCCAAGGCGCTCAAGACCACAGGCGATGCCGGCAAGCTTTACGACGTCCACGTCGCCGACAACAATCGAATGCCTCCCGGTGAAGGCTCGATCGACTGGAAGCGCGCGGTCGAGGCCGTGCATGCCGCCGGCTACAGCGACTATCTGACAGTCGAGTTCGTCGTGCCCGTGGACCGAACGCCTCGCTCGACGCGCAAAGAGATCGGCGACGCGACGGAGGCCGACGCCTCCGAGGGGCTGATCAAGTTCCTGCGCGACCACGGCACGGGATCGGTGCCAGAGCAGTACTACGACAGGTATGTCAAGGATTCGGCAATGCATTTGCGCAACAGCGACAAGCAGCTGCAGTCCGCCAAGGCCTGAACCGGGACGCGGTAACGGGTGACCGCCGTCGCTCCGCATATCGCGTTGATCGGCACTCTTGACACCAAGGGCGCCGAGATCGAGTACGTGCGCAATCGGATCCGCGCCCTGGGCGGCGAACCGGTCGTGATCGACTCGGGGATTCTCGGGTCGGCGTCGGGCGCTGTTGCGGACGTGACCCGAGAGCAGGTGGCCGCGGCGGCCGGCCACCGCCTGGACGACATTCGCAACGCGGGCAGCCGGGGACGCGCGGTCGAGATGATGCGCGATGGAGTGCGGGCGGTCTGCGTGAGGCTGCACGCCGAGGGCCGTTTGCACGGCGCCCTTTGCCTTGGGGGTGCGGAAGGCGCGCTCTTGGGCGCGTACGCCATGCAGGCGCTTCCGCTTGGCGTGCCGAAGGTCATCGTCTCGCCAAGCGCCTCCGGTCGCCGCGTTTTTGGTCCCTTCATGGGTTCGAGCGACGTGCTCGTGATGCATTCGGTGGTGGACATCCTCGGCCTGAACCCGATCGCGATCTCGGTGTTCGACAACGCTGCTGCGGCGGTGGTCGGGATGGTGACGCACGCCGGGCGGTCGCCCGCCGGTCTCGGCGGCCGCAGCGTGGGCGTGACGATGCTGGGCCAGACGACGCCGGGGGTCATGCACCTTCGTGACGCGCTCGAGCTGGCAGGCTGGGAGGCCGTGATCTTCCACGCCAATGGAGTGGGTGGGCCGGCCATGGAGGCGCTCGCCAGGCAAGGCGCCCTCGCCGGCGTCGTGGACTACACGCTGTCCGAGCTGGCCAACTCGCTCATGGACGGCATCCACGCCACCGGACCGGACCGGCTCACGGTGGCCGGCGAGATGGGGCTGCCCCAGGTGGTCGTGCCCGGGTGCGTGGATTTCTTCAACCAGGGGGCGCCTGACACGCTCCCCGAGAAATATCGACGCAGGCGAAGCTACTATCACAACCCCGTGGCCACGCTCGTCCGGCTCGAGCCGGATGAGATGGCGGAGCTGGGACGCATCGTCGCCAAGCGTCTCAACGGCGCACGCGGGCCGGTCTCCGTCGTGGCTCCGAGCCGTGGCTTCTCGCTCTCGGACACAGAGGGCAACGCGCTCTGGTACCCGGAGGCGGACGCGGCCTTCATCGACTCGCTGGAGGCGACCCTGCGCCCAGGGATCGCGTTCGAGCGTGTGGATGCCACAGTCAACGATCCTGCCTTCGCCGATGTGGTCGCGGACCGCTACCTCACCATCACCAAGGAGCACGCTCATGCCTGACCCGCAAGCGACGCGGCCCTCCTCCCACAACCTCTTCGACCTCGCGCCCCCTGACTTGCAATGGTTCCTAGCCCGCTCGGACATCGTCCTGATCCCGATCGGCAGCCTCGAGCAGCACGGGCCACATCTGCCCCTGGGCACGGACACCATCACGGCGCTGGAGGTGAGCAAGCGCGCAGCCGAGCTGGCGGACGTCCCATACGCGCCTCCGCTGTGGGGGGGCTACTCCCCACAACACCTGCGTGAACCAGGCACCGGTACCGGAACCATCACGCTGCGCGCCTCAACCCTCAACGACGTCCTGTACGACATCGCCCGCAGCCTGATCCATCACGGATGGAACAAGCTCATCTTCGTCAACGGCCACGGTTCGAACGTCAAGGTGATCGATCCGGTGCTGCGCCGGATTCGCTACGAGACCGGAGCCATGGTGGCGCTGTACAAGCCGTATGCCGAGCGCTATATCGGCATGCTCAAAGACGTGCTCGAGAACCCGCCGGCCGAGACTCCGGGCTGGCACGCCAGCGAGCTGGAGACGTCGCAGGTGATGGCCCATGACGAGGGCCTGGTGCACATGGACAGGGCCGTCGACACACGAGCTCACGCGCCGGCGTGGCTGCCCAAAGGTTTCGACAAGGCGGATGGCGCACCCGACATCGAGTTCGGCGGCTATCAGTACTTCAACTTTCCGATGGATCACGGGGAGTTCACCGAGACGGGCGTGATCGGCAACCCGTTCCGCGCCACCGCGAAGAAGGGCGACGAAGCGCTGAATCGGTTCGCAAGGCACCTGGTCGAGGCCATCGACGCCTTCCGGCCGCTGAAGTTCGAGATCAAGAACCGGGCCTACGTGGACCGGGTTTGAGCGATGCATCGCGCATGAACGATCAGCCGCCGCCAGAGCTGCGACGCGTCCAGATCCTTGCGCACGTCCGCCGCAACGGCGGCGCGTCCATCAGCCAGCTGGCCCGCGAGTATTCGATCTCGCCGGTCACCGTTCACCGCGACCTGGAAGTGCTGGCCACCGAGGGCTTGATCACGCGCATCCGCGGCGGAGCGCGAGCGATCGAAGGCGACACGCGTGCGGTGGAGACGGACTTCATGAAGCGGGCTCGGCAAAACCCGGCGGGAAAGTACGTGATCGCGGCCCATGCGCTTCGCGAGATCGCCGACGGCTCGACGATCTTCATCGACCACTCGACCAGCTCCCTTGCGCTCGCCCGGCAGCTGGAGCGGCGTCCGCCGAAATCGCTCACGCTGGTCACCAACTCGCCCGCGATCGCCTACGAGCTCCACGAGAGCACGATCCACCTGGTCGTGACACCGGGCGAGGTCGACCAGGTCATGCGCCTGATCAGCGGTGGCTGGACGGAGGATTTCTTGAGCCGCCTGCATTTTCAGGTGGCGTTCGTGTCGGCCGCCGGACTGAGCCTGGAACGCGGGTTGACGACGACGCGTCAGTCGCTCGCGGGCACATTGAGGGCCGCGCGCGCGGTCTCGCAGCGCACGGTGGCCCTCATCGATTCCACCAAAGTCGGCCGCGACTCCTTGCTCACGATTTTCACCGCCCAGGAGCCCGAGGAGATCATCACGGACGACGGGGTCCCCCCCGATGTCATCGCCGAATACAAAGGCGCCGGCGTCAACGTGGTCGTGGCGCAGCCAAGCTCAGTTCCCGTCAGGTAACAGCACGCAAGGAGATCCGCGCATGGGACGTCCTGTCACCCTGTTCACTGGCCAGTGGGCCGATCTGACTCTTGACACGCTGGCCGGCAAGGCGGCCGCATGGGGCTTTGATGGCCTCGAGCTCGCATGCTGGGGCGATCACTTCGAAGTCGACAAGGCCCTGGCCGATCCCGCCTACGTCAAGGGACGATGGGAGATCCTCAAGCGGCACGGACTCAACTGCTGGGCCATCTCCAACCACCTGGTCGGGCAGGCGGTGTGCGACCCCATCGACAGCCGGCACAAAGCCATCCTGCCCGCCGACGTATGGGGTGATGGCGATCCCGAGGGCGTGCGGCAGCGGGCCGCGAAGAAAATGATGGACACCGGCCGGGCCGCCGCCAAATTCGGGGTGAAGCAGGTCAACGGCTTCACTGGCTCCGCGACGTGGCACATGCTCTATTCGTTTCCACCCAACGACTGGGCCGAAGTCGAGCGGGGCTACGCCGACTTTGCCAAGCGCTGGAACCCGATCATCGACGTCTACGACAAGGAGGGGGTCCGCTTCGGCCTCGAGGTGCACCCGACCGAGATCGCTTACGACTTCGTGACCACCCGCAAGACCCTCGACGCGATCGGACGCAGGCCGGGTTTCGGGATCAACTTCGATCCCAGCCATTTCGCCCATCAGTTCCTCGACTCGACCGCTTTCGTGCAGGAGTTCGGCGACCGCATCTACCACGTCCACGTCAAGGATTCGAAGAAGATGCTCGACGGACGCCGGTCGATCCTCGGCTCCCATATCGACTTTGGCGAGGTCGAGAGGGGCTGGACCTTCGTGTCGCCAGGTCATGGCGACGTGGACTTCGAATCGCTCTTCCGTGCCCTCAACCGGATCGGGTACGAGGGGCCGCTTTCGATCGAATGGGAGGATTCGGGAATGGACCGCGACTGGGGCGCTCCGGACGCATTGGCCTTGGTGCGGCGAACCGACTTCGCTCCTTCCAACGTGGCCTTCGACGCCGCATTCAAGAAGGGGTAGCCGCGATGGGCAAGCAGAAGAAGCAGGTCGGCTTTGTCACGATGGGCGCCGCGGCGGGCGGCAAGAAGATCAAGGACATAGGCATCGGCATGCTGGGCTACGCCTTCATGGGCAAGGCACACTCGAACGCATACCGGAAGATCCAGTACATGACGTGGCCGCCGCCGCTCATGCCCAGGCTCGTGGCGATTTGCGGCCGCAACGAGCCGGCGGTGGCGGAGGCGGCGCGGCGCTTCGGTTATGAGAGCTATACGACCGATTGGAAGCGGCTCGTCCGAGATGACCGTGTCCAGCTTTTCGACAACGGGGCGCCGAACAACTTGCACGCCGCGCCGACCATCGCTGCAGCGGAGGCGGGCAAGCACGTCGTCTGCGAGAAGCCGCTCGGGCGCACCGCCGATGAGAGCTACGAAATCTGGCAGCGCGTCGCGAAGACCGGCGTCAAGCACATGTGCGCGTTCAACTACCGATTCGTGCCGGCGGTTCGCCTGGCTCGCGAGATGCTCGAGGCCGGCGAACTGGGCGAGATCTACCACTTCCGCGGCCGCTACCTGCAGGAATGGATCACCGATCCGCAATTCCAGAAGGTATGGAGGCTGGACCGCAAGGTCGCCGGCTCCGGCGCCCTGGGCGACCTCGGCGCCCACGTCATCGATCTCGCGCGCTACCTTGTCGGTGACATCTCCGCCGTGAGCGGCGCCACCAGGACTTTCATCAAGAACAGGCCCGGCGGCACCGTCGACGTCGATGACGCTTTCGAGTCTGTCGTGGAATTCAAAGGCGGAGCCGTCGGCACCATCGAGGCGTCACGCTTTTGCCTGGGCCGCAAGAACGGGATGACATTCGAGATCAACGGCTCGAAGGGTTCGATCTCGTTCGACCTGGAGCGCTTGAACGAGCTCCAGGTTCACCTGCCCGGATCACGCCCCGGGGCTGAAGCGCAAGGGTTCCGAAACGTCCTGGTTTCCGAGGCGACGCACCCCTTCTGGCAGTGGTGGTGGCCGCACGGCCACATGATCGGGTGGGAGCACACGATGGTGCACGAGCTGCACCACCTCCTCGACTGCATCGCCAAGAACAAGAAGGTCGGGCCCCACGGGGCGACGTTCGAGGACGGCTACCACGCCTCAGAGGTGACTGATGCGATCCTGCGGTCGGCGAAGTCCGGCCGGCGCGAGGCGGTGCTGTCGCGCTCGAAGAAAGCGCGTTAGCGTCGCGCTGGGGTTCGGTGCTTGGGCTGCCCTGTGCAGACCCAAGCACCGATTGTGACTCGTACCGCCTGGTCCTTAGTTGTCCGCGAAGATGCTGATGAGCGGGCAATCGACGATGAAGCCGGTCCCCTGGAACGTGTTGCTGGTGGCGCCCTGCGGCGTGATGCTCTGGGCCTGGGTTCCGACCAAGGCCTCCGCCCGGGCAAAGCTCGTCTGTCGCAGCCGGTTGGCCACCGGAACCGAGTCATTCCACTGCAACAGGTGGATGTCCCACATCGGGCTGTAGTTGAACTGACCTCCGACGTTGGGCACATCCTCGAGGATGTTGATCGGCGACTGCTGGTCCAGGATGGCGGCGTTGAGACCCTGGCGCTGGACGTTGTCCTGGCCAGTCTGGCCGTTGATGAACGCGATCAAGCTCTCGCGACCGCACCCTGGGTTGATGAACGGGCCGGTGACGTTGATGTCGTTCGTGCCGCAGTCGGGGAACGGGACGTTGCCGAGAGCCGGAGCGTAGGTCACGTCTTCGATGGCGGCCGGACCAAACGCGGACGCGTCGGATGATATGTAGTGGACGCTCTGGTCTTCGTAGCAGCCGTTGGTCTCATCGTAGGTGACGGTGTTGTTCACCGCGTCGACGCTCTCGACCTTGTCCGCCCAGTGCGCCTTGTCGGCGCCGTTCGCGTTGGCTCCGTCTCCAACCTGCGGTGCGTTGATGACGACCCCGCTCGGCAGCTGGACCAGCGGGCTGTAACCGCGATCGCCGACCGCTCCGGGTGCGGCCGCCGAGGGCGGGAATCCCGTCGGGCCGGCCACGAGCACGTGCACCGGTGAGAAATCGACGTCACCCGCCACAGCGATCGACGTGGCATCGCTCGATGTCGAGTGTTGGACGGTCGACGTTCCTGCAGCGTTGGCCAGTTTCGGTGTGAAGTTCACGCCGAGCGCCCGCGCCACGGACTGGTCGGAGGCGTCGGTGATGAAGTAGTACACGAGGTGGCCGGCAGCGGTTCCCTTGCGCAGAGGAAATGTCACGGTGGGTTTTGAGGTCGGCGAACCTTCCTGGAAGCCTGTCGGACCCTGCTGATTCTCGTTGAGGAAGAAGCTGTTCGGGCCGAAGGTCTGGTGGAACGTGTGCGCAGTGTTGAAACACATGAACGGCAATTGGTTTGGAATCGCGGCGCTGGCACCCTTCGAATGAAGCCCACCGGTACCAAGAGTCGTGCTGGTGACCGCCGCCACTGCGAGCGCAGCCGCCGCGGCCAGGGCATGCGTGTTTCTAGTCATGCTGATGGTCGTCCTCCTCGCGGGTCGTGCTTCTCGCAACCAACCAGGTTGACCCTCGGCCCGGTCCGGCAACGTATATCCAGTGTCGCCAGGCTGGTGATCGTTACGGGGCCGTCAGCGGCGGCAGTCGATCAGCACCTTGAGGTGGCTCTCGGGATCGTTGACCAGCGGCTCGAAGCCGCGGTCCACGGTGTTCTGCAGGGGAACGCGGTCCGTGATCAGCGGCTCGAAGTCGACCTTGCCCTCGCTCAGGAGCTCGATCGCGGGAATGTAGTCGCCATTCATCGAATGCGACAGCGACGCAAGGATCACGCGTTCGTCCATCAGCAGCTTCAACAGGTCGACCTCTAGCGGCCGGTCGTGCACGCCCACCACGACAGTGGTCCCGCTCTTGGCGGTCGCTGACAGCGCATCCCTGAACCCTGCCGCCGAGCCGGTGCACTCGATCACCACCGGAGCCCGACCCGCTTCACTGCTTGGCGGCGCCACCTCGAAGCCCATCGCTTGGGCGCGTCCCAACCTGGCCGCGGACGGATCGCGAAGGGTGACCGACCGCGCGCCGGCAGCGCGGGCGACCTGAGCCGCCATCAAACCGATGGTGCCCGCGCCGAATACGTGCACGTCAACGCCGGCGACGGTGCCTCCTCTACGAACCGCCCGAACCGCGACGCTGAGCGACTCGGCCAGCGCGCCCGCTTCATCGGGGAGGCCGGCCGGCAGTGCGGCGCACATATACGCCGGGACGTTCACTGCCTCGGCCAAGGCGCCGTCCATCATCAACCCCATCACCGCGAGCTCCGCGCAGAGCTGCCGATTCCCGGACAGGCACGCGGCGCAACGCCCGCAGCTGACGCTGTTCTCGAGGCCGACACGCGTGCCTGTCTCGATTCCCGATCCAGCTCCGGCGGCCACGACGACCCCGGCGCCTTCGTGGCCCAGGACCAGCGGCACGTGAGCGCCGGTCAATGGATGAGGTGTGGTCGGGATCACGACCGGCCCATGCAGGTACTCCTCGATGTCGGTGCCGCAGATTCCGCAGTACGTGACCGCCACCGTGACCCAGCCAGGCGGTGGGCTGGACGGACGAGACCACTCCTCGACACGGATATCGTGCCGCCCGTGATAGACGGCGGCGAGCACCTCCCTCAGCTCCCGGCGACGCCCGCGAGCGCCATCACCTGACGAATCCTCGTGCCGGCGAGCTCGGGGTCTCTCAGCAACCCCGCCTTGTCGGCGAGCACGAACAGCTCGGCGAGATGCACGACGGAACGGCTGTCCTCGAGGCCTCCGATCATCCGGAAATGGTCTTGATGCCCGTTCAGGTAGGCCATGAAGACAATGCCGGTCTTGTAGTAGGCCGTCGGCGCGGCGAAGACATGTCGCGAAAGGTCGAGGGTCGATTCCAGGATGGTGCCGAACCTCTTGACGTCGCCTGCGTCGAGTGCAAGCAATGCAGCCGAGGCCGCCGGGGCGATCGGGTCGAAAGCGCCGAGCAGAGCGTCACTGTAGCGCTCGCCATCGCCCGCGATGGTGGTCGGGTAGTCGAAGTCGTCACCGGTGAACATGTGCACGCCTTGGGGCAGCCGCTTGCGCATGGCGATCTCGCGCTTCTGGTCCAGGAGCGAGATCTTCACGCCCTCCACCTTGTCTCGATGGGCGGCGATGATGGCGAGGCAAACTTCCTCGGCTCGATCGAGGTCGGCGTGGCCCCAGTAGCCGGTCAGCGCCGGGTCGAACATATCGCCCAGCCAGTGAACGATTGCGGGCCGGCGAAGCTGCGAAAGGACGCGATCGTAGACGAACGCGTACTGTTCGGGTCCACGCGCGAACCTGGCGAGCTCGCGGCTCGCCATCACGACGACCTGTCCGCCCAGCGACTCTATGAGCTCGCACTGCTCCTCGTACGCGACCACTACATCTCGCAGGTCGCTGGCCGACCCCGGCGCCAGCTGATCAGTGTTGGCGCCGCAGACGATCCTGCCCTTGGCGGCTCGCGCCTCCGCCAGCGAGAGCCGGATCAGCTCCTTGGTCGCGTCCCATCCGAGGCCCATTCCGCGCTGGGCGGTGTCCATGGCCTCCGCGACCCCAAGCCCGTAACCCCAGATATGGCGGCGGAAGGCAAGCGTGGGCTCCCAATCGATACCGCCGAGCGCATCGGCGACGACGTGGGTGGCCGCGTAAGCAATCCGCGAGCGCGGCGCGGTGCCATTCGCCACATAACGAAACTCTCCCGCGGGCGTGTAGTCGTATGCGGTCCCGTCGGCGCGAGGCAGGCGGACGGTCTCTGCCAAATGTCGTCAACATAATCCGGTCTCATCCCCGAGTGCTTTAAGGAGCGCGACGATTTGAAGCTGGGCGTCTTCCTACCGACGTATTTGCTGCCGGGTGAACAAGATCGGCACGGCGATCAGATCCGGCGGTTTGCCATCCATGCAGAAGAGCTTGGATTCGATTCGCTATTCGCGACCGACCACCTCCTCACCGCCCAGCGCTTCTACAGGGTCAGCTGGACCGAGCCGATGGTGACGCTGTCATTTGCGGCCGCGGTGACGACTCGGATTGCGCTCGGGACTTCGATCCTGGTGCTGCCGACGCACAACCCGGTGGTCCTGGCGAAGGAAATCGCAACCCTGCAGCACCTCTCGGGCGGCCGCTTCATCTACGGCGTCGGAACGGGGTGGTATCCACCTGAGTTCGAGGCGACTGGCGGGACCAGTCAGCAGCGGGGGCGCCGGACCGACGAGGTGCTGGACGCGTCGATGCAGGTGCTCAGGGCACCCGACCAGACCTACGCGGGCACATACCATCGGTTTTCGAACATCACGGTCGAGCCGCTGGCGCAGGTGCCGCCGGTTTGGGTTGCTGGCGGCCGCCAGCTCGCGCACGAGGCCTCACCCGACCGGCCGACGATGGACCCCAAGGTGCTTCAGCGCATCTGCCGGTCGGATGGCTGGATCGCGCGTCCCACCTCGGCTCCGGACCAGATCGTGGAGGACATGAAGGAGATCGACGATGAGCTCGCGCGGCAGGGCTCCTCGCGAAAGGCGAAGGGTTTCACCGTCGCCCACGAGAACTTCGTCTGGCTGACCGAGAAGACCAAACGCAATGACGTGATCGCGGAGCAGAAGACCCGCATGCTGGCGATCGTCTCCGACGAGCGGCCGTGGGAATACATCGAGGCGGTCTATCTGACCGGAACGATCGACGAGATCCAGGGTCGCATCCAGAAGAGGATCGACGCGGGCGTGGAGCACATGTTTCTCCACACGATGACCGCCGACCTATCGCAGCTCGACCTGTTCGCAAAACACCTGCTCGAACCGTTCAAGAATGCGGTGCCGGCCGGCGCCGGGCGGTAACCGCTAAGTCCGTTCGAAGGCGAGCTCGATTCCCGGAACATCGTTGTGGTGCAGGTCGTCCGATTGGCGCAGCCGCCCGGCGATCACCTCGGCCACTGAGCTCGCGTCTTCGCCGACGCCACCGATCAGGCCGGATGCCAGGCGAGTCTGATAT
>WNFT01002986.1_pt1 | contig 14583 bp, 13 predicted proteins | sample 5400191 | NCBI WGS metagenome assembly WNFT01 (sample SAMN13153359, study PRJNA577476) | soil metagenome | isolation source: 80 cm saprolite under Madrone tree | place: USA:California | collected 2016-06-14
GCGACGACGTTGCTAACCGTCGCGCTCGCAACCAGCACTGTGCAGAATACAAAAATCAGGGCGCGCCAGTGACGGCGATACCAGGTAGTCCAGGTGAGAGCGAAGGTCGCGCCTGCGGCCACGATATTTAGCAAATGAGATCCAAAGGTGAGACCGAGCGCCGTTGTTGACATCAGGACCAGGACAAGGTGCGCGAGTTCGATGACGAACGCCGCGGCAACGCCGGCGCGGATGAGGCGCGTAACATAAAAGTCGGCACGCCCGTTTTCCTGGCGGGGTTCCGCGAGGTCGTCCGTTGTTTCCATCGAGTCTGCTAGCGGTGTGCCAAAGACTCCCGCGGTTTGTGAACTTGGGCTCATCTCATGTTGCCCCTCGGTTCGAGGCGCATCGAAACATAAAGCAAGCTCAATGCCGAATAACACCGCATTACGAAGAGGTGAAAGATTTAGCGAGTTTTTTCGAGACGCTGGCTATATGTATACCCTCTCTCGAATTCATAATCTGCTACAACGTCGAATAGTCTCTTGCAACATCATTGCTCCATGTCCCAAATGGACACATCGGCGGGTTCGACCTATCAGCACGGCTGTACGAAAACGCCACATCCCTTCATCCCCACCCCGGCGTATAGCCTTGATTATGATGGATTATCGCGACAAAAGCTTCAACTTTACTATACCCTAATGTTGGCTGCGGTCATCTATATTTATCACTATTGTCAACCGTTTCGCTTAATATCTGAAGTTCCGCGTTGTGGGTCGTGATTTCGTCGATTTTCGAGAACGGTAAATGGCTCTGTTTCATCGCGCTTGACAGCATGACCCCTCAAGGCGTGGATTGAACTGCCGTAGCGGGGCGTATCGTAGACGGCGAACGCGCGGGTGAACGCGCCGCCGAAGCCAACCTGCATTGCCATGGCGTTTGGATTCCGCTGACAAGGAGAACACTTCCATGGATTTCGGCATATGCGTGATGCCCAAACCGGACCGTTGCGCTCGAGACGCGAAACTCGCGGAAGAGTGCGGCTTCAGCCATGTATGGGTCGCGGACTCGCACATGATGGCGGGCGAGGTTTACGTCTGCATGGCGTTGGTCGCGAGCGCGACCCGCCGGGTGAAGGTCGGCACCGGCGTCGCGATCGCCGGCACGCGAACGGCGCCGGTCACCGCGAGCGCTCTCGCGACGATCAACCGGATCGCTCCCGGGCGAGTGATCCTCGGCATCGGCACCGGCAACTCGGCGCGCCTCGCGATGGGCATGCCGCCGACCCGGTTGCGCGATCTGCGCGAGGATGTCCGAGTTATCAGGGGCCTGCTTTCGGGTGGCGAAGTCGATTATCACGAAGGCGAAATACGCCGGACGATCCGCTTCTACCACCAGGATCTCAATTTCGTGAACACGCGCGACCAGATTCCGATTTACATCGCCGGCAATTATCCGAAGGCGATGGAACTCGCGGGCGAGATCGGCGACGGCTTCGTGACGTCTCGCTCGAACACGCCCGAGGGATGGCGCGACGCGTGGGAACGCGTGAGCGCAAGCGCGCAGCGCCACGGCAAGGATTTGGGGTCGTTCTACACGATGATGCTCTCGTCGGCCGTCCTGATGCGGCCGGGCGAGACGATGGATTCGCCGCGTATCAAGTCGCAAGTCGGGCCGTGGTCGATGGTGGCGCTCCATTCGCTTTACGAGTTCGCGAAGACTGTCGATGCGGCGCCGCCCGCGCTGAGATCGATTTTCGCCGAATACAGCGCGTACATGGATGAGCATCTGCGCGCGGACGATCGTTACTACTTGAAGCTGCACGATGGGCATGGGCTGTATCTCAGGCCCGACGAGGAACGTTTCGCGACCCCCGAACTGATGCGATACACGACGATGACCTCGCGGCCGGAGGAACTGCTCGAACGGTTGCGTGCGCTCAATGCCGGCGGCGTCAAGCAGGTTGCTTTTATCGCGGCACAGAGCGGATATGAAGAATTTGTCCGCGAGTTCAGCGAGAAGATAATCGCGCGCTTCTAATGTCGCATATGTAGTTGGAAGAGCGGCTAAAAACATCGAATAACGACGGAGGTATCCGGCGATGGGATTGCGGTTGCCTACAGCGGAGGAACTGAAACAGTTAGCCGCCGCTAATCACTTCACGTTGAGCCCCGAAGAACTTGCCGACTTCCAGAGCATGCTGCCGGAGATGTTCCAGAGCCTCGACAAGCTCGACCGCATGCCCGTGCCCGTCGCGCCGCTCAAGTATCCGGAGCGTGAGCGCGGTTTTAGGCCTGAGCCCAAGGACGACCCGCTGAACGCGATTATCCGCCGATGTTCGGTCAGGGGAGCGAAATCGGGGAAACTTGCGGGCAAGCGCGTGGGGATCAAGGACTGTATCGCGGTGGCCGGTATCCCGATGACCTGCGGCTCCCTCGTGATGGAAGGCTACGTACCGGAGAACGACGCCACCCTCGTCACGCGAATTCTCGACGCGGGCGCCGAAATCGTCGCGAAGCTGAATCTCGATAACTTCGCATTCTCCGGCGCCGGCGATACCAGCGCTTTCGGTCCAACGCGCAATCCGCACAATCGCGATCATCTCGCGGGTGGCTCCTCGGGCGGTTCGGCGGCGTCGCTTTACTACGATGATATCGACCTGACGGTTGGCGGCGACCAGGGCGGCTCGATTCGCATTCCCGCATCGTGGTGCGGCGTCGTCGGGCTCAAGCCGACACATGGACTCGTTCCATATACCGGGGCCGTCGGTATCGATGCGACGTTCGACCATGCGGGGCCCATGGGACGCAAAGTGGCGGATGTCGCACTTCTGCTCGAAGTGATCGCGGGAAAAGATCCGAATGATCCGCGGCAGGGCGAGGTCAAGGTCGAGCCTTACACAAAGGCGCTCAACCAGGATTTAAAGGGCATCAGGATCGGCGTGGTGCGTGAAGGTTTCGGCTGGCCGCTCTCGGAAGCCGACGTCGACGCGGCGGTGAATCGCGCGGCTCAGGCGTTGCGCGGACTCGGCGCGCAGGTCGAGGAGGTCTCAGTCCCGGCCCATCGCGAGGCCGACGGCATATCGTGGGGCCTGATCGCGGAAGGCGCCGCCACGCTCTTCTATGGCAACGGCGTCGGCTATCACTTCAAGGGCTACTACGACGCGGCTTTTGCGAATGCCTTCGGCAGGTTCACGCGCGCGCAGGGTGACGATCTCCCGGCGACCGTCAAGCTCGTCGCGCTCGTCGGCGGCTATTTGCATGACCGCTATCACGGACGGCTCTACGCCAAGGCGCAAATGTCGAGAGTGTCGCTGCGCGCCGCTTATGACGCAGTCCTGGAACGGGTCGACGCGCTCGCGATGCCGGCCACGCCGATGAAGGCGCATCGTTTCCGGCCCGATCTTTCGCCGCGCGAGCTTATCTCTCACGGATGGAACATGCTCGGCAACACTGCCCCGTTCGATATGACTGGACATCCTTCACTGACGGTGCCATGCGCCAAGCCGGGCGGATTGCCGGTTGGCCTGATGCTTACGGGCAGACACTTCGACGAGATGACTCTGCTCCGGATTGCAGATGCATTCGAGCGCTGCGTCGACTGGGAAAAAGAACGGTGACGGGCAACGAGGACGAGGGCGATTGCCCGTGGTCACTCGAGCAAACGCGGGGCCAACCGTGTCGTCTTATGAGGAATTCCGTACCGATCAGAATGATCGCCTAAGAGGCCGTTACGATGTCTGAACCGATCCGGTTGACGAGCCCGTTGAGGTCCTGACCCATGAGTTGGTAACTGACGAAGAGCACGACAGCGATGGTCGACACGATAAAGGCGTATTCCGTCATCGTCTGCCCGCGCTTTGACTCGCGTAGCCGGACAAAGATCCCGGTGAAAAGGTCCATCTGTTTTTCCCCCTGAGCGGATGTTGCGTGACTTATTTGCCCCAACAAATTTGGCAGGTTATATGTTCCTGAGAATCTCTGAAACCACTTAGACTAAGCGAGAACCGCTTTCATATGGCTCTAGAGTTACAGAACCAGACAAAAAGTCAATATGCTTATCCAAGTTCTATATTGCAAAGCAGGGTCAAACCATAGCAGTTTATCCACAGGAGCCCCCTATGACATGTCTAGATATGTTGATTAGTGTTAAATAATGACAATAGATGTTTACACTCCGATTTACACAATCCAGCAGCAGTCTTTTCCCGCACTTTCGTGAAATGGGAGAAAGCGTAATGGCTGAACGAATCGACCCCGCGACTGTCGAAGGTTATCACGCCCACATTTATTACGATGAAGGTTCGCGTGAGAGCGCCGCGCATATCCGCGAGCAACTCGAGCAAAACTTCACCGTCGAGATGGGGCGCTGGCGCGACCAGCCCGTCGGGCCGCATCCGATCTCGATGTACCAGGTCAAGTTTGCGCCGAACGAATTTCAACGGATTGTCCCGTGGCTCATGCTGAATCGCGCGGAGCTTACGGTTTTGGTGCATCCTGAGACCGGCGACGCTTACGCCGACCATGCACATCACGCGCTATGGCTCGGGCAGAAGTTGCAATTGCGGCTTGATATTCTGAGGCGCAGCGCCACCACTACTGGATGAGCGTCCCGGCCAGCGCCGCGTGCTTGAACCAATAGCGCTGCCGCGTACCTCGTCGCAGTCGATCAAAGCGTGGGAGGTGCAAAGCGCGGAGCTTCGCATCGCCTTGTCACGCGAGCAGCACGGCGATTATGCCGGAGACGAAAACGCCGTCGAATGTGCCCGCACCGCCGATCGAGGCAATCGGCGCCCTGAGCTGCGAAATCGCGCCGAGGTTAAGGATATCCGCGCCGAGGAGGCATCCGATGGTGCCCGCGACATACGCAACCGAGGCGGAGCGGCGGCGGTCGAATACGACGGCGAGCATCGCAGCCAGGATTCCCGGAATAAGCGTCGGGACCGCGATGCCCACGCCCGGAACGAGTTGCGAGAAGTGATGGACGACGGCCGCGACGATCAGCGTCGCCGGTATCGCCGCGATAAGCCCGCCAACGCGGACAAGAACATACGCCGAGATCAGAATCGGTATCAGCGCGCCGCCTACATTGATCGCGATCACGGTATGGCCTGCGTTCCGGATTCGCGGCACGACCCAGGCGATTCCGTTCGCGAAGACCACCCGGTCGTGGATCAGATGGCCCGAGACGATCGTGCCGATTGGAATATTGATTGAACTGCCGAAAATCGTCAGCAGCAAAATCCCGGTTATCGCCCGATGCGACATGCCGAGCTTGTGATAGGCTGACTCGATTACCTGCAGCTCGAGCATCACGAACAGGAACAGCAGCACCACTCCGAACAGGCCGAGGTAGGGGAGGGTGATTGGCGAGTACATCGACCTTCCAAACTGGCATGCCCGTTCAGAGGGCGGCCAGCGATCCGGACGTGGGAGCAGTAGCCTAAACGCGGATTATGGGTTCGGCGACTTTCTCGATCAGAAATTTAGACAGGTCGCGCACGCCGTCAGCCGTGACTTCGTGGCCGCAATCGTATTCCCGAAAGGTGACCGGCACCTTCAGGTTGCGCAAAAGTTCGACCGATTGGCGCGCCCGCGCGATCTCTAGCATCTCGTCAGCGCGGCCATGCTGCACCAGGGCCGGCAAACGCGTGAGTGCGTCGCGATTCGTCACGCGCTCGGCGAGAGAGGCGGGACAAGCGGTCGCGATGCCGACCAGCGCGGCGAACTGCTCCGGCCATCGCAACGCGAGGTTGTACGCCATCATGCCACCCTGGCTGAATCCCAGGGCGACGATCTTCCGCCGATCGACCGGGTAACGCTCGCACGCATTGTCGATGAAACCGCGCAGTTGCTCGATCGCAGCGTCGACCTTCTCCTCGTCCGGCGGCGAACCGGGGCGGTGCTGATACCATCCGTAACCGTTGATGGCGCCGATTTCGACCTCGACCGGCCCTTGCGGGCAAATCACGAGGAAGCGGCCGCCCGCGATGAAGGGCGCGAGTCCTTGCAAATCCATCGCGTTCGATCCCCAACCATGCATCGCAAAGATCGTCGGAAACGGGCCGTCGCCCGCCCGCTCCCATAACGCGTGCACTAGCTTCATCCGGATGGTCTCCCTTTGTGCGCGAGCATAGGCACATTAGCATCGCCACAATATCTTAACGTCGCCACATCATAGACCGCGCTTGATGGCGACCGCCAGTTATCGCCGCCATTTATCCTGCGCACCATTCATCGCTGGCCCTCGGTGCGGTATCGTAGCAGCGCGCCGACGTGGCCCCGCCATTGTCCCGAACGTGACGGGGATGGCGGAGTGGGCTGCGGGCGCATTAAGGAGCGGGGATCGTTGGGGCTGCGGACAACTCGTGCTTCGTGTCTCACGGCAATGGCAGCGGCCGCATCGCTATGCGGTGTGTTCGCATCGCCGGGACTTGCCCAGGCAGCGGAGGCAGGTGAAGGTCCCAGTGGCAAAGCGGCTGGAGTATTCGCCGGCGCGATAATCTTCGCGCTGCTCTGTTACGCGCTTTACCTGTATTGCGCACCGCTGTTGAGCTCGCGCGATCGCAGCTTCAGGAAGGCGCTTGCGCTGCTCCTCGGCCTTTTGATCGTCAAAATCGCCGTGCTGACCCTGTTTCCCGGATTTCAGACCGACGTCGGCACCTACGAGGCGTGGGCGCTTCAGATGGCGGCCGAAGGCCCGGCCCACATGTACGCGCCGGGTTACTTCCTCGACTATCCGCCCGGCTATCTTTATGTGCTCTGGCTCAGCGGGTGGCTTGCCCGCGCGCTTGACGCGTCCGGCGGATTACTCAGATTAATCGTCGAAACTCCCGCACTCATTGCCGACTTCGCGATGGCGGCGCTGATGTTCGCATACTTCGAGCGCCTCGGGCGCCGGGTGCTTGCATGGGCGGCACTGTTTCTCGTCGCACTCAATCCTGCGCTTTTTTTCGACTCGGTTGTGTGGGGGCAGATCGACTCGGCGTTAACCTTCGCCCTGATGCTGAGCGTCATGTTGATGCTCGAGTCGGAATGGGAACTCGGCTGGGCGCTCGCGGCGCTGGCGGTTTTGATCAAACCGCAGGCGTTGGCGCTTCTTCCGGTACTCGCGCTCTGGACGTTGCTGAAGACCGACTTTCAGAAGTGGTGGCGGTCGGCGCTGAGCTTCGTCGCAGTTATGGTAATCGGCGTCGCGCCGTTTCAACTCCAACATCCGTGGAGATGGCTACCCGACCTCTATCTCTCGACTGCGGCCTATTATCACGAGACTTCTGTCAACGCATTCAACTTCATGGCGCTGTTGGGCGGAAACCGCGTCTCGGATGCGGAAACGCTACTGGGCGTTTCGTATTTTGCGCTCGGTATGGCGCTGATGGCGCCGCTTTACGCGTTCGTGGCTTGGATGCTGTGGCGCAATCCCTCGCGGCGCAATTTATTATTCGTCTCGTTCATTGCGCTGTTCGGGTTCTTCATGTTCGCGCCGCGAATGCATGAGCGTTACCTCTGCCCGGCGGTGGTTTTCGCGATACCGCTCGCGGTCGAAGACCCGGCCATGCTCGGCATCTTCGTGGTGGCGACGCTGACGTGTCTGTTCAATCTCGCTTACGTTCTGCACACGCTCAAAACGACCGTCTTCATGGACTCGCGCGACGGCCTTGCGATGATAGCGTCGCTGGTAAACTTCTTCACCTTCGCGATCGCCGCCGGATTCGCGTACGCGGATTCGAGCGAATCGATAGAAGGAGGCAAGCGGGAAGAACAGCAGCCGGAAATACATCTGTGGGAGAGACTCGGCAGCTTGAAGTTGAGTGGCTTGCGCGCCAGCCTCGCGCCCGCACCGGCGCCCGCCGGCACGTTCGATCCGATTCCATGGCACCGCATCGATACGCTTATCGTGGTCGCGCTGGTCGCAATCGCTGCCGCGCTTCGCTTCTGGCACATTGGCCATCCACCCGAGATCGTCTTCGACGAAGTGCATTTTGTCGGCCAAGCGCGCCACTATATTCATCGCGAAGTCTTTCTGGATCCCCATCCGCCGCTCGCCAAGCTCCTGATCGCCCTGGGAATCCTTCTCTTCGGCGACCATTCATGGAGTTGGCGCCTGGGCAACGCGACGCTGGGGACGATATTGGTGGGTGTAACCTACCTGCTCGGGCGCCGGATGTTTCGCTCGCGCATGGCGGCGATACTCGCCGCGGCTTTCGTTCTGTCGGACGGATTCTTTATCGTCGATTCGCGAATCGGATGCATCGACATTGTGTATCTGACGTTCGCCGCGATTGCTTACTGGCTATTGTTCCGTTTTATGCAGACGGCGGACGCCACGGAACGCCGCCGAACACTGATCTATACCGGCGTCGCCCTCGGGCTGTGCCTCGGGTCGAAGCTTTATGTGCCCGCGATCACGTTTATGCTGGTGATCGGTTTTGTCGCGTATACACTGGCACGGCCCGCGGCCGGTGAGGCGCACGTATCTGATGCCGGGCGCAGCCGGCAGGTCGAGGGCGCGGTCCTGATGGTGGGCGGGATCTCGGCCCTCTTCTACGTGGCGGCCTTTCTGCCGCACTACTTCCTCGGATGGTGGGGTGGAATCGCGGACCTGCTTCACTATTACAAGGATGTGATGTGGTATGAGAATAGCGTCTCAACTGCGACGCATCCGTACGCGTCGCCGTGGTGGAGTTGGCCGCTGATGCTGCGGCCGGTTGCGTATTGGCAGAATTTTCCAGCGCGTGGTGAAGTTGTCGCAACGATCTGGGGCGCAGGCAATCCGTTGCTCTGGTGGGCCGTTATTCCCGCGATTACGATAACTGCAGTGCGCGCGCTCGAACGGCCCAACGTCGCGCGCGCGTTCCTGGTAATTGGCTATCTCGCATACTTCGTCATCTGGATTCCCATCGGCCGAATCCTTTTCCTCTATCACTATATGCCGTCGCTCTACCTCGGTTATCTCGCGCTGGGCGCCATCCTCGCCGATTTCTGGAATGGTGAGGGCGAGACGTGGGAGACGCTGAGTATCATGTTCACTTTATTCCCTGTATTCATGATTGGCCTTGGACACATGGCGAGTTTACTTCCACCGCGATGGCTCCCTCAGCCGTTGGCAATTTTTGCGGGAGTGCCGTTCGTGATCGTGATGGGTGGAGTGTATGTAGCACTATTAAAATATCCGAGGCTCCTGGGACGATTCGTCGTTGTGTTGTTTCTCGCGACCGCGCTCGCGCTGTTCGTATACTACTTACCGGTATGGCTCGGAATGCCTATTGCGCGCTCGGGTTACTACGCGCGGATGTGGCTTGAAGGGCCAGGACTTCGTAATTGGATATGATGTCTGCGTAATTGGATATGATGAAGCGGCGCCTCATTCGGAGACTGGTCGCAGTGGCCGCCCTGCTTGCGCTCCCGCTTGTACTCGCGCTGGTGTGCGCCGGCGCGGCTGCGGCACATGCGGACGTCGCACGGGACGTCCCACGGAGTCTGCTCGTCAATGGCGATTTCACGCGCGGCTCGGGCGATTCGGTCGACGGATGGCGGATTGACGCCTGGATTCTCACGCCCGGCACCACCGACTACAGCCGTATCCCTCCGCATGATGGCGAGCCGGCGGAACTGAAAGTGTTTACGCATCGCGACAACGATGCGCGGTGGGCGCAGCCCCTGAGCCTCGGTCCCGGATGGTACTACATCAGTGCCGAGGCGCGTACCGAGGGCGTACTTACGTTTATGGTCGGCGCCAACGTGAGTGTGCTCGAGGACGGGATCAAGTCCGAAGATCTGAAGGGCACCAGGGGCTGGCAGCGCCTTGGACTGTATATCAAGATTCCCGCACGCGGCGCCGATATCGACGTCGCTCTGCGCCTCGGCGGCTACATGAACCTCAGCCGTGGCGCCGCATTCTTCCGCAACGCGAGCGTTATCAAGGTCGCGGCGCCGCCGGCAGGTGCTCCGTACGTCTACGACCTCGGCGAGATTCGCAAGAATGAAACCACCGGTCCGATCGGAAATCCGTGGACCCTCGTCGCGACCTTCCTGCTGTTCATCGCAATCGCGGCTCTCGGTTGGCGCATGCTGGGCGAGTCCGAAACCACGGTTCGCGCCGGCATGAAGTGGGAAAGGGCGCCGCGCAAGCGCGCCGCGCGATGAGTGTGCCGCCGCAGCGCCGTATCGAAGTCGCGCTATTTCTGATCCCGTTTCTTACTTTCGCCTACTTCTACCAGGGTTCCGATCAAAGCACTGCCGCGCGTTTTGACCTGATGCGCGCGATCGTCGAGCGCCACACGCTAAGCGTCGATGGCTATTCCGTTTACAACAGTGCCGACATCATCCTGCTTAGCGGTCATTACTATTCGGCCAAAGCGCCCGGCGCCGCATTTATGGGTCTGGCCCAGTGGCTAATAGTCACTCGGACGCTCAAGCAATTGATAGGACATGATGAGGCGCTCTACTGGGCACTCGCGACGTACCTCACGATCGTATTTTCGACCGGCTTAATCGTCTCGTTGATGTGTGTCTTCGCCTGGCGCTTCGCGCGATTCTTCGGGGTGCAGGCGGGGCGCGCCGCGGTGATAGCACTCGTCCTGGCATTCGGCACGATCGTCTTTCCCTACGCCACCGAGCTGACCGGCGAACCGATCGCGGCCGCATGCTTATTCATCTCATTCTATTTGCTCGCGACCCAGGTGATAGTGCCCGAGCCCGGACGCGCGATGTTCGCGGGCGCACTGGCCGGATGTGCCGTGCTATGCGATTTCCCGGCGGTTCTGATTGCGGCCGCACTGGCTGGCTACGCGTTCGTGAGGCTTACAGACCGGCGCGAGTTTGTGGCTTTTGCCGCCGGGGCCGGCGCGGTCGCGGTTCTATTGCTCGCCTATAACAAGGCCGCTTTCGGCAATCCTCTGTTCTTTAGCTACGAGGCGTACAAGCTTCCAGGAAATAGTCAATTCCCCGAGCAGGCTAAGGGTTTCGTCGGATTGACGTACCCGCGGCCGGATATCCTGTGGAATACTCTCTTCGACGCGCAGCGCGGACTGCTGTACTGCAACCCGCTCATGGTGCTCGTGCTCCCGGCGATCGGGTTTTTCCGCTATCGCCGTGCGTTTCGCGCAGAATTCTTCGTCGTTCTGTTCGCGATCTTGAGCATGATTCTGTTCAACGCGTCGTACGGCGAATCTATCGTCTCGTGGGGTGGCGGCACGGCGACCGGCCCGCGCCAGATCGTCGCGGCGATTCCCTTCATGGTGCTCACGTTCGCTTTCATTCCGGCGGAATGGGACTGGATATTCGGCGCGCTCGCGGTCGCCTCGGTGTTCGCGATGCTGATGGCCACGGCGGTCGAGCCGCATTTTCCCTATGAATACTCAAATCCGCTGCTCGACTTCATATGGCCGGCCTATCTTCGCGGCGACCTCGCCTATAACCGCGACGCGTACTTCGGCGGTCCGGCGATCGTCGGAGAATCGACGGCGTTCAACCTGGGTAAACTCGCGGGACTGCCGGGTGCGCTTCAGTTGTTTCCGCTTGCGGCGTTTTGGATCGCGGGCGGGACATATCTGCTGCGCGTGATCGATAAGTCGTCAATTCGCGTGCTCGACGTATTGCCGGAAAGTATCGGAGACTTTCGCTTCGCGTCGTTTGCGGTGGTCGTCGTGACCCTCGCGATGATCGCGCCGCCGGTCGTTGGTTCGTTGACAAGTTCGCTGACGCAAGAAGACGCGTCTGCCGCCTCGCACGGACTGCTGGGCCATTACTACCGGGGAAACGCGCCCGGCCGTTTTCCACCCCATATCGTTAGGGTAGACGCCGCCCTGGACTTCCAGGATGTCGCCGAGTTGGGTGCGCTTCCACCGCCGTCATGCGTGATATGGACCGGCACGATCCTCGCGCCGTCCGCCGGGCTTTATCACTTCGTCATCGACGCCGACGATACCGGCTGGCTCCTAATCGACGGCAAAACCGTGATTCCCGACCCCGGCAACGTCATGTGGTTTCATTCTCATGGCGACGTGTACCTGACCGCCGGGCCGCACAACATCGATGCGGGCGAGCGGAATCTCGAAGGCGACGCCATCATGAAGCTCTCCTGGCAACCCCCCGGCCAGCCGCTCGAAATTGTGCCGTCTTCCAACTTGCTACCGGCCGAAAGCCACGGGAAATAGCACGCCGCGAGCTTACGTATTGCAACGTCGGCGTCACTGCCGGGGAGCCTTGTACTCTGGCCGATGCTCCTGCGCCGCCCGCGCTTCTATCTGCTTGAGGAGCCGCGACTCCTGTACGTCCCGCGAGACGCATTGCTGATCGCTCAACGGATGGAACGGTACCTGCACCTGCGCGGTGAAAGTGGCCTGCACGCTGACCAGGCTCGACTCGCGGTCTGCCGGCTTGACCTCGAAGTTATATACGGCGGTTGAATCCTGTTCCGGTTGGGCCGCGTAGCGAACAACATTTCTTATGTGACCGCAGTCGGCATCCTTGAGTGTGAAACCTTTCGGCGCCTGCGTCTCGATGATTCCGTGATTCGGGTCCTCCGTGATTATCTGGTAATCGTTCTCGGAGATAACCGCGTGAACGGCGTCCCATGCGAGGTCGTAGGGGATAGCGAGCTTGACCTGGTCACGATTTGCCGGCGACTGCTGCGGCAGGGTTGGTTGCTGTGTCGGCGGATAGAAGCATCCGCCAAGCATCGCAACCAGCGCGAACAAAGCTGCATAAGGTTTCATCGGAATCGGCCCGCTATGATAGCAGAGCGCACCTCCGGCATAAGCCCGCCTTGTCATGCTGACACTAGGCGAAGCGAAACGGAGGCGAGCTAAAGAGCCTGAGTCCGCGACGTGCCTCCCCCCATCAGCGTCAAAAAGAGCGGCGCCTTCCGAATTGGCTCCACCCCTCGTTGCGGTCTATGATACGGTCACGATGTACGGTGCTGCCTCAATCCAGCTCCGGAGGCTCAAGCGATGTCCGGTCATTCAAAGTGGAGTTCGATAAAGCATAAGAAGGCCGCTCGCGACGCCAAGCGTGGCAAACTCTTCACCAAGCTCATCAAGGAAATCACGATCGCCGCGCGGCTCGGTGGAGGCGATCTCAACGCCAACCCGCGCCTGCGTACGGCCGTGACCACCGCCAAGACGCAGTCGATGCCCAACGACAACATCGACCGCGCCATCAAGAAGGGTACGGGCGAACTCGGGGGCGCCCAACTCGAACAGGTCACCTACGAGGGCTACGGCCCCGGCGGCGTCGCGATTATCATCGACGTGCTCAGCGACAATCGCAACCGCGTGGTCGCCGAACTGCGCTTCATCCTGTCGCGCCACGGCGGCAACCTCGGCGAGGCCGGATGCGTTGCCTGGATGTTCAAGAAACGCGGCGTTATCACGATCGAGAAGAGCGCGGCAGACGAGGATAAGCTGCTCGAGTTGGCGCTCGACGCCGGCGCCGACGATGTCGTGACCGACGATGACGGCTACCAGGTTATGACGCCGTTGGAGAACTTCGGGGCCGTGCGCGACGCCATCGAAAAAGCGAAGATTCCAATCGTCAGCGCCGAAGTGATGATGGTCCCGGAGAACACCGTGAAGGTGATGGGCCATACCGCCACCCAGGTGCTCAAGCTGATGGAGGAGTTGGAGGACCACGACGATGTGCAAGGCGTGGCCGCTAACTTCGATATTTCCGAGGAAGAGATTGCGCAGTTTTCCGTCGCGGGATGACGCAACAGTGCTGCGGGGAGGGGGTCGAGGTGGAGTATGCGCGTTATGGGGGTAGACCCGGGCAATGCCGTTACCGGGTTCGGGATCGTCGAACGGCAGCGCGATCTTCGTTACATCACGGCCGGTACAGTTCGCACCGCGGCGATAATTCGCGGGCCGGGCCGGCTCGCCGCGATATATAAACGACTACTTGAAGTTATCGACGAGCATGCGCCCGGCGCGATCAGCCTCGAACGCAGCTTCGTCGCGGCCAACGTCCAGAGCGCGTTCAAGCTTGGCGAGGCGCGTGCGATGGCGATGCTCGCGGCGGCTCATCGCGGCCTTGCCCTCTTCGAGTACACGCCGAACGACGTCAAACTTTCAGTCGCTGGCCACGGTCATGCCGGCAAGACCCAGGTGAAAGATATGGTGCGCCGCACACTCGCTCTCGACGAATCGGTTGCGCTCGCCGACGACGCCGCCGACGCGCTCGCGCTCGCCCTCTGCCATCTGTTCCGATCTAAGTTCCCGCAGCCCACGGCGCGGCGTGCAAATTCGCTTACGCGACGCCTCAACGCTGCGACAGGGTTCGCACGGCCGATAGGGTTCGGACGACAATGATCGCGACACTTGCCGGCCGGCTGAAGGTACGGGAATCCGGGCGCCTGGTGGTCGAGACCGCCGGCGTCGGCTACGAGGTCTTCATCCCGCTCGCGACGTACTACCGGATGCCGTCGATTGGCGCAGCCGTCGAACTCGAGATTCGACAGGTCGTGCGCGAAGATGCGATCACCCTCTTTGGGTTCGCAACCCCCGGTGAAAAACACGCATTCGATCTCCTCATGCGCGTGCAGCACGTCGGCCCGAAACTCGCGCTGGCAGTGCTCTCGGTGCTTTCACCCGACGAACTGGTT
>WNFT01002987.1_pt1 | contig 14581 bp, 12 predicted proteins | sample 5400191 | NCBI WGS metagenome assembly WNFT01 (sample SAMN13153359, study PRJNA577476) | soil metagenome | isolation source: 80 cm saprolite under Madrone tree | place: USA:California | collected 2016-06-14
CGCACGCGTGATAAGGCTTCGATTCAGAACGCCACGGTGGCCGAAGCCATGCGACATCCGACCTGGAACATGGGTTCAAAAATCACGATTGATTCGGCGACGCTGATGAATAAGGGTCTAGAGGTGATCGAGGCGCACTGGCTCTTCGGTTTCAGCGCAGATGAAATCAATATCGTCGTTCATCCCGAGTCAATCGTCCACTCAATGATCGAATTGATCGACGGCTCAGTGATCGCGCAAATGGGCGTCACCGATATGCGTCACGCCATTCAGTACTCGCTCACCTATCCCGAGCGATGCTCTTCGGAGTTGCCGCCTCTCGATCTGGCAGCGCTTTCGTCGCTTCACTTCGAAGCTCCCGATCGAGAGCGTTTTCCTTGTATTTCATTAGCATACCGCGCGCTGAAAACCGGCGGGACTTTGCCGGCGGCAATGAATGCTGCGAACGAAGAAGCAGTCCAAGCTTTTATTGACGAACGAATATCGCTGCTGGACATTCCCCAGATTATCGAGCGGGTTATGAATCACCACCGAACGTGTGCGGTAAAGGATTTGGACACAGTGCTAGAAGCCGATCGGTCGGCGCGCCTCACCGCACAAGCAGCCACACACGAATTGGCTCGAGAGTTTCGCGTCATTGGAGTAGCGTGAGTTCAGGTACCCATAGCTCATCGGAAACTAAGTTACTGCCAACCTCAGATTGACCAGCCCGCGCGCGCCACGTAAACTCATTTTTGGCAACCGGTGATCAAACTTGAGCCTCTAGGTCTTTTTTGACAGTAGTGATTCCAATAGGAATTCGATAAATGAGTTTGTTTCAGAGCGGCATAATTGGAATTCTCGCTTTTATATTCATCCTCGGCGCGGCGGTTATTCTCCACGAATTCGGGCACTTCATCGTCGCGAAGCTCTTCAAAATCCGCGTTGAGACTTTCTCGGCGGGTTTCGGTCCGCGCTTGTTTGGGAGAAAGTACGGGACCACCGACTACCGCGTGTCCGCAATCCCGCTCGGGGGTTACGTCAAACTGGGCGGTGATGATTCTAATGCGCCCATCGAAGGCGAAAGCGCGCCTGATATTCCTCCGCATGAAAGATTCGATCTGCGGCCGCGATGGCAGAGGATCCTCGTAGCCGTCGCGGGACCGGTCATGAATGTTCTCACCGCGTTGGCCATTCCATTTGCCGCCGGAATAATCTACGGCATTCCTGCAACGCCCACGCCGGTGGTTAGCTCAGTCATTCCCGGAGGAGCGGCGCAAACTGCAGGCTTGCAACCCAGCGATCGCATCATCTCTTTCAATGGCACGGCCAATCCCAATTGGGACGCAATCAGCGGCGACGCGCTGCTCTCGCCGAACGAGCCGCTGCCGATGGAGATCGAGCGGGCCGGTCAGCGGCTGCAGTTAACGATTAAGCCGACGCCGGTGACCAGAGATGGCGAGACGGCCGGCGAACTCGATTTCATTCCCGATTACGGAAACGTGATCGTAGTGATCAGCGATGTGGTGTCGGGGAGCGCCGCCGCCGAAGCGGGACTACAGGGGGGGGATCGCGTGCTGGCGGTTGGCGGACAGCCGGTAAAGAGTTCGGAGCAAGTCGTTCAATATGTTCGCTCGCACAAAACCGAGCCCATTGTTTTCACTCTGGATCGAGGTGGCCGGCAAATTCAAGTCACGGCTAACGTAAGACCGGGGGAAGAAAAGCTGGGCTTTTATTTAGGCCAGAGATTACCGATGAGCCGAGGGGGACCGATCTCCGCGGGACGCTACGCGGTTGACTCGAACATCCGCATCATGCGCCTTACGGGAAAGGCTTTGGGCCAATTGTTTACCGGCAAACGCTCCGTGCGCAACACGATCTCGGGTCCGATTGGAATCTATCGCGTAGCTTCGGCGTCCGCGAACGAATTGGGTTGGGCGGGAGTATTTACGACGCTCGGGTTTCTAAGCCTGAACCTGGGAGTCTTCAATCTGTTGCCGATTCCGGTGCTCGATGGCGGCGCGATCTTTTTGTTGCTGATCGAAGGCCTGCTGGCGATTGTTGGCATGACGATCTCGGCCAGAGTGCGAGATCGAATTCAGCAAGTGGGCTTCGTAGTCGTGATTCTGTTAATGGTCTTTGTGATTACGAACGATCTGCTGAAGCAGGCATCGATTTGGCGGGGCCGAAACAGCAATCAGCCCACGAATGCGACGCCGGCGAAATGAATAGTTCAGGTTCGTTTAGAGGCGGGCTACTGCCCGCCATTCGGAGGGCGGTAGCCCTCCGCTAAACCCTCGTAAAGACAACGATGCGTAAGTCAAAAGGAGTACAGGTAAAGCACGTCCAAATCGGCGGCGGCGCGCCTGTCGTCATCCAATCGATGACTAAGACCGACACTTCCGATGTCGGCGCGACCGTGGCGCAGATAGAAGAGATGGTGACCGCCGGTTGCGAGATTGTTCGTCTGGCGGTGCCCGACAATGAAGCGGCGATTGCTTTGATAGAAATTCGCAAGCGTGTTCCCGAAGTTCCCATCGTCGCGGACATCCATTTTCATTACAAACTGGCATTGATGGCGCTGGAAGCCGGCATCGACAAGCTGCGTTTGAATCCCGGCAACATCGGCAAGCACGAGCGCATCGTCGAAGTCGTGCGCGCCGCGCAAGCACAGAAGGTGCCGATTCGGATCGGAGTCAACGGCGGATCGTTGGAAAAAGATCTCTTGAAGAGATACGGCACCGCCACGCCGGAGGCTATGGTCGAATCGGCGCTGCGTCACATACAGATTCTTGAAGACCTCGACTTCACTGACATCATCATTTCGCTGAAGGCTTCCGACGTTCAACGCACGGTGGCCGCGTATCGCTTGCTGGCGGAGAAGGTCGACTATCCTTTCCATCTCGGCGTCACCGAGGCCGGCACCGCATTCACCGGCACCATCAAGTCCTCAATCGGGCTGGGCATCCTGTTGCATGAAGGCATCGGCGACACGATTCGCGTTTCGCTTGCGGCGGAACCTCAGGAAGAAGTGCGCGTCGCTTGGGAAATCGTGAAATCGCTCGGTTTGCGCACTCGCGGCGTCACGGTTGTTGCCTGTCCGACGTGTGGCCGTCTGGATGTGGATAATTTTGTAGGCATCGTTACTGAAATCGAAAGGCGTCTCGCGCACATTCAGGAGCCGCTGCATCTTTCAATCATGGGTTGCGCAGTTAACGGCCCAGGCGAGGCTCACGATTCACAACTCGGCATTACGTTCGGCCGAGGCGTCGGCATGATTTTCAAAGATGGCGTCCCGATGCGCAAAGTTGCCGGCGAAGACATCGTGGACGCCTTCGTAACTGAAACCGAGAAGCTTCTGGCCGAAGGTCCGCGGGCAACGCCGCAGGCCGAATTAACGCGCTTCGTGCCGGAACTGGTCAACATCACTTAGTCGCAGATCGAATCTGCTGCCCTCAAAGGCTGCCTTGGTCGCAGGCAGCCTTTTCGATTTAATATCACTTGTAAGAAAGTGTTGACTCCCGGACTCAGTCGTACTATCTTCCCACGAAAACTTAGAGTCGAAGGAGCCTTCGGTCATGGGTCGAATAATTGCCTTTCTGTATGGCGCAATCAGTTACCTCATCTTCTTTGTTACTTTCCTTTATGCAATTGGCTTTGTCGGAAACGTAATCGTGCCAAAATCGATTGACTCAGGGAGGGAAGGCCCATTCGCCCAGTCCCTGGTCATAGACGCCCTACTGCTCGGGCTGTTCGCTCTTCAGCACAGCGTGATGGCACGGCCGGGTTTCAAGAAAGTGTGGACGAAGATTGTACCCCAGGTCGTTGAGCGTAGCACCTATGTACTGCTGGCGAGCCTCGCGCTCGATCTGCTCTTTTGGCAGTGGCAGCCTCTACTCGGCATCGTATGGAACGTTCGTAATTCCAGCGCCGCCCTAATTCTCCAGATCGTATTCTTTGCCGGTTGGGCTATCGTCCTGATCAGCACTTTTCTGATCAATCACTTCGATCTGTTCGGGTTGAGGCAAGTCTATCTTTACCAGAAGTATAAAGATCTCGGTTTTAGAACGCCCGGCTTCTACCGCTTTGTGCGGCACCCAATTATGGTCGGCTTCATGATTGCGTTTTGGGCGACGCCGAAGATGACTGTCGGCCATTTGGTTTTCGCAATTGCTACCACTACCTACATTCTCATCGCGATTCAAATCGAGGAGCGCGACCTTCGCAGTATTCACGGCGAAACTTACGAGGAATACCGGCGACAAGTATCGATGCTCTTGCCGTTGCCGCCTAGAAAATAGTCAGACCGGGTCGCGGCTCGGGATCGTGAACGACCCGGCGCGATTGCTTGAATGCTTGCGAGCGCTACGCCATTGCCATTGAAACGAACAGCGCATCGCTGGCAATTCGCCGGTTGATGTTGACATCGAGTTCGCCACGCAACTCTTCAATCTGCGAGAGCCAGGCGGCCGCTCGCTCGCTCCTTAATTCGTCAGCGATCTTACGAAGCTGACTATACAGATCGCTATTCACCATCATTTCTCTTGGCTGGCCGAGCGAGAGAGCCCAGGCATCGCGAATCAAACTTTCCAGAACATCGAGTTGCTGTTCATAGTCGCTGCGGTCCTTTGCGGCGGCCAACGCTTCGGCTGAATGCAGCAATTGTACGCGATCGCCGCTGAGCGATAACGCCGTCAATACAGTCATCATCGCTTCGCGCCGCTCTCGATAACTCTCAATGTTTGTCTCCAGCGCACGCCCGATGCTGCCACGCGACGTGCGCGCCAAGAGTTGGGCATCTGCGGGGTGCATTGCCTCCTTCTCTGTCAAAAACTTCTCGATTTGATCGTGCGGAATCGGCGCGAAACGAATGACCTGGCAACGTGAGCGAATTGTGGGAAGCAGGGCTGTCGGATTTGAAGTGGTCAGAATCAAATGCGTCGTGGGTGGGGGTTCTTCGAGCGTCTTTAACAGCGCATTCGCTGCCTGATCGTTCATGCAGTCGGCATCTTCGATGATAAAAACACGCGTTGCGCCTTCAAACGGCCGGAAGTTGGCTTCGCTTTCCAGCTCGCGCATCACCGGCACTCTGATGATGTTCTTGTAAGGACGAGCCATAGCCACGTCCATGTGCTCGCTCCAGATCAAACGGTTCTTGTCGTCATCATCTTTTCCGAGCGGCGCAAAAGCCGAGCGCGCGATTCGTTTGCATGATGAGCACTCGTCGCAAGCATCTACTGTTAGGTCTTGAGTCTTTGGTCCTTGGTCTTTGGTTAGGTTGTCCGCTCCGAGGCGATTGCGGCAATTGAAAGCCTTGGCGAGTTCCAGCGCGAAGAGTTTCTTGCCGATGCCTTGCTCGCCGGTAAAAAGCAGCGAGCCAGTCGTCCGCCTGGTTGCGAGCAAACGCCGCAGCGAGTGCTTTACTTCGTCGTTGCCGATGAGATGAGAAAACATAAGAGCAAAGGGCCAAGGGCAAAGGGCCAAGGGCAAAGAGCCAAGGGCAAAGAGCCAAGGGCAAAGAGCCAAGGGCCAAGGGCAAAAGAACCAACGAGCAAAGAGCAAAGAAAACCGGTTCCTAGCGATCTCGCCCTTTGCCCTTAGCTCTTTGCTCTTTGCCCGTAGCCCTTTGCGCTTGGCCCAGAAGTCCCCGATCTTTCAAGAACAGCATCACAATGTCCATCACCAACGCCTGTGTTTCCTGCACCGAATTGCGGGCGTCGATGATGCGGACGCGGTCTGGATCAGCCCTGGCAATTTCCAGATAAGCATTACGAACTCGCGCATGAAACTCAGCGTCCTCAATATCCAAACGGTCGGTATGCTTTAAGGCGACTCTTTTGCGCGTCCGCACCGCCGATTCTGGCACTGACAGATCAAACAACAATGTCAGGTCGGGCTTCAACCCGCCGGTTGCGAGTTGAACAAGTTCCTGAATCAAGGCGCGATCGAATCCACGGCCGGCGCCTTGATAAGCGACAGTTGCGTCGGCGTAACGATCCGACAGCACCACCTTGTTTGCCGCCAGCGCGGGCAGCAGATGTTGGCGCACATGTTGAGCGCGATCGGCGGCAAACAAGGTGGTGCTGTCGGATCTACTTGCTCATCCACATCCAGCAACGCCGCGCGCAACTTTTTTCCGAGCGAGGTTCCGCCCGGTTCTCGCGTAGTCACCACCTCGACGCGGCGTACGCGCAATTCGCTGGCCAGGATACGCAGTTGCGTCGATTTTCCGCAACCGTCAATTCCTTCAAAGGTGATGAAAGCGCCGGCCATTTGTGCCGCTGGATTATCGAATGCGTGAGTCAGGAGGAGGCAGGCGCTCCAACGTTGTCCGCGACGCGCTCGCTTTCACTCGATGAGTGATGAAGCTCTCCCGAAGAGCGCCTTGCCTGGGAGATCGTTGAGATGGCATGCTTGAAAATCAGTTGCTCTTGCGCTCCCGTTTCCATGATCAGCGAAAACTTATCGAAGCTCTTAATGCGGCCCAGCAGCTTGGCGCCATTCACTAGATAAATGGTGACCGTAGTCTTCTCGCGTCGCGCGAGATTGAGAAATCCGTCCTGAATGTTTTGTGGCGCCGGCTTTGAATCCACGAAACGAAAGCCCTCGAAATTCGATTATTAATAACGGTGATTCAGAGTATACCACGCCGCGCAAGGTGACAAGTGTTTTATGTGGGAAAGATGGCCGGCGCCGGTTCCTGTACAGCAAGGTCATCGCCAAATCCGTCGAGCCATTCGACACCGGGCTCATGACGAAACCACGTCAATTGGCGCTTCGCGTAATGGCGAACGTCGAGTTTCGTCTGTTCGATTGCGCTAGCGAGATCGCGTTTGCCACTTAGATATTCGACCACTCGCCGATAACCGTGTGCGCCTAAAGCGTTGGAGTTGGCAGGCACGCCTTCATCAAGCAACCGGCGAACTTCCTCGACCAGGCCATTCGCGAAATGATGTTCCGTGCGAACGTTGATTCGCCTGTAGAGTTCTTCTCGCGGTGGATTCAAAGCCAGGATGCGAATTAGCGAGGCGATTGGTGAAGGCTCAGGCCGCAGCGGTCTTTGCCGCGATATTGGCTGCCCCGTTTGCAAAAAGAATTCGATCGCACGCTGCACTCGAGGCCAGTCGCGCGCGTTCAGTTTCTCAGCTTCCGCCTTGTCGATCCGCTGAAGAATTCGATGCAGATGCTCCGGTCCCCTGTGATCGCGTATCCTGGTCAGCCGCGCGCGTAACTCTTCATTCGTTGGCGGACTAGGGAAGAGCGGTTGGCGCAGAGCACGGAGGTAGAAACCTGTTCCGCCAACCAAGAGTACACGCCGATTGCGTGATTCGATTTCTTCAATCTTCTTATGTGCGACGCGAGCCCAATCTGCCGCGGTGAAATTTACGTGGGGCGAAACGAAGTCGATCAAATGATGTGGTACGCCTCGGCGTTCTGCGAGCGGCACCTTCGCCGTGGCGATCTGAATCCTCTGGTAAACCTGAACAGAGTCACAGTTGATGATTTCGCCGCCAAGACGCAACGCCAACTCGATTCCCAGCGCGCTCTTGCCGGACGCGGTCGGACCAACGATGGCGATGATGGGTGCGCAGGCATCCTGTCTGCCTTCTTTCTTTATCTGACTATCTTTGCTGAAATCATTCACCGCGAGAAATGATAAGCCGAATTGCAATGACGAGCCAGATCATGACGAGCAGTAGAATGGCGCCGATAATCTGATTGCGGGAGAAACGCATTTTCAGTCACGATCTTAGATCATCTGGGAAGCCGCACAAAATAGACGCCGTTTTGGTGAAGTATCCTCACAGGTTCTGTTAGTGATGAATGAGAGTTGTATAATACTGTAAATGTACCTTGAGGAGGCAATATGAGTGAGGTGCGACGACCGATAGATCCAAGAGACTTTACCAAAATTCCAAGAATCCGGGAGATCATAAAGACTCTCCCGGAAGAGATAAGAGTCTGTTCAGAGCACGGCGAGGAGGTAAGTATTCAAGAGAGTGATTTTTCTTTGAATCCTGGACCGGCTGCGCCCTTTAATAGAGCGGACTGGGTAGGTTGCTGTCAAGAGGCAATCGATAAGGTGATCGAGGGTGTGCAAGAGACGCTGGAATTGATTGACCGCGCTAAGCAAACGTACGTGGACGAGTTGGCCCGGAAACTCGAACCCGAGCATACAGGGGAGATTGTGGCCATCGAGCTTGGAACTAATGAGTATTTTGTCGGAGATGATGAGCTTGACGCTTCTGACAAAGCTCGCGCGGCGGGACACGCGGGGGCACTCTTCTTCTTGCGCGTAGGCTCTCCCTATGCCCATCGTTTGATGACCCCTCGCCAGTGATGCAAATAGACGGTTATTTTAATGTCCGCGACGAGCCGGTAATCAGACTGGAGGTTGGCTTATCACAAATAGAGTTTCTCGTCGACACTGGCTTCAATGGTGGTCTGATCATTCCAAACCAATTAGCTGAAGGACTGGATATCAATTATGACAGAGGACTTGAAGAATTTTGCTCAGTGACCGGAGCAACGTTCTTGGCGTCTGGTTGCTCCATGACTATTATTTGGTTTGGACAAGCAATCAGGGTACCCGTCGCCACGAGTGCTGAAGTCAACGAGGCCATCCTCGGAGGTAACATGCTGAAGGATTGCCGCCTAATGATCGATTACGTCAAACGCACAGTGACGATCGTGGAAAGTTAGCTTGTTTCGGCCGTTGTCAATGATTGTGACATGCTCTAATACATCTTAGTCAATTCGATGCCAGTGTAGTAGGTCTTCAAAATCTGTTCGACCGTGAAACCTTGCTTCGCCAGGCCATAGGCGCCGAATTGGCACATGCCCACGCCGTGACCCCAACCACGGCCAGTGAAAATAAATCCAGCTATGCGATCGTTTTCGTTGTAGAGTCGATCGATGACGAAGAGCTGTTCCTTCAAACCGAGGGCCGAACGGATGCGGCCGCTGCGAATATGACCGACACCCTGCGTGCCAATGACTTCCAAATCGACTACCCGTCGAGACGAACCGCGTTTGGCGACGCGCAGATCGGTGATGGATCCGATGCCGCGAACTGATCTTCCCAGACGGGCCTGCACCGCATTGAGGGACAACTCCGTGGTCCAGTTACTCAACGACGAAAAACGATCGGCGGAAGCTCCGTTTGGCGCCGGCCGAACTTCAAGATAATCGACGCCTTCTTTTCCGCTGACATGAAAAATCACCGGCTCTCCGCCTACCAGCGCCAGCGATTTCAATTGATAAAGATTCTCGCCGAATTCGCGGAAGAGAAAAGCTTCGCGACTGACTACGACCGGTTGGTCCTTGCCCTTTGTCGAACGCAGCATCATCAGACCAGCCGACGCGGGGCGAGTTGTACCTTTCTGAAGCGCGAGCAAATTGCGCGCTTCGAGCAGATGAGAAATCGCGTGCAGCACGCGGGCGCGAGACATTGTTTCTTTGGGGCGCAGCGATGCGTCGGCAAAAAGGGAGAGCGCGCCATCGCGAAGCAACATGGCCACGTCGGCGCGATTTGGCGGCGGAATCTCTTCGCCGTCATGAAAACCGAGCAGATAGTCGACGTCCGCAGAATTCAAAAGCGTGTCGGCGCGGCCTTCGCCAAAGACTGCCGCGACCAAGGCGGTGCTGAACCTCGGCGGCTTCGTGACCTCTTCCGCTGCTTTGAACGAGGGGTTGCGCCCGAGACGCGCGGCGGCGTTGAGCCACTCGCGAGCTTCTGATTCCGATACATGTGCCGACAGCCAAGAGCTGGAGACTTTATCAGCCGGTAAAGCGAAACCGTTCACCGATAACAACGCGGCGTCGCGCGCAAACACCAGATCTCTTTCTTCTTTGATCTCAAACAGCTCGCGCGAACTCTTGATCGTAAAGGGCGCGAACCGCGCCTTCACTTCGGCGGCGCACTCGCGTCCGCGCAAGTACGGCACGGCTTCGTTGAAAATGTTTTCGGAGTCTTCCGTGCGTCCACCGCACGTCGAGGTGTAGAGAGCGTTTATCGGCTCGCCGTTATAGGTCGCAATCAGCCCTCGGGTCTCGTCGACGGCCCGCGATGTCAAAGACGTTTCGCTAGCCAGCCCGCGATAGACCTGCGAGCGTGTCGTCGGCAACAAATCAAAGCCTTCAGCAGCGAACTGCCCGCGATTTTTCACCGCGTAGGTGCGCGCCGCAACGGCTTGCGCCTTTAAAGCTTCCAGCGCCGGATAGGAGAGCTCGTTCGGCACGACGCCGCGCACGTAGTCTTCCAGGCCGATAACGTTGACGACGGTCAGAGCGCCACGGGTATTCGCGAAGACTTCGATCTTGCCGCGATAAGGTTTGTCATTGAAGCGCACGGGCGCGTTAGCCTCATCGCTGGACGCAAGCGTCAAAGGCGCGTTGGAATGCAAGAGCGGCGCGACGCCGCGACCAAAGGCAACCAACTCGCGCGTAGGCGCGCTGGGGTGGGAGGTCAGCTTTACTTTGTTAACGTTCGGCGAGTTCGTTGGACGATTCGACGTGGAAGTTGATTCCTTGCCAGTGCCTTCGAGGGAAGAGTTACCACTTGTCATCGGCGTTTTGAACGAGGTGATAACTTCAAAGCCCGCATCTTCCAGTTTGGCTGATACCGCTTCTGCGTCTTCTCCGGACTGTTTGACTATGACCACACGCCACTTGTCCGACGCATCCGCAACCGCACGCGCATCTTCGTTAACTAACTGATGGACTGAACCGGCCAACCGCTCGGCTTCTTCGCGCGAGAGCGAACGGGCGATCTCAACTTCATAGTTTTGGGTATTAGATGGACGTGACGGCGACAACAGCCGCGATTCGATTCGCAGCCGCGTCGTTTCCAACGGCTGCGCGCTGGAATTGAGTTCAGAAGCGTTCAGTAACCGTGCCATAGTCGAGACCGTGGCTGCCCGCGTATCAGTCGAAAGCGCGATGCGTAAAACCGGCTCTGGTGAGATGGATGGGCCGGCGACATCACTCGCGTTCTTAATGACTGAGCGCTGCTCTGACGGCCAGGTCCGTTGCGGGCTTTCCGATTTCTTATCCTGCGTGCGGCGCTCCCGCGTTTCTTGAGCGACAATCGAAGACGCGAGGGACAGCGGTGAGATCAGAATGCTCGCGATAAGCAGCACAATCACGTTTCTTCGATTCGGATTTCTCATCGCGATTAGATTTTCCGCACAAAAGGAGAGCGACCGGGCGGGCCGAAGTTATCTTACTACAGAATGCAGCAACGTGATCGCAAAAGTTCAAACCGCCAACAAAGTCTAGTCTCGAATATATTAATGAAGTATTTGAGCAAAAAAGCCCGCGAAGCGGACGACATGAAAATAGCCCAGCACTTCAGTGCTGGGTGAGGGATTCGATAATTTGAACCAAAGCCCGTGAAACGGGCGACAGAAAATCTCCCTGGTTGTGCAAAGCAAGGTTTCTGCCGTCCGCTTCGCGGACGTTCTTCAGCGTTCGCGGCTTACCAAAAACAAATAAAGCAGAGCAGGTTGGATGCGGACCTACTTGGCTGAGTTCGTTTTATCGAGCGCTGCGCGCAAGCCCCGAGCTAACTTCAAGGCATCGTCATTTGCCCAAAAGTGCATGAAGAACAGATGGGGCGAATCGTTCAGCAGGTGATTGTGGAGCGCCGTAATCTCTATGCTTTCTTCTTCCAATTTCGCCATTATCGGACCGACTTCGTCGTCGGTCAAAACCAAATCGCCCATCACAATCGCTTCGGTAGCCAACTTTCTAAACGCGATCCACGAACCGAGTGCCAGCTCGGGCTTTACTTCGACGTCGCCAACCTTCACATGCAGATCAGTCCGAGGCAAGGCAATCTTGTAAACGCCGTCGGGTTGCACGCTTCCTGCTTTGCCGATCGCTTCTTCGACAGGTTTCCAATCGAATTGCCGCGGCTGCCCCATGGATGAGCACGCGAAGTCCAGGATGGCAATCAGCGCCAGCAACAACTGAGCATGGCGGTAAGGCCGATGATCCCGAACGGCATTCGTTAAGTCTCTTGATTGAACAAATAATTTTCACAATCACATCGCCCCTTTTTTGCGGTCATCAATTCCAAGGGGTCATTCACGCGCAGTGGCGATGAAAATGAAAGTACCGGCGATACCAAATACGCCTGCCATGACGAACGGTGTTTGGGGCGTGACTTTCCACAGCAGTCCGCCGATTGCCGCTGCCGGAGTAATCGCTAAACTGCGTAATAGATAGTAAAGCCCGACGCTGCGCGCGCGCAGTTTTGGCTGGGCAAAATCCACAATCATGGCTTTGCGCGCCGGCTCTCCGATTTCTCTGAGTCCTCCGACCATAAACGCTATCACGAGTCCCGCGAAGTTGTGAGCCGCGATTATTGAAAGCGGGTACAAAGCAAAGGCACAGAAGGTTGCGATGATGAACGGTCGCCGCCCCACGCGATCGGCCGCTTTCGCCGCCGGAAGGTAGATCAAGATCGTAGTCAGAAACAAAATTGCCAGCAACGTTCCGAATTTCGCCACACTGACATGCAGCACATTCGTGACGTAAAGAATGACCAACACATCAGTCATGCCTTCGCAAGTTCGAATGAAAATGTCGGAAATGAGCAGACGCTTGAGCCCGCTTTGCAAGGAATTCCAAACCCCGAAAATGTTCGTCGGATGATGCGCTTCGCCGGCGATGTTAATGAGTCTTATTAGTAGAAACGTGATCGCGGCAATGGCTAGCGTGATGATTAGGCCGAGATGAACTCCCGAAACAATACCGCGCGACGCGATGACTATCCCTCCGATAACTGGCGCGATGACGATGGGCACGCGCTTCAGGATCGATTGAATCGAAAATCCCATCGCGCGTTTTTCTTTGGGCAGCGCATCGCCGATGACCGCGAAGATTGCCGGGGACGCCATGCTCTGCCAGGCCATCACGAAAGCCAGCCCCACGAAGGCGAAAGGCCAGGAAGGTCCTAACAAGTAAACCAGGTATCCGACGCAGGCCAGTGAGAGGAAAACGAGGAACGCACTTCTTCGCCCAAATCGATCGGCAATCCAACCGCCGGGATATTGATAGACAGCGTCGAAGAAATCTTCCGCCGTGCCGAATAAACCGATGACCGGAATGCTGGCGCCGAGAGCTTGCAGATACTTCGGCAGGAATTTTTTCCAAAGCTCCTCACCGAAGCCGAGCAGAAACACCGCGCCCGACGCCGCGGTAACATTACGTTCGAGACTGAGAAAGTCCGCAGCGTTCTTTTGCCATTCAGAGTGGTTGTGAATCGTTACCGTCTTTCCCGCCGCCTAATCTCGTTTGCTGGATGCAAGATCCAGTAACATGGGCCTTCAAATCAATCAGTGATCCGTCGAGGTTTTATACAAAGCAATTAGGACAACGACGCATTCTTGCTGAGGCCTTTTAGAACGAAAATCGCGTTTGCAATTCCAACCGTCGGTTGTTAGCGGCCTCGGAAAATCCTAAGGCGCTGCCTCCGCCAAAGCCGCCACCACCGGATGGCTGGTTAGCTTGGCCGAAGAGCGGCGAGGTGATGTTGCCGATGATTGGCCCAGGGTTGGTGTGATTCAGAAGATTGTTAACCGACATTGCGAGGCTGAGACTATACCGGTGACTTACGCGCGGGGAAGGACCTTGCGGCGTTGCTGGATTAAAGACTCCCGGTGTGCCGCGACGATCTGGCCCGCCGCCGCCGGGGCCAGTCGGTGGCGGTCCAGCCGAGCCCGACCCTTCGCGCCCGAATTCGATTGTCTTGGTCGCACGCAGATTCACCGTGAGTGTCCCTGATCCACGGCCAAAGTTGCGTGACAGCGTTCTCTCGTCCGGCGTCGGATTGGGATCGAGCAACCCATACTTTGTTTGAATCAGACCAGGCTTTGTTAGATTGGTCGGAATTCCGGGTCGGCCATTGAAGAGGGTCGTGCCATAAAGATCGTGACCGACGGTGATATCGAACGGCGGGCCAGACTGCACCACGACAAAAGGATTAAAGCGCACGTTCCACTTTGTGTTGATTGAGCCGGTCAACGTAAAGCGATGACGCACGTCGGTTGCAGCCGGACCGTACTCGCCGGTGAAGTCGTTCGGCTTCGCGGGAAATGTTCCGAGGCCATCGGTATTGCTCATAGCGCGATTCAGGACGTACGACGCAGACAGCGAAAGATCTTTGTTGAGTCTGGAGTTGAGGTAAGTAATCAACTGGCTCTGGTTATACAAACCGGAAGACTCCATTACGAAGATCGGGCCCGGTTTTACCTCAGACCGCTGCATGTGCAAACCATGCGCGTTAGCAAACGTGATGGCGACGGTTGTCTTAAACGGTAATTGACGTTCGACGCTAATCGCAGATTGAATGACGTAAGGCGCGCGCAGCGTGCGACTGATTTGCTGAATCGTTTTCGTTGTCTGGAACGCAGCCAGAGCATTGATCGAAGGAATCGTCGGAAAGAAGTCCGGGTTGGTGACCACAAATTGCTGTTGAACGATTCCGTTGTAGCGAAGAGCTGCAAGCCGGTTTGAGAGACTGAACCGATCGTAAAAGACTCCGAAGCCTGCGCGTATGACTGTCTTCGGACCAGAGTTGTTCTTTCTCGATCCC
>WNFT01009572.1_pt1 | contig 14581 bp, 16 predicted proteins | sample 5400191 | NCBI WGS metagenome assembly WNFT01 (sample SAMN13153359, study PRJNA577476) | soil metagenome | isolation source: 80 cm saprolite under Madrone tree | place: USA:California | collected 2016-06-14
TGACCGTGAGCCACCAGAACCACCGCTCCTCCTACGACCAGCTCGTGCAGCAAAGCGAGCAGGTTGCACGCGGCCTGCTGTCTAGGGGTGTGCGGAAGGGCGATCGCGTCGGCATCTGGTCGCCTAATCGCTACGAATGGGTCATCACTCAGTACGCCACCGCGGCGATGGGCGCGATCCTCGTCAACATCAACCCGGCGTACCGGACATCCGAGCTCGAATACGTGCTCAACCAGGCCGGCATCTCTTTTCTGATACTCGCGGCCGGATTCCGGCAGGCCGACTACCGCGCGATGCTCGCGGAGGTCAAAGGCAAATGCCCCGAGCTGCGCGAAGCACTGGTGCTCGAGGACGGTTGGGAGGCGCTTAGTCGCGATGGTGCCAAGACGAGCCTGGAAGAGCTGGGCGAGGTGGAAGCATCACTCCAGTTCGACGATCCGATCAACATCCAGTACACATCCGGCACGACCGGCTTTCCTAAAGGCGCAACCCTCACCCACCACAACATCCTCAACAACGGTTTCTTCATCGGCGAGGCCTTGCGCTATACGGAGCAAGACCGGGTGTGCATCCCCGTGCCCTTCTACCACTGCTTCGGAATGGTGCTTGGCAATCTCGCATGCACCACTCACGGGGCGACGATGGTCATCCCCGCCGAGGCTTATGAGCCGCAAGCGGTGATGGAGACGGTTCAGAAGGAACGGTGCACATCTCTCTACGGCGTGCCGACCATGTTCATCGGTGAGCTCGAACACCCGCGGTTCAAGGAGTTCGACTTCAGCTCTCTGCGCACAGGCATCATGGCCGGGTCGCCGTGCCCGGTCGAGGTGATGAAGAAGGTGCAGACGGTGATGCATATTCCCGAGATGACGATCGCGTACGGCATGACAGAAACGTCGCCGGTATCCACGCAGTGCGCCACCGATGACCCGCTCGAGAAGCGCGTCTCGACCGTCGGCCGAGTCCATCCGCATGTCGAGATCAAGATCATTGACCCCGCAACCGGAGCCGTGGTTCCGCGCGGAACGTCGGGCGAGCTCTGCAGTCGCGGCTACATGGTGATGCTCGGCTACTGGAACAACGAGCAGGCGACGCGCCAGGCCATCGATGCCGCCCGCTGGATGCACACGGGCGACCTCGCCACGATGGACGAGCTCGGCTACGTAAACATCGTCGGCCGCATCAAGGACATGATCATCCGCGGCGGCGAGAACATCTATCCGCGTGAGGTCGAGGAATTCCTCTATGGCCACCCGGCCATCGCCGACGTCCAGGTGATCGGCGTGCCCTCAGAAAAATACGGCGAAGAGGTCATGGCCTGGGTGAAGCTGCGGGAGGGCGGTGCTGTTACCGGCGACGAGCTCGAGGCCTGGTGCAAAGGCAAGATCGCGAGCTACAAGATCCCTCGTCACTGGAAGTTCGTGGACTCGTTCCCGATGACCGTCACGGGGAAGGTCCAGAAATTCAAGATGCGCGAGGTCTCGGTTGGAGAGCTCGGCCTGGAGAAAGCCGCCGAGATACGAACCGCGTAGCGCCTACTGAAGGCTCTCGTACGGGAATGCGCCGGCAAAGGGCTCGTACAGCAGCAAGACCTGTTCGACCGGCAGCACATCGCGCATGAAGATGCCGCCTGCCGCGACTCCCGCGTAGCCCACGATCCCGGAGCCGTCGTGCGGGGCCGCCATCTCAGCTCCGTCCTGGGTGGCGCGAAAGGCCATCGTCCGTCCCGACTTGTGGGCCGCGTCGATCACCGCTTTCCACGCGGCCTGGTAATGTGCGGCCGGATCGAGGGCCGCCGGCGTGGTCGGGGCGAGTGGGGGCGCGCCCGCAGCAGACGGCGCGACGGGCTTGGGAGGCTCGCTCAGGACTTTGGCGACCGCCGCCGCCTCGGCCTCGGTCGGGCCAGACAGGTTCGGCAAGCGCGCCAGGAAGGCTGCGATCTGGCGATCAACGGTCGCCGGAGGTTGGTAGTTCGGGCCCGGCAGGACGGTTGCAAACGGCCGGTATAGCGCGGCGAAGCTCGCGGGATCGAGCTGCTCGCGCACCAGGATGGCCAGCGCCACGATCTGCGCCGACTCCAGCGCCACTGACGCAACCGCCTCCGGCACAACCTTGGTTATCGCCAGCTTCGTTTGCGCCACCCTGAACCCGGTCGTGAAGGCATTCACCATGGCCTGGTCGGCACCGGAGAGCAGGTTGTCCAGGACCTGCTCCACCTCAGCAGTGGACGCTCGCTGGCGCGAAAGGACGCGCGCGGTCGCGATCCATTCCCATTGCGCCTTGCCGAAGTTCTTGACCGCAGCGCCGAGGAACTGCCCCGCCTCGCCCGCGCTCAAGGCGCCGCGACCTGCTCGGGGAGCAGGCCCTTGGCTCTCAATTTGTCGATCGGGTGATACGCGTCCACGATGCGCATCGTGCCGGATGCCGACCGTAAAACCATGGATTGTGTGTACGCATAAACATCTTCGTAACGGACGCCCTTGAGCAGCTCGCCCGATGTGATGCCCGTGGCCGCGAAAAAGATGTCGCTGCCCGAGCACAGATCATCGAGATGGAGGACCTTGTTCGGTTCGTGCCCTTCCTTCTTGGCAAGGGCTTTCTCGTTGTCGTCTCGGAACCACAGCTTGGCCTGCATATCGCCACCGATGGTCTTGATGGCGCAGGCGGCCAGCACACCTTCGGTGGCGCCGCCAGAACCCATCATGCAATGGATCCCGGACCTGGTTTCCAGTGCGGCCTCGAGCGCACCGGCGACATCTCCTGCGGTGATCAGCTTGATGCGCGCGCCGACATCCCGGATCTGCGCCACCACCGCCTGATTTCGCTCACGCTCCAGGACGACGACAGTCAGCTCCTGAACAGGCAGGCCTTCCGCCTTCGCGATTCGCCTCAGGTTCCACTCCACCGGCATCTCGAGGTCGATCACCCCGCGCGCGCGGCGCCCAACGACCAGCTTCTGCATGTAATGGACGTGGGTGGTGAACATCGAACCACGCTCGGCGAGGGCCACGACCGAGATCGCACCCGGCAAGCCCGACGCCGTGAGGCTGGTGCCCTCTATGGGGTCGACCGCGATGTCCACCTCGGGTTCGAGGCCGTTGCCGATCTGCTCGCCGAAATAGAGCATCGGGGCTTCGTCCTTCTCTCCCTCGCCGATGACGACGGTCCCCCTCATATCAACCGCGGCCATGGCGTCTCGGATGGCCTCCACGGCTCGCCGGTCGGCGGCGATCTTGTTGCCTCGTCCCTGGAGGGGGGCGGCGGCGAGGGCCCCGGCTTCCGTGACACGCAAAAGCTCCAGGGCCAGGTTGCGGTTGGTGCGCGGTTCGATCACGGATTCCCCACTGAGCTCAGCGGCATCGCGGCCGGTAGCTTAGCCGATGCCCCGGCGCCGGATCGGCAGCTTATCCGCCTCGACCAAAAGATCCATCTTTCGCGCGAGCCGGCGGTCACCATCCCGACCTACGTAAACGCATGTGCGCTCGAGGACGGCGGTGACCCGAACGCTTTCGCCGTCCAGCAAAGCGCTGAATGCGTCGATCAGCACCTCGTCCTCGTCGAGCTCGACCTCGCTCAGGGGACGCTGGCCTGAGGGCCGGGGCTTCGTTGAGAGCACGAGCTTGGCGTGCATGAGCCCCGGCGGTCCGGGCTTGATCGTGAGCCTGGATGAGCTCGGTCCAGGAAGCCGAAGCGAGGGTTTCGGCCTGGGCGGTGAAGCTGGGCTGCGCGGCGTGGGCTCGGGCTTCTTTGCGGCCCGCTTGGCCCGGGTCGGAGTGGGCCGTGCCTTGGAGGCGCGGCCGCCCGAGCGCGCTTTCCCGGATTCCCGTCTAGAAGAACTCACCCCAGAACTTCCTGACTCGGCTCACCGAGTTCGGGAGGGTCTTGAGGGTCATGACCGAGGTCGGCCGCACGTTCGATTCGATGATCGAAGTGTCTTTCGCCTCTGGCACGCCTTCCGGGTGCACCCGGATCACGCCATGGTGAACGCCGCCTTCCAGCACGACCAGCGCTCCCACCCGCGCGTCTCCCTCGAGCCGACCCGTGTTGGTGATCTTCAGCCTGCTCACGGCCACGATGTTCCCGCGCACCAAGCCGGCGATCGTCACGCGCGAGCTCTTGATGTCCGCTTCGACATGGGCTTCCGGGCCGATGAAGAGATCACCATCGCATTCGACCTGGCCCGTGAAATTGCCCAGGACCTGGCCGCTACCACGAATCTGCAGGCGGCCATTGAACGTGTCGTCGCGCGACAGCACGGTCGGCTTGGCCTCTGCGGCTGCAGCGGCCTCACGCCCCCCGTTTACAGGCGGGGCCCCCAACGTCTCCACACTCGTCTCAGTCGTCATTGCGCCTCCCAAATGCCCCAGCCTCCCCGCTCCTCGCGGGTGGGTTCGAGTGCTCCGTCCATCACCAGCTCCGTCAGTCGCTGTTTGATTCGGCCGACCTCGGGCCCCGGTCCGATCCGGCGCACCCGCATGATGTCGTCTCCGTCCACAGGAGCCGCCATTCGCGACGGGTGTTCGGCAAGAACCGCATTTAGCCGTGCCTGCAGCTCGTCAATTTTCTCCGGGTACGGATAGGCAGACGCTGCGATGTCAGCTCGCGCGAGTGCCATGAGCGGTTCAAGCAACTCCCCCGCATCGCGGGCTAGGCGGCGCACCGCGCCATCGGTCCACTCCGAGCTGTAGAACACCGGCCGTAGATGCAGCCTCACGAGCTGGGCGACGTTTTCGATCTCCTTTTGAGGAAAACGCAGCCGTTCGAGCACCCGCGTCGCGATCTCCGCACCCACAGCGTCGTGGCCCATGAACGTGCCGTCGCCCGCGGCGGTCGCCGGCTTGCCGACGTCGTGGAACAGGGCGCCCAGCCGCACGAGGAGGTCCGATGGCGTGGCGGCTACGGCGAGGAGCGTGTGACCGAATACGTCATGGGTGTGGTAGCCGCCCTGCTGGACCCCCTTGCAGGCAGCCACCTCGGGCAGGATGACTTCGAGCAATCCGGACTCGTCGAGAAGCTCGAGCGCCAACTTGGGCCGGTCGGAGATCAGCATCTTCCGCAATTCGTCGGCGACGCGTTCGACCGAGAGCGCGGGGGGACCGACCCGGTCGCGCATCTTGCGCATGGCGGGTGACAAATCGGGGGCAAGATCGAACCCAAGCTGGGCGGCGAAGCGAATCGCCCGCAGCATGCGCAGCGGGTCGTCGTTGAACGTCTGGACCGGATCGGCAGGGGTTTGCAGCATGCGCGCCTCGAGGTCGGCAAGGCCGCGGCCGAGCGGGTCTCGGACGTTCCCTTCGAAGTCCATCAGCAGCGTGTTGACCGTGAAATCGCGACGGCGGATGTCGTCGTCGAGCGTGGCGTCCTCGGTCATCGGCTTGCGTGAGTCGGGGGCGTACGACTCGCGACGGGCTGACACGAACTCGACCAGGTGCCCAGGCAAGGTGACCTGGGCCGTGCCGAAACGCTCGAAGATCACGGGCTCGCCCGCGCCGGCGAGCTGAGCGAACCGGCGCGCCAGCTCCAATCCCAACCCGCCCTCGACGACGACGTCCAGGTTCGGGTGCGGGCGTCCAAGCAGGCTGTCGCGCACATAGCCGCCGACGATCCACGCGCTGGCCCCCAGCTCGGACGCGGCCTGCTTCAGGAGCCGGCGGATCTCCTCATCGGTTATCGGTCGATCCGCTACTGGTTGATCCGCGCCCATTCCACGGCCCCTACCTGGCCGGCGCGGTCGCCCAATCGGGCGCGGCGGACCTTGGGCCGGCGGGCAGGCTTGATGAACGGCGAGGACCGCAGCGTCTCCAGCATGGTCGGAGCCACCAGCCTCCACGATCGCGTGACGCCGCCTCCAAGCACGAACATCTCCGGGTCGATCGCGTTGGTGAGGCTGATCAAGGCGAGGCCCATGTATCGCGCCGATCGCTCGACCACCATGCGCGCATGCCTCTCGCCGCGCGCGGCGGCTGCAAACAATTCAGACGCGGGATGTCCGGTCTCCTTTGCGAGGTTGGCGCCTCCGCAGAAGACTTCGAGGCAGCCGTACTGACCGCAGTTGTCGAGGGGGCCGTTGGGGTCGATGATCATGTGCCCGATCTCGCCCGCAGTCCCGTGACCACCGCGATGGAGGCGGCCATCGATGATCAGACCACCGCCCACCCCGGTCGACCACGTGATGTAGACCATGTTGCGAGTCCCGCGCCCGGCGCCGCGGTGGAACTCGCCCAGCCCAGCCATGTCAGCGTCGTTCGCGAGGTGCACCTTGGCGCCCGTGGCGCGATTGAGCATCTTCACCAGGGGCGCGTTCTTCCACGGCAGGTTAGGCGGGTTGACGAGGACTCCGCGCTTGATGTCGATGGGACCCGGAGCCCCGATCGCGATGCTGGTCACCTTCTGGTTGCCGCGAAGGCGCTCGATCTCCGCCGCAGCCCAGTCCACCAGGCCTTGCGGCGTCTTGAGGAGAGGCGTCTTGGTCTTGACGCTCGTGACCAGGTTCCCGTCCGAGCGCGCCAGAGCCACGCGCACCTGAGTTCCGCCGAGGTCGATTCCTGCCAGCATGGCTCGAAAAGGTTATCGGCTCGCGGGGTTTAAGACGCGAGCAGCTGCTGGCCGCGAAGCGCTCCGAGGATCTCGATCGGGGCGCGCGCGCGGTTGAAGGTGTAGAAGTGGAGGCCGGGCACGCCGGATTCGAGCAGGCCCGCGCATTGCTTGATGCAGTGCTCCACACCGACTTTGCGGATGCCCTCGTCGTCGGGCTGCTCATCGATCAACCGCTGCAGCGGCTCAGGAACGGTCGCCCCTGACATCTGCGTCACGAACGCCAGCGATCGGCGGCTTGGGATGGGCATCAGGCCCGGAACTATCGGCACATTGATGCCCGCGGCCCGAGCGCGGGCGACCAGGTCGAAATAGAAGCGGTTGTCGAAGAACAGCTGGGTGATGAGGAAGTCGGCGCCGGACTCGACCTTCAGCCGCATGTATCGGAACTCGTGCTCAAGGTCGGGGCTCTCCGGGTGCTTCTCCGCGCTGCATGCGGCACCGATGCCGAGCCTGTAGCCGTTGCCGCGCACAAATGCCACCAGGTCGCTGCCGTGAACGAGCTCGGCGTCGGTGGGTTGAAACGGCTCGCCCGGTCCGGGCGGATCGCCCCGGAGCGCGAGCACGTTGGCGACGCCTTCACGCTCCATCCAGTTGAGGATTCGTCGCGTGTCGTCACGTGAGTTGGCACACGTGAGGTGGGCCATCGCTTCGATGTGGTACTGCCGTTTGATCCTCGTTACGAGCTGCAGAGTTTGCTCACCCGTTTTGAGGCGGTAGGTCACGGACACCCAATCGGGCGCGTGGCCGGCCAGGGCCGCGACTGTCTTTTCGAGCACCTCGACCTCGTTCTCATCTCGAGGGGCCATGAACTCGAACGAGACCGTCGGCCGCCCTCGGTTGAGCATCTCCGCTATGTGCATCGGCCCGAAGCCTAGCGCAGGACGCGGGCGTCACCGACGCGGCGAGTGACCTTGGCGGAGTCGAGGTGTTCTAGCAGGGCCAGCATCGGGCGCCGGCTGGCTCCGAGACGATCGCGCATCTGTGCGACGCTCACCGACCCTTCGCTCGCGATCAGCTCCTTCACCACCTCGACGGCCTTCTCATACGCGGCGCGCGTGAACGCGACGTCGTCACTGAGCCGCACGAGGTCGCCATTTTGCGCAAGCGCGCGAACCATCTCGACGCTCGCGCCGGCGCTGCGCGTGGCCTCCGCCAGCGACGGGGGAGCAAACGGCTGCGCCGCCAGCAGCTCGAGAAGGCGAGCGGCCGGGCCGCCTGATTCCGCGGCGGCGACCTGGTGGTCGGGCGCCGCGACCTCGCCATCTTGTTCCACCAGGCGCCGCTCGCCGGCGAGAGCCTTCAGCACCGCCGGAAAGATGCCAGGCTGGATCCCAAGCCTGCTCCGAAGCTCCTCGCGCGGCATGCCGCGGCGAAGTGGGTATGCGCCGTGATACGCGGTGAGCTCGCGGCCCGCCCGATCGGCGATGGCCGACCAAGCTTCTCTGGCGAAGAGCCAATCGCCGACAGGGCGCGCGTCCAGGCGCGATACATCGGCATCGGCCGCGGTTGTGGCTTTGAGGAGCGCGCTCAGAGCGACGCCTCGCGGGTACTTGCGGAGCTCCTCCTGCAGCACGTCACCGGCAGCGCGGCGCTCGAGCGATTCCAGAGCCGCGGCGTCGTGGCGTGGATGCCGGCGCGGTGCGACATCCTTGATCTGCCCACCCGCGATCGTTGCTGAAGGACTGGGGACGCGAAGGATGAACCGGTCGTCGTTCGCGACCGCGATCGGGCGTTCCAGGTAGAGCTGGATCCAACCCTGTGCGCCCGGCTCGATGATGTCGCCCTCGAGAAGGATCGCCCGGCAGCCGACCTCGACGGTACCCGTGTGCAGAAGGAGCTCGGCGCCATGCCTCAAGCCACGGGGCGCGGAAGCGATCACACGCGCCCGGGCGTCTATTCGTCGTGTTGCCTGAAGTGCCCCCGGCCGCGCGAGGACATGGCCCCGCTCGACCTCGTGCTTCTCGACGCCGATGAGGTTCGCTGCGATGCGGTTGCCGGGCATCGCGGTCTCGACCTTTTCGTTGTGCTGCTGAAGTCCGCGCACACGGGCTGTCGCGCCACCTGGCAGCAACTGCAGCTCATCGCCGACCGCGATCGCGCCATCGATCAACGTGCCGGTGACCACCGTGCCGAAGCCGCTCATGGTGAAAACCCGATCGATCGGAAGCCGCGGGCGACCCACGTCTGGCCGCTGCTCGACCTTATCGAACACACGGTCGAGGGCGGCGACCAGCTCATCCATCCCCACGCCGGTCACAGCGGACACGCCCACGACTTCCACGCCCTCGAGCGTGGTTCCTTGCAGCGCCTCGGCCACCTCGGCCTCGACCAGCTCGCGCCAGGCGTCTTCGACGAGGTCGACCTTCGTGAGAGCAACCACGCCGTGGCGGACCTCCAGGAGGTCGACGATCTCGAGGTGCTCCCGGGTCTGCGGCATCACCCCTTCGTCCGCGGCCACGACGAGGAGCACCGCATCGATGCCGTGGGCGCCGGCGAGCATGTTGCGAATGAAACGCGCGTGTCCCGGGACGTCGACGATGCCGATCCGCCGGCCGCTGGGCAGGCGCAAGTTCGCGAAGCCGAGGTCGATCGTCATGCCGCGGCGCTTTTCCTCGGCGAGCCGGTCCGGGTCGATCCCGGTCAGCGCGGTGACGAGGGTTGACTTGCCGTGGTCGATGTGGCCCGCCGTGCCAAGGATCACGTCAGAGAACCCCTACGCTTTTGACCGCCGCCTCCACAGCATCGATGAGCTGCTCGTCCTCGCCGCGCAGGACAGTGCGCGGATCGATGCAGCAAGCATCCTTCTCGATTCGGGTGAGGACAGCGGGATCGCCGCGGCGCAGTGCGCTTGAGAGTCGCGAGGCCGGGCCCGAGAGGGCGATGAGCATGGTCGGCAAGGCATGTCCGGGAAGTGAGCCACCGCCGACGGCGGAATCTCCCGGCACAAGGGTGTTCTTCACACCTCGCTCCTCGAGCTTCACCGACCACAGACCCGCGCGCCTTCGAATCTCTTCGATCTGCACGCGCAGCATTCGCTCGACCGGAATGTCTTCGAGGCGGCCGGCCAAACGCAGGCGGAGCGTAGCCTCCATCGCTGCGAGCGTGAGCTTGTCGATCCGCACTGCGCGGGCGAGCGGATGCCGAGACAGCTTGCGCACGGCCTCGGCCCCCTTTGCGCTTCGGGCGAGGATAACGCCTGCCTGCGGACCGCCGAGCAGCTTGTCGCCGGAGAACGTGACGACGTCGGACAGTCGAAGGGACTCCGCCACGGTGGGTTCGTCCGCAATCGGCTCGGACGCGCCGCTGCCGAGGTCATCGATCAGCAATACGTCGTGGCGGCGCGCGACCGCTTCCATGTCCGCCAGCGAAGCCGATTCCGTGAAGCCAGACACACGGTAGTTGGACGTGTGCACGCGCAGGAGGGCTGCGGTGCGGTCCGTGATGCCGTCTTCGTAATCCGCAGCGCGCGTGCGGTTGGTGGTCCCGACCTCGACCATGCGCGCGCCAGACACCCGCATCACATCGGGCATTCGGAACGACCCGCCGATCTCGACCAGCTGGCCGCGCGACACGACCACCTCGCGTCCTTTGCATAAAGCCGTGAGCGTGAGCAGCACCGCGGCCGCGTTGTTGTTCACGACCAGCGCCGCTTGGCATTCGAACAGCCGGTTGAGAAGACCCGATAGGAGGTCCGCACGTTCACCGCGCTTGCCGGTTTCGAGGTCGAGCTCGAGGTTGCTGTAACTGCCCGCCACCGCCAGAGCGTCGACCGCCGATCGCGCCAGCGGCGCGCGGCCCAGGTTCGTGTGGAGGATCACCCCGCTGGCGTTGATGACTTTCTGGAGTCGGGGAGCGGCAATCGATCGCAGCCGAGCCGACACACGCCGGCTGCGCTCCAGGTCTTCCAGAACCTCGTCCTTGCGCTCTGCGGCCACCTGCTCGCGAATCGCGTCTACGACCTGGACGCGGCCGAACTCCTCAACCAGCTCCGCGTACTGCGGCTGGTTGATCAGCTTGCCTACAGCAGGCAGGGATACAGGGCGTTGAATCCGGGAACTCCGTAACCGGTGCATTGACCTAATGAGATTAGGCTCGCCGGCTTGTAGAACGGGGTCATCACATAGCTGAGCACGGGGACGCCGATCAGCGAGCCGACGAAAATGACAATCACAACGCCCGCCCAAATCTCACGTCGCCGCACCGACGCGTTGAAGAAGAACCGCGGGGCGCGCGAACGAAAGATGATCTCGAGGATGTCCCATCCGTCCAGGCCTGGGATCGGCAGCAGGTGAAAAGCGAATAACGAGAGGTTCAGGAACCAGACCGCATAGATGAGATAGGCGACCAGGCCCGATGAGAGGGTCAGCGACGGCCGGAGGCCCGCTCCGATGAGGGTGCGCAACACCAGGCCCAGCACGAGCGCGACGACGAGATTCGCGATGGGCCCTCCGAGCGCGTGAACGAGGCGCTGGCGAACAGTGCTGATGCGGTTCGGCTGTACAGGCACTTTGCGGCCCCATCCCACCAGCGCCACGAAGACCGCGATGACGCCGATGGGGTCGATGAAGCGGCGCGGGTTGAGGGTGAAGTAGCCGAAGTAGCGGACTGACCGGTCGCCCTGAAGGTAAGCCGCCGCGGCGTGCCCCATCTCGTGAACGGGAATGGCGATCAGCAGGGCAGGCACCAGCATCACCGCCGACAGGAGAAAGGCCGCGAATTGATTCATAACGGGGTCCCCGCGAACTCACGGCGTTGCCTCTGAGTTCGTGGGGTTCTCACTCGATGGGGATTTTGCCCGCGCGGGCCGACGGCCGGCGGCGCACCGGTGCGCGGCGCGATGCTCCGTCAGTCACACGACGGCGGCCGCCCGGCGGCGGCGTGGTCACCCGGTGCTCGTAAATGAGCATCAGCGCGGTGATCAGCTCCCTCTGCGCGTTCAGGAGGTGCACCTGCGCGGCGGGCGGGACCATGTCGGTGAGGAGGTTGCTGACTCGCGTGCCCAGCTCGTTGACGAGCTCGATGAGCCGCTCGCCATCTCTGCTCATTTCTTCGCCTTCGTTACGGCCGGCCGCGTGAATCGCACGCGCAGCTCGCCGTCCTGGATCGTTGCGCCGCCGGTGTCGCGCTTCGAAAGCACGTTGGGCAGGGCGATCTCGCGCCGGTAGTTGCCGACGGTGACATAGAGCTCGCCGTTGTGCCGGCTGAGATCAACAGCTGACCGATCGACGAACGGCACCTTGATGCTGAGCACGTAATCGGTTCCGTCCTTGTCGATTCGCTGCGGGCTCGAGTTGGTGAAGTGCTGGGCTGGATCCTGCGTCCCGTACGTCGCTTTGGCCATGCGCTCCAGCATTTTGACGCCGACAACCTCGCGGTCGAAAAGGGGCACATTGAAGATCGGGATGCCCACAAACGACTGCTGGACCTCGACCTCATACCGCTTGTGAATCCGCTGCCATTTCTTGAACAGCTCGTCGTGCAGCTCGTCGGGAAGAATGCGGTTGACGATCACCGCGTCGGTGGCATAACCGAAGAGGCTCAGGTAGCTGAACGCGCGCTTGGCCTCTTTCACAACCATCTTCTCGAGGTTGAGGACGATGCGAACCGTGGTCGTGGCCGGATCCGTGAGAATTTTGCGCATTCCGCCGAGGTCGAGCAGCAGGTCCTTGAGCGACGCGTAGACCTCGTCCGAGGGCAGAGGTATGCCCATCATCGGCTGCAGCACTGGGCGAGCCACGCGCATCGCACGGCGCTCCCATGGATAGATCTTGTCCAGCCACCACTGCGCTGCGTCAGGAAAGGTGAGCAGCTGAAGAGTCTCGCCGGTCGGCGCGCAGTCGACGATCAGGACGTCGTGCTCGGCCCGCTGCGCGTAATGCTTGATCCACATCAGGGATGCGATCTCGTCCATGCCTGGAGGGTTGGCGACCTCGTCGGCGACGACCTCATCGAGCCCCTGCGTCGCGAAAACCTCGACTGCGTACTCGTGCAGCTTCTCCCAATGACGCTGCATCTCGTGCAGCGATGAGACCTCGTGGGCCCACAGGTTGGCCGAGATCGGAGTCAGGTCAGAGCCGAGCTCGACGTCGAACGAATCGCCGAGCGAGTGGGCGGGGTCGGTGCTCATGACCACCGTGCGATAACCGGAGCGCGCGCATTCGACAGCGGTGGCGGCCGCTTCCTGGCGTCGTCGGCCATGTGGTCGGAAACCAGTGCCTCGACGTGGCGAAGGATCTGGACGGTGACGTCGGTGTTTTCTTTGATTGCCTTGAGGATCTCGACGTTCTGTACCTCAGCCTTTTCCGCCTCCTCAGCAGCGTGCTCGAGTGTGAGCCGGTCCTTCTGCGATTGGCGGTTGCCGGCAAGCAGCAGCACCGGTCCGGTGTACGCCGCCTGGATCGAAAAAAGGAGGTTCAAAAGGATGAACGGCTTGGGATCGAAATGGAAGTACAGATATGCGTTTCCGGTTATCCAGATCAAGACCGCGATCGTCTGGACGATTAAGAAAGTCCATGAGCCGATACCGGCTGAGATCTTATCGGCCAGCTTCTCACCGAACGACGCCTCTTCGTGGTGGATGACATTGACCGGGTGCTTGTGGTCCTGTGCCTTCAGCTTGCGAACGCGAAGTGTGTGCTTGAGCGCTTTCTGTCCTGAATCGCTAGTGCGAATTGACATGCCGTTCGAACTTTAGCTCGGCGGCCCCCGGATTAGAGCTATTTGACGAGCTGCGGGACGACGAACGAACCGACCGCCAGCAGCACCACCATCGCCGCACCGACGACGGCCAGACGGACAAGGTCACGTGTGAAGTACGGCACGCGGTCGAGGGGGATAGAGGGATCGCCCGACTGCACCACCATCCGGCCGCGAGGTCCCCTGACGATCGTGTTTCGCGCTCCGAGGGAAAGCTCGACGGCCCGAACCGTGGCCTGGTCGCCTCCGACTCGAGCTTGGGAGACGGACCGGGTCGGCATCTGGGTCGTCGAGGCGGCCTGGGTGCCAACCGCGGTGCCCGCGACGCGCACCGGCTGTCGGTATTTGGCGCTTCGCCCTTTCTTGCGGCCCTTTTTGCTCATCGGAGGTCGAGTCTATCGGAGACTGGATTTCCCCACCCGGCTGCGCTCGCTTCGCGACCGGAGCCGACCTCCCCACGAGTGGGGAGGGCGTCGCCTAAAACTCAAAACAGGCAGGCGGTTGGGGGAGCCGTTTCAGGAGCGTGGGGTGCGACCTTGGGTGGGTTACCGCCTGCCTGCTGTTGGGCCGTGGGACTCAACCGAGAGAGACGTGGGCTACGACATGTTGTGTCCCGGGCACAGTTATACCCCTGAATATGGGCACTGTCAAGCATTTACAGGGGTGTTCCCGAGATTCTCAGACCTCGGTCGTCAGCTCGGCGTACTCCTCTTCGCTGATCAGGTCCTCGAGCTCGTTGGGGTCGTCCATGTGGACACGAAGCAGCCACCCCGACCCATATGGCTCGCTGTTGACGATGTCGGGGTTCTCGAGCGCTTCAGAGTTGACCTCGACCACCTCGCCGGTGATCGGCGCTTCGATCGGGGATGACGCCTCTTCGGATTCCACGTGGCCCATGCGCCGCCTGGCGTGCAGCACGTCTCCGAGGTCGGGCAGCTCGAGCGAGGTGATCTCCCCCATCTGGTCCTGGAGGTAGTCGCTGAGCCCGAGGACGGCCTCGCGCCCATCGACCTTGACCCAAACGTGAGCGGGGCTGAAACGCAGGGACATCGCGATCAATGATGGAGCACGACGGAAGGCCTGACGAGCCCCAGTCGGCGCAAGTAGCCTGGCGGCAATGTCGTTAGGCGAGTCATGCGATGGGTGCTGCTGCTGGTGGTTCTGGGTGTTTTGATCTTCGTCGGGAACCTGATGTGGGTTTCCTTCTTCGGGGGACACTCGCTCTTCTAGCGTCCGACCCGGAAGAACACAACGTCACCATCCTTGACCCTGTACTCGCGCCCTTCGA